>Ga0209034_10001116_pt1 | contig 13331 bp, 5 predicted proteins | sample MarorgKNORR_S2LV_2_FD_188219 | JGI IMG/M metagenome (GOLD analysis project Ga0209034, IMG submission 188219) | Marine microbial communities from the Southern Atlantic Ocean, analyzing organic carbon cycling - 250m_A/KNORR_S2/LV (SPAdes) (version 2) | ecosystem: Environmental > Aquatic > Marine >...
TCCAGAGAGTGGCGCGTCGGCTCAGACACCGTGCGAGCCAGGCACCTATCAGGATCGAACCGGCGAGATTACCTGTCGCCTCGCAGCCAAGAATAACTATGTCGATGAAGCCGGTTCCGATTCTCAAAAGAAGTGCGCAACCGGCTATTCTCAACCCGAGCGTGGTCAGAGTGAATGCCTGAAGGATGCTGCTGAATCATCCCTGCCGATTATACCGATTGCAGGCGCGGTAGTCGTAGCTGCAGCTGTTGGTTTCTTCATGATGAATCGAGGCAAGTCGGGTGGCCCACCGAAGGGTGGTGCATCAGGTGGTAATATGCGCCGCGGGCCTCCACAAAAGGGAGCCAAGCGACGTAAGAAGCGATCTGAGTGAATCGATTTTTGGATTCTCTTTGAGGTTAGGCGGGTGGTTCGCTTGAAATGCGAACCCGTCTTGTGGCAGCCATGCGCGAGCATCCCTCCGACAGGGTCGACCTTCGCTCCGACACGGTGACACAGCCGACCGCAGCGATGCGTGAAGTGATGGCGGAAGCCGAAGTCGGCGACGATGTTCTCGGCGACGACCACACGGTAATCGCTCTGGAAAACCGGCTCGCGGCCATGCTCGGCAAGGAAGCAGGTCTCTTCGTGCCGAGTGGAACTATGTCCAACGCCATCGCCATTCGTGCTCACACAAATCCTGGCGATGAGGTGGTCACCGAAGCCACCAGTCACATCTACATCTACGAAGGAGGTGGCTTCGCAGCCCTATCCGGATGCTCAATTGCCCTCGTTCCCGGCCGAGCAGGAATCATGGATCCGGCCGATGTTCGCAAAGCCATCCGTAAGGTAGACGGCAGTTTTGGTCACTTCCCGAACGGCTCTCTCGTCTGCGTCGAAAACACCTCGAACCGCGGAGGTGGTTCTTGCTATGATCAAGAAATACTCGACGAAATCGGGCGCATCGCTCACGAAAACGACTGCAGTGCTCACCTCGATGGTGCTCGAATTTTCAACGCGGTCGCCGCTACTGGAACTGATATCGCACGCATGGTACGAGAATATGACACAGTCTCTATCTGCCTCTCCAAGGGACTTGGTGCACCAATCGGTAGCGTTCTTGTCGGACCACGCTCCTTCATTGATTTAGCGTATAGATGGCGGAAGATGTTCGGTGGCGGCATGCGTCAAGCTGGAATCTTAGCCGCCGCCGGTCTCTACGCACTCGACCAACATGTCGAGCGATTGGCAGAAGATCACGACCGCGCGCGCCGCCTTGCAGCGGCGGTCAACGAAATGGATGGCTACGCGGTCGACATGAATTCAGTACAGACCAATATGGTGTATATTTCAACGGCTAATGGAGAGGCCCAGAAAGTTGTGGATCAGTTGGCAGAGCATGGTGTGGACACTTTGACAATCGACGATTCCACAGTTCGCGCAGTCATCCATCTTCACATCACAGACGAAGATATCGAGCGCGCAATCGCAGCATTTGCCACGACGCAATGAAGGCGAACCATTCATCATCAGCGCGAATTCCGCAAGTTGATGCGAACCGTTCTGGCCCTCGCGATGGTGGCTCTTTTGCTGGCCCCCATGGGAGCGTTGGCCGAGAGCGCACCAATCTGGACGACAGCCCGCCATCAGGATGATTCCGGAACTTTCGGCGGGCTGAAACTTGCCTTAGGGAACGGTACAGTAGACGCGAGCACGACCTCGCAATACAGCGATTTACCAAATATCGTAGAGGTTTACACAGCCACTTGGTGCATGAATTGCGTTTCCAGTGAGTACGCGATGGATCAGGCGACTGAGGGCACAGATTCGGTACTTATTCACTACCATCGTCATTGGTTTGAGATTGAGGATCCATTCGGCTCGAACAGCACCGAGGAGCGTTGGGTTGCAGCATATGGAGACTCGTCAAAGAACAATGTTGGTACTGAGAGGGCAGCGCCGACCTCTGTCATCGATGGACAGCGAATGCACTCTGGTTCATCCCCCAAGGGAACTTCTCTTGTCGACGATTACTCGCAATCTCTGCTGGTTGGTAACCGTGCTTGGTTCATGGATGGAACAATCGACTTCTCTGTTGACTTCACTGATGGAGCAACCTTCTCTTGGAATTTCGACAATCTCGTATTTTCCTGCGCTGACGAATGTCCACCTCAAACGACGACCCCGTGGATTCTCTTCGTGGAGGACTCGGCGCGCTTCGAGGACGGCTCGAACGGACTCGATGATTACGTGCATGTTGCTCACTCGGCCGTGCAACTTGATGGCACAAACGGCACGGCCACGCTCGACATCCCTACGACATCAGATGGAGAAGACATGAACGCTGTACTGCTCATCGATTGGAACGTCGAGCATCCTCCAGATCCCGGCTTTCACAATCCACTTCCAGCGGTAGGAATCGCAACTTTTCTCTCACTTCTAGCTGCTATTCCACTGACCCGCGCCTCGCGTCAAGAGTGAGTTGCACACACCTCAGCAATCGGCGAGTTCAAGAACCCCCTCCGAGCATCCTCGATGCTCGGTGGTGTCATGGTTCAGGAAGTCGGCTTGTCGGTAACCAACGAGGAGGTCCCTCCCGGCCCTCTGCCGACGTGGTTACTCGACCACATGCGTCGCCAGAGTTGCGACCCTCAACCACACTCCATGGGTGGACCGTCTCGGGTTCTAGTGTTGTATGCGGGAGAGGAGGCGAGACGAGAGAATCTCGAGCGGCTCGCTGACGAGGGTGTGGTGATTGACAGGACTCTGCACCACACCCTCGACTCTCTTGAGAAATCTTTGCTGGCTGATTTGCGAATGCCGCGAGTGTTGTCACTTTCGGGCGGCTGGAGATTGGTCTTGGATGCCGCTTGCGCTGAGGCGGCTGCGCGGCTTGAGTTTCCAATCCTACACCCCATTCCGAGTCTCGACTGGAATCGCAACAAGACTCGTTCTCTGGCTTCACTGCATTCGGTCTTGGCACGTGAAGGATGCCTCGATGAGTGGGACGGCGCTGGAATAGAGGGATTTTCACGTGTGTTGAAGGGGCTTGAGGAAGCACTCGGAGGGACTCATCCAGATTTTGTCACCAGCCGAGTTATTGAGTCGCTGAAGGCGTCACTGGAAGCCGACTCGACACCGTTCAGCCTTTCGGAAGTAGATGGAATCATCATGCTTGACCACGCGCCGATGATACCAGCATGTCGTCTGGAATTACTCGAAGCAATATCTCTTCACAAACCAATTCACCAATTGGTAAACCCAGGAAATTTCAGGCTGGGAGAACACGGGTTGCTGATTCATGACGATTATGCTCTGAAGAATCTGGATGGCGTGCCGTGGGTTCCGACTCACGAAATCGCTGACCTCTCGGATTTTGGGCGCTCTCCACACAGGCGCTTCCGATTGCAGCGCGAGTCGCATTCAATTGCTCAGGCGACTCTCATAATCGCAGAGCAATTACGCTCTGATCCGGATAGCAGTATTCTGATTGTTGACCCGACTGCGGCAGATGATCCACACCAGTGGAGCCGTGCTCTAGCTGACCTCGGGGCTGCGCTGCCAGGATCTGAGGCGATGGCGTCGAGTAAGCCTCTTGGACACTGGATGGCGAGCCTTGCTGGGATTTGCCATGGACCGAATGCATGGTCTTTGGAGGGTCTGCGAGCGCTGGCTCTGCAGCGCTCGCTAGCATTATTCGATGAAATCGATGGACATCCTGCGATTGATGATTTAGTTGCTGAGGCAACTGCAGATTTGCTGACAGATTTGGCACGTAGTGACCACTTACTTGGTGGACCCGGGGCCCTCGAACGCTGGCTTGCAACTCTTGCGAGGGATGAGACCGATCCACGCAAAGGCCCAGTCAAGGAGGCGACGCAGTGGTGGCTACTTTCACTTGCGAATTCTAATCGTGCGCTAATGGCTGATTATGATAAGCAAGTACTTTCCAATCAAGAGTTTTGGCAAGGCTGTCACAGTGGTCAACATCTACCGGTTGCCAGCGCTCGAGAAACTGGTGATGAATGGCTCATTGCAGCGCTATCGAGAATAAATCTCAGTGCAGGAATCGAAGCCGGCGACGGCTCGGTATCGCTCCCAGCCGCCGTTGTTCAGAATCTCGTCGACGCTCATTCGAGACTGAGAAAGATGCAGGAGACGACAGGTCAATCTAATCCCTCAGGGGGCACCGAATGGGTTGAGGAATTAGAGACGATTCTATCTTCAACGCCGGTGCGTAGTGGAGGTGGGGTCAGCCGAGAAAACATCCGCTTGACCACACCAGAGGGCGCTCTAGGCTGCACTGCAGACCTCATCATCCTCGCTAATGTCTCCAGTTCATCTTGGGATTTGCGAGTTTCAAAGGTTCCATTTTTTGGTGATGAGGAAAGGCACAAACTCGGTATCCTTAGACCCGACACTCCGATTCGTCAGGCCAGGCACCACTTCGCACACCTACTCAGCGCGGCGAGTACTGAGATTGTCATTCTCGATCCGAGTGAAGATAAATCGACTCCAGTAGCAGCACCAATTCGAGAATGGGCGCGTGTCAATAGCCCAGATTCAGAAGCTCCCCAACTGGAGGAATCGCCTAATCGTGAGAACGACGCGCGCAACCAGCGCTGGACAGATGGCCGAGAACTCAATTTGATGCGAGCAGCTTCGCGTCCAGCGCTGAACCCAGCGTCGATTTCAATCCCACTTGATGTCGAAATTCAATCGGACAGAGAGCGAAGACAACCCCGGAACACCGACGACGAAGGTTACCTTCCCGAAGCAGCTCAACCTCACATTTGGGCCATCGAAAAGGACCAACTTTTGCGGACACATAGAGGTGCTGGACTACGACCGCGACTAGCCACCAGATGGCCGGTCGTCGGTGGTCCAAACCGTGAGACCATCGATCCTCGCCCCCTCCGTCCTAAAGCAACAGGATCACAACCTTACAATTCTCGTCACGGCTATCTTGAAGGAGCGGAGCAGTCAGTCGAAATTTGGTCCGCAAGTCGCCTCAAAGAATGGGTCACCTGCCCGAGAAGGGGGTGGCTAAGCAGGGGTTTGTCAGCCGAGGAGGAAGAACGTCAGAGAGAGGACTTAGACTCACGAGCACAAGGAAATTTACTCCATGAAGTTCACCACCGAATCCTTGAACGCATCCTCGGAATTGAACAAGGAATCGAGCGCACAATTGACCAAATCCAGAAGGGGGAATTTCCTCAAAATATCACATCAAGCGGACTCTCGGACGCCGAATTACAATCGATTGCTCTCGACGAATTATCCAACCTTGCACCTTGGTTGGAACGCACCGATGCGGTATCGAGCGCGAGGCTGAGATTGCTAACCGGATTCTCGCGCGCAGAGTGGTTAGATTGGCTGAAGGATGGTTCTCCGATTAGTCCAACAGGACGAATCGGACGAATGGTTACTGCCGAATGTTCTCTAGAAGGAACGATTCCAATCGCGACGGAATGGGAGGCGCTGTCATTCAATTCGGCCGGGGTCGAGATTTCTATTCCTGCTAAGATCACAAGTCCTGGGAAGCAGAAATTGCCACCACTACGGCTTCGTGGACAGATAGACAGAGTCGACTTGCTTCCATTCGACGCTGAAATGAAAGTCCTTGTCGACGAATCCGGCTCGAATAGCATCGCCCCATTGAGGCTCGCAGGCAGTGATTGGAAACCACGCCGTCTGATCATTATACGCGATATCAAAACAAGTGAGGGCGACCCTCTCAAACGCCACAAAGTAGGTTTGCTGGAGGAATTACAACTCGCACTCTACGCCCGAGCTTGGGAGGTAGCCCATCCCGGAGACCTCGTTGTGGCCACAGGAATCAGCGTGATTGGCCACAACACCGACCATTTACTCGAGGTTTCGAACCATCTGGCTACTAATTCAAAATCGAGGAACTTCGGCAATACGAAGAAGCAGCAGACACCCTCTCGATATCGCTTCCCAGACGAGGATGCAGAGAGCAAAAGCGATCCATTCCGGGCTTGGTTGGCTCAGAGACTATCCTCAGCCCTCGCGGCCGCAGCGAGAGCGGCCGAAGGTCGAGTTCACCCAACACCGAGCAAGGATGCGTGCAAGTTCTGCCCGGTAACCTCGGTGTGCAATGTGAGACACAAGGGGGATGACCGATGAGCGAGGACTCAGATGAAATCACGCTCAATACCGGCCAGCGGCTGGCGCTCAATCTCGATTCACATATTGTCATCGACGCAGGAGCGGGAACTGGAAAGACGATGACCATCGTCGAACGAGTAGTCCAACATTATCTCGAAGAAGATCAGCGGGCAACACGAATTCTCCCTCAGCCTGAGAGACCTCGCCGACTTGAAGGTGGCACAATTGTCTCACCAATGGCGGAGCGTAAGGATTTGCGGGATTGGGGAGGATTGCTCCCTGGGGAGGTCGTTCTACTCACTTTCACCGTCGCAGCAGCCGATAAGATGCGTGACGAATTGAGGCAGAAAATCGCTCGTTTAGGAGTTGGTTCCTACGGTTCCTCGGGCGGCTATGATGCAGATCCACGAATCACCGACAAAGGCTTCCCCGAGCAGCTTCTGATGTTGGTTGAAGATGCTCCGATTGGCACAATCGACTCATTCTTCAATCAACTCGTTGCTCCATTCCGAAGTTTGCTGGGTGACGAATTAGGCGACGATGTGGTGACTGAATCTGATATTCTTCGCATCGTCGAACAGAGCATAAACACCCTCTGGCGCTTGCCCAATTCACCGAATCTCTACGGTGATGCGGTCGACGCAGGGATTCCAGTTGCAGATGTCGGTGCTGTCCTAGCAGCGCGCGACCGCATCTCTCAACATTATTCAGGCCGATACAAGGCAACGAAGATACTCAGTCCCTTGATATCGAAATCAATTTTCATTGCTGAAAGTGAACGGGGACTACTGGATGAAAATGAGAGAATTGACCCGGATCTTCTTCACGAGAGAATCATGTCTTCGATTCGTACAGAAGATATCGACGAAGTTGTTTCAAATTTCCAATCAATCATTGAGGATTTCGTCGATGCCACTCGAACGAATTTGGCCGGCCTAACCCCTGGAGGTAAATGGGATCAAGGCACAAGAATCGATGTACTGGCAGCCCTTTCTGACTCAGGTCCTCCGACTGGAGATTGGCAACGTTTGATTTGGTTGAGCCGTGTATTACTTTGTATTACTGGCTCCCAATTACTACAGGATAAGGCGACTCTATTCCCCAGAAAGAAGTTGCCAAATAGTGACGAATGGAGCGCAGGAATTGCCTCGTATAGTGCTCTGAAGAATCCCTTCAAAGAGAACCTCAAGACCGTCTGGGAAGGATGCCACAATCGTGCCAAGGAAGTGATGAACTCACATGTGGGCAAACGCGTCCGTCACCACACTCGCCTCGCACTCATACTCGACCCACGAATTGGTTCAGGTATACCCCAAGGTGCGCCTCAGACGCTAGAACATCTACCTGAGATATTGCCCGAGCGTCTGCCTCTTGGCCGACCACCGCAGGACTTTGCATTCGATTTGGCTTCTGAATCCCGCAACCTCGACGATATTCGTATTGTGCTGAAAGGATTGACGGGAATCGTCGATGTGCTGAAGGAGCGCGATGAGGTTCACGAGCATCGTGACATTGCATTGCTTGCGGGCGACTTACTACTTGCTAACTGCCCGCGAGTCTGCCGTTTGTTCTATCCGCCAACTGTGATTGATGCACTCGATTCGTTAGATGAGATGACATGGCGTGACGATCATATTCACCGAGCCTTCGCAGCCCTTGAAGCACTCGAAGAGAAGCCCAGCATGGCAGGTGAGGCAGCGGGACGGCTCAGCGAAATCAGAGCAGATCTTGAGCGCCGCCATTCTGATTTACGCAGTATCCGGCGACGTTATCGAGCCTTCATCATCGATGAGGCTCAGGACAATTCACCCCTACAATGGCGTATGCTATCTCGACTCTGGGGGCCTAGGGAAATACGCTCAGGAGAGGTAGAGGAACCGGATACCGATTGGCAGCCAACAGTCTGTTATGTCGGCGATATGAAACAGTCGATTTACGCATTCCGTCAAGCCGAAGTTGCCGGATTCCGCCAATTCGCTGAGAGGTTGCGTGCCATCAATCGCCATGAATTTGCCAACTTGAGTGAACTTACCCGTGAGCCAGTTCTACGGAGTGGAATCCAGAGTCGAGACCCGCGATTCTCTCATGAACGTCAGATTGTACGGGCTTCGCAATTGTTGGCAACCAACGCGCGCAATCTCACTGGATGGGTGCATTTCGAGACGACCGAGGGAGCATCTTCCCTCACTCCAGAAGAGGTAGATGCTCGCAGAGATGGCCAAATTTCACTGACTACGAATTACCGCACCGATGGTGATCTATTGGAGGTGATGAATGAGTGGTGGGAGGACCTATTCGGTGATCGCCATCGCTTCTTTCCCAACGCAGATTACTACGCCTCGCCACAGCGTTTGCTTGCTTCCCCGAAGAAGGAGCACCGCCGTGGCGTCCTCGAATGGATTTGTCCAGTCAGAGACGATGGTGACGAGGATCCTCCTTCGGAATTGACCACGTACATCGATCCATTCGGCCCCGGTAAGCCGGACTCCTTTGAGCGTCAAGCGATGATGATTGCTGAGCGAATTCAGACATTGACAGCGTGTAGAAACACCCGTGTCCGACACGCTTCCGGCGAATGGCTGGTGATCCCTTCAGCTGAAGAACCGATTCGGTACAGTGATGTCATGATTTTGATGGCGAGTCGCTCCAAGATTCGCGATGCTCTGATACGGCATCTCCGAGACCACAATATTCCAGTTCAAGCCGATCGTGAGGGCGGCTTGATGCGGAGACCTGTGGTAGCCGAACTCGATGGTTTGTTACAATTCATCGCCCGACCGCGTAGTCGCTTCGCAGCAGCCTGGGTCGCGCGCTCCTCACTCATCGGAATGGATGATGCAAGACTGCAAGCCTTCCTCTCGGCGGGAAGGAATGAGAATTTACTCGCGCGCTTGCTTGATTATTCAGCTTCAGAAAGGCAGCAGGCTTTGGTCCAACGCTGGATTAATCTCTCAGCCGCTGGACGTCTTGTCGATTTGCTCGATGAAACCATCGATCAGTCAGACCTTCTCGTCGCTCATTGTGAAGAAGGAGCAATCCAAGATGTCGAGAGATTCGTCAACGAAGTACGTTTGATTTCGAACTCCGTCGGCGGCGACCCTATCGTCATCGCCGACCGCCTACGTGACCTGCGGGAACAGGACGGTCGCGCGCTTGAGGGCAAGAATACCCCTGAGCGCGACGCAGTCCAACTGATGTCTATCCACAATTCTAAGGGACTGGAGGCGAAGGTAGTTTTCGTCACTGATTTGTTTAGTAAAAAGCAGGTGACTCTGACCAATGAGGATCAATCAAGACTCATCGTCAACCCTGAATTCTTCGCGGGTCATCCAGCACCTTGGCCTGGCAATAAGTACCCAGCATCCGCGATGTGGCAACACTCTCGAAGAATCGCTCTCAAACGGAAAAATGCCGAAGCTCGTCGTCTCCTATACGTCGCTGCAACGCGTGTTGAACAACACCTCGTCATCGTTGGCTCACCCGAGAAAACGGAGTGGATTGATGAGTCCGGATTGAAAATCGACTGGAAGTATTCCGAATCTCAAACAACGCTTGGCCAGATGTGGGCCGAATCGCTCAGGCAGGCTTCGCATCGTCGCGGCGAGACTTCGAATCATTCTCCATGGGTAGAAGCCGCGGACGATGGTCAGCCTCATCCACTCAACTCAGGAGCAGGGGCTGACCGACTCCTCAACCCCGGAAGTCTGCAACAAGATGGATGGCTACGTCCCCCCAAATCGGGTCACCCAAAGCCTGGCATGAGAATTTACCATCATCCAGATTGCTTCCGAAGTGATGATTCGAAGGCGAATGTGCTTCACTCACCGCTCGTTCGTCAAACAATGCTCGATCAAGCCGTAAACGATTCTCGCTTAGCCCCGGTCGAATTGACTACGAGGATATCGACCGGTGCTCGCATCCGCCTCGCGCCGCACCGTCTCTCGAAGATTGATGCCTGCCCGCGCAGACATTGGTTCGAGACGCGCGGCGGCCTCAAACCTGACCCGATTTCTTCCACAGACCAACACGATGAGGAGGACGAACAAGATCCTCGTGCATCGAGGCTGATGGATGAGTCTGACGGCCCAACATTAGCCGAAACGGAGGGTGCTGCGAATCTACCTTCGCCGACCCAATTGGGTCTCATAGTTCACAGGGTACTTGAGGTCGGCATAGGTAATCCTGGGCCAGATGGTGAGCAGCCTTCGATGGCCTTACCTGAAATTTGGTCGAATCCAGTTGAGAGCAGGCTGAGTGATAGCAACCTGCTCGCTGAGGTGTTCGCTGAGCTGATGCCACGCGGTGTCGACGAGGAGAAGACCGAGCAGGTAGTTTCGACGATGCTGCAACGCATCGAAGAGGGCCTCGTCGGACGTTTAACGCGCGCAGAAGTCATCGATGGCGAGCGAGTCGAAGGCCTGCGTACAGAATACCCATTCACCATCTCCAATCCAGTTTCGTTCGAAACGGTTCCGAGAACCCGCTGGACTCCAGATGGAATCGAGCAATTGGCGGGCATCGAGAGAGCTAGTATCGACATGGATGGTTCCATCGATCTGGCTCTCTGCTCATCGCACGAAGATGGGACTTCATCTATCAGGCCAATCGACCTGAAGACCGAACAGGCTGCGAGCATCCTCGATGATTCTGGGTCACTTCTCGACGCTCTCGGTAACCACGCCACCGAACCTGCTAACGATGCTGAAATCGAGATGCTGCGCCACCACCGACTACAATTGGCTCTGTACCACAGAGCGTTGGAGATGATGGAAGCGACGCGTCCTGAGGGGCAGCGTCGAAGGGTCGAGCGGCCGGCGATTCTTGTCGGTGTTACCGGCCGTCTCGTCATCTATCCGGTCGAGATGTTCGAACAAGCCCAAGCCCAGATAGACGATATTCTCGCAACGGCGGCGCGAATGGAACTCGCAACAGAACTTCCACTCGCCGATTTCCAGCGCCTCCCTCAATCGAAAGCCCACGTTTGCGCGATGTGCCCATTCAGCATGGGGGACTTGCCGATTTGCGGACCGCTGAGTGAAACCGAAGCAAGTATCGAGACCTGAACAAGCGTTGTGAAGCGACAGGGGGGAAGACTCCATTTGCCCAGTAGGGCAGCCGAAGCCATGTCCGCCGACCTCGACAGCCTAGTTGAGAATGCAGAGAAGATTTGGGAGCAGTCGATCCTACCTAGTCTCGGGGAATTCATTGAGATCCACGCGCTCTCACCAGGATTTGAACCAAATTGGGATGAATTGGGCGAGCTTCAAGCCACAATCGACCTCTTCACAGGTTGGCTAGATGAACAAGGCCTCGAAGGTATGAGTTACGAAACTCATCGAATTGCAGAGCATTCGCCGGTGCTGATGGTTACTATCGAAGGCACCGGTAGCGGCGAGGTTCTTTTCTACTCACATTTGGACAAACAACCGAGCCGACCTCACCTTTGGTCAGAAGGATTGCACCCTCTGAAAGCGGTGCGTCGCGACCCATTCCTATTCGGACGCGGTTCAGTCGACGACGGCTATGGCGGGTACCTCTGCGTGACTGCGATTAGGTTGCTACAAGAGGCTGGAATCCCGCACCCGAAGGCGACTTTCATCATCGAAACATGTGAGGAATCTGGCTCCTTCGATTTACCACCTTACCTTGAGGCATTGACTGACGAACTCGGTTCGCCCGATCTCATAGTCGTGCTCGACAGCGGTGGCCCAACATATGATCACATATGGGTCACTGAGGCGCTGCGAGGTCTTGTAGCAGGCAACCTCAGAGTCAAGGTCTCGCACGAAGGAGTTCACTCGGGAATGTCTGGCGGAGCCATACCGTCTTCGTTCAGGATTCAGCGGATGTTGCTCGACCGCGTTGAGGATAGCGAAACCGGTCGAGTGTTAATTCCAGAGATGCATGTCGATATCTCAGACAAGATTCAGGCTGAGGCTGCCGCACTCGGTGAGATACTCGGTGACGAACTTTGGAAGAGTCTACCAGTAGTTGATTCCCTAGAACCCCAAACACGCGGCGCCGACCAAATTCTGCTTGACATCAATTGGCGTCCAGCCCTCGGAATCATCGGCGCCGATGGCATGCCTCCAGTGCAGACTGCGGGTAACGTATTGCGAACTCACACCGACCTCAAACTCAGCTTCCGCATCCCACCTGGAGTCAAGGCGGAAGAGGTACAGAAGATTGCCAAGAGTACTCTTGAGGCCAACCCTCCTTACGGCGCGGAAGTGACCTACTACGCGACAGAACCTGCCGATGGATTCCATGCTCCACCTCTGCACGAAGGGGTTGCAGCAGCCCTAGACAGTGCCAGCCGATATCTCACTGGATTCCCACCGATGGCGACTTGGATAGGCGGAACAATTCCGTTCATGGCGATGATTCAGCAGAAATTCCCCGAGGCATCCTTCATCTGCACCGGATCGGCAGGTCCAGGGAATAATGCCCATGGACCTGACGAGAAACTCCACATCCCTCACTCAAAGCGGGTCAATGTAGCACTTGCAGCAGCAGTTGCAGCCCTTTGTGAGTGATTTCTACGCCTCACCGAGGCAGACGTCGGGCATTCCAACCGCGGATTCGCAGAACATTCAATCCGCCGCAGTTAAAGCGGGGCGGAGTCTCGAAGTAGCGAGGTGCGTCGATGAGCGAAGAAGACTCCACTGTCTCCCCCGATCTACGAATCCGCCAATTGGAAGAGGATCTCCTCAAGGAGAAGGACCGTCTTGAGAAGCTCTACGCGGGTTACACAGCCCTCAAGGATGCGACCGATGAGAAGGACGCAACTATCGATGTCCTTGAGCGCCAGATGATCGACAAAGAGATCGAAATGGAGGGCATGCAAGAGCTCTTCTCAGAGAAGGATGTAAGAATCCGTGACCTCGAACTCGACGGTGCAAAGAACTCCCAGCGAGTCAAGCACCTCGAGCCAGAACTCCAGAAGATGGAGGAGATGTATACTCGTGAATCAGCTCGTCTTGGCCGTGTTTTCGAGGTTGCTGAAGACCTCGATGAGGCACTACGCGTCGCCAAGGGCCAACTGAACGCTCGCGATGATTGGTATGCTCAACACATGAAACTCTTCGAGGATCTCAGTACAGCGATTCAGACCCGCTACGATATGATCGATTCCGCCATCGAGGCGATTCGCGAGCAGGAACTGAAGCAAGCAACCTTCCGCGAGCGCATGGATGAGGCTCTAGAAGCAGCAGGCGATG
>Ga0209034_10001118_pt1 | contig 13322 bp, 14 predicted proteins | sample MarorgKNORR_S2LV_2_FD_188219 | JGI IMG/M metagenome (GOLD analysis project Ga0209034, IMG submission 188219) | Marine microbial communities from the Southern Atlantic Ocean, analyzing organic carbon cycling - 250m_A/KNORR_S2/LV (SPAdes) (version 2) | ecosystem: Environmental > Aquatic > Marine...
TGGAGGGCCACATGCAGCTTTTATGGCTACAAGAAAAAAATACAAGCGTAACTTACCAGGTCGTCTTGTTGGCGTATCACAGGATGTTCACAAAAATTCAGCTTTACGGTTAGCTCTACAAACAAGAGAACAACACATTCGTAGGGATAGAGCAACCAGCAATATCTGTACGGCTCAAGTACTTTTAGCTATCATGTCCTCAATGTATGCTGTATATCATGGTCCAAATAAGATTAGAAGGATTGCTGAGCGAGTTAATCAGCTAACATGCGTATTGCATGCTAGCCTTGTATCTGGAGGTTATACAGTTAGTTCTGAATCATTTTTTGATACGATTTGCGTCCAGAAAAAAGATAAAAAGATTATTGATAAGGCACTTCACAAAAGCATGAATTTCTGGGATTATGGTGATTCTATAGGTATATCTTTGGATGAAACGGTAACAGTCTCAGATGTACAGGAAATACTTGATTTTTTTAATGTAGATTGGATCGATTCAACAAATAGTAGTATTCCCTTATCTTTGCATAGAGAATCCGAGTATCTTAATCATTCCGTTTTCAATACATATCACTCCGAAACAGAAATGTTACGTTATATCCACAAATTAGAGTCTAAAGACCTTTCTTTGAATATGAGTATGATTCCTTTGGGGTCATGTACAATGAAATTAAATGCCGTTGCAGAAATGGAAGCAGTTACTTGGCCTGAATTCTCCAATTTACACCCCTATACTCCAATTAATCAGGTTTCAGGTTATATGGAATTATTCAATGATTTGGAGTCTTGGTTGTCTGAAATTACAGGTTTTGAAGGCGTTTCTTTACAACCTAATGCAGGTAGCCAAGGAGAGTATGCAGGAATGCTTGCGATACGAGGATATCACAATTCGAAAAATGAAAATAATAGAAATGTGTGTTTAATCCCAACTTCTGCGCATGGTACCAATCCTGCATCTGCAGTCATGGTAGGTATGAAGGTAGTGGGTATTGGTTGCGATGAATTTGGAAATATAGATATAGATGATTTGAAATTAAAGGCAAAAGAACATTCCACTAAACTAGCCGCAATAATGGTTACGTACCCCTCAACGCATGGGGTTTTCGAAGAAACAATAAAGGAAGTTTGTGATATTGTACATTCACATGGCGGCCAAGTCTACATGGATGGGGCTAACATGAATGCAATGGTAGGGTTGTGTAAACCTAGAGAAATAGGCGCAGATGTTTGTCATCTCAATTTGCATAAGACATTTTGTATTCCACACGGCGGTGGTGGACCTGGAATGGGGCCAATTGGTGTCGTTTCACATTTAGTAGATTTTCTACCATCAAATCCTGTGTGTCCTGAAGGCAAGGTAGGTCCTGTTTCGGCTACTAATTGGGGTAGTGCTAGTATTCTGCCAATTTCTTGGGCATATATTGCTATGATGGGTCCTGATGGCCTTAAAGAAGCAACACAAGTTGCAATTCTGAATGCAAATTATGTCGCTCATAGACTTTCTAAAGACTACAAAATTCTCTATACTGGTAAATCGGGATATGTGGCACATGAGTGCATATTAGATACTCGAGAATTGTTATCTGATGCAGGATTAATAGTGGATGATATTGCTAAGAGATTGATAGATTATGGATACCATGCTCCAACTATGTCTTGGCCAGTTCCCAATACTTTGATGGTAGAACCTACAGAATCTGAATCTAAAATGGAACTTGATCGTTTTTGCGATGCTATGATATCAATAAAATTAGAGATTGATAATGTGTCAGATCCTAAGGACAATCCCTTGCGGGGAGCTCCACATACGGCACTTGAGATAGCTGCTGATAACTGGAATCATTCATATTCACGTAAGCAAGCTGCATATCCCTCAAACTTTACCAAAGACCATAAATTTTGGCCATCAGTAGGTCGAATTGACAACACATGGGGTGACCGAAACCTAATATGTTCCTGCCCAGATGTAGAATCCTATATGGAGAATAGTTAATGTCAAACATAAAAATGTATGGAACACCAACCTGTAGAGATTGTGTAATAGCTAAGCAAGTGTTTCAGGAATTAGGAACCGAATACGAATTTATCAACATAGAAAATGATGAGGAAGCAACTAAGAAAGCTATCGAATTGAACAATGGCATTCGTAGAATCCCGGTCATTCTTTTTGAAGATAATTCAATTTTAGTTGAGCCATCTGGTGAAGAACTAAAGTCTAAAATGAGTTCATAATCTGTGTTTTTTTAACAACCATTTATCATATTTCCTTAAGGTAAGCCTTTTTATGGGTCAGCTAAAGTGTGAAATTAGGTGTTTGACAGTCAGGACACCCCTTGGAGAAAAATATGGCGGCTAAAATTTCGAAAGCAGTATTGCTTGCTACCCTAATGCTGGGAACTACATTGGTAATGTTCAGTCCACCAGCTGAAGCTCAAGCTGCAGTTGCTTATTCTATCGCTTTCACTAATGGTCAAGTTACACTTGATGTTAGACCAGGAGCTAGTGGAGTGGGATGTACAGAAATGGTTGTAAGCAATGAGGGACAAGCTACAATTGATGTTGATGTTGCACTTTCAGGCGGTGGTGTTACTATTTCACCCGGTGCTGTTTCTGTTACTTTAGGCCCCGGTGGAAGTATAACTGTTCCGATTTGTGCTTTAGCCTTGACCCGTTCGTCTTACAAGACTGTTCAAGTTAGTGCTTTAGCTTCAGGCCGTGAGACTAACACACAATTAAATCAAGTCAATAAGAATGCTGGATTTGCAGTAATTGTCGAGCAATATGCAAGATTATCAGTTCAAGCAACACAGCCATTCCAAAGAATTGGGCCTGGTAAAGAATTTGTTTTGACATTTACAGCTGTGAATAATGGTAATTATCAGGATACAGTTGCTGTAGAGGTACTTAATCAAAAAGACTTAGAGGATGCTGGCTTTACGGTAGCTTTAGCTGCAGCGCAGTATCAGATTGATGCAGCAGGCGAACAACCAGTTCAGCTGACTCTTGCTACCCCAAGAGGAACAGTTATTGGTTGGAGTAACGAGTATCACACAGTAATAATGCAGGTTTCAACTACATTACAAGGTGAATCTGAAGCAAGATCAGTTACAGCTACACTTTGGGTCCGTGGAGTATTCTTACCTGGCTTTGACCCAATGTTTACGATATTCGCTTTAGCTCTTGTCGCATCAGCTTTATCTCGATCACGCAGAGATTAAGATTTATCATAGTTTTTACAGGCAATAGGTTATAGTACAGCGTGCGCTCTGTAAACATGGAGAAATCTTGTGGCGTTGTTTTACTGAATTCTAACAAGGTTTTACTCTTACAACATCCAGATACAACTACAAGTGGCCATTGGGATTTTCCTAAGGGTCATGTTGAGAAAGGGGAAGATGAATTACAAACAGCGTTAAGAGAACTTGAAGAGGAAACAGGTATAGATAAGGTCAAAATTATAGATGGTTTTAATCATATAATTTCATATAATCTCTTGAGAGGCCAAGAGACTATTTTGAAAGAAGTTGTGTTTTTTCTTGGAATTACAAATCAAGAAAAAGTAAGTATTAGTTCAGAACATCAAAATTTTGTTTGGCTACAATATGAATCAGCGCATGAACGCTTAACTTATGATAATGCTAAAAAAACGTTGAAAAAAGCTTTTGATTTTTATAAAAAACTATAGATATAAAACTTTTATCTACATAGATATCTCGCAATATTGTGGGTGATGCAGTAGACACAGTAAAACTTGCCACTTTATCAAGAGATGAAATTCTTCGAGGAATCATCTTTGTAGGTTCATTTTTCCTGGTTTTTGTATCATTTGGTTCGTCGAATTTAGTTTTTGGTTTATCTAGTCTATTTGTAGCATTCTTCTTCCTTTCTATCTTATTTTGGAAGGGCCCAATTGCTACAGATCCCACTTATATTTTAGGTAGGTATTCAGATAATTTTGCATTTTACTTAGATAAAGGCGAAAATTATCTTTGTAAATCTTTCAATGCCCAAAAGAAATCTGAAAAAGTGTTGGTTGGTGTTGCATATAATTTTTCCTTAGTAATGTTTTTTGTGGTCCCCATCGATCTTATTTTTCAAGAATTGACGAAAGGAGAAAATTCTCTCCTCCTATACCAGCAATTTCTAACTTGGATTATTTATGTAATAGAAAGTGCATTTGGGATTGAAGTTTTTATCCAAGGAGAATATTCTACAAGATTAGTTTATGCAGATATGATAGATTTGGAGATTGTTTCAGAATGTACGGGACTCCATGAAACCGTTTTCTTGAGCATGTTAATTCTTTGTTTCAGAGGAGTAAAACCTTTGGTTCGTCTTAAATGGGCTGCTTATGCCGTCGTTTTTATTTTTATTGAAAATTTGATAAGAATTATTTCATCTTATCCTATAGTTCATACATGGGAAGTAAGTACTTGGGAGAAGTATCATTATTTTTGGTGGCACACTGGACAATATGCACTCATAATGTCTATGTTTGTTCTTTGGATTATGATTGTAGCTGGTAAACCTTCGAATAAAAGTTCCAAGAAAAATTTTGTACGTTAATACTATAGTTTGTGATTCATCTTGGACGCTTTTGTTTTGAGATAATCTCGGTTTTCGTCATTAGCTTCAGTACGGTGTATAATTTGTTCAACATCAAAGCCATCCTTTTTCAATTCTTCCACTTTAGAAGGATTATTGGTCATTAATTTAATTGTTTTAACACCTAGACTTTTCAATATAGTGGTAGCTCCTCCGTAATCCCTCAGTTCTGCTCCAAACCCAAGTGCAATGTTTGCTTCCACTGTATCCATTCCTTCATCTTGTAAATTGTATGCTTTTAGCTTGTTTACCAATCCAATTCCTCTTCCTTCTTGTCTTAAATAAACAATTATCCCGTTCCCTTCTTCAGCTATTCTCTTCATTGCTAAGTCTAATTGTTCACCACAATCACATCTCATTGAATGCAAAACATCTCCTGTAAAGCATTCCGAGTGTATTCTAACTAGGACATTACCATCAGTATTTCCCATTATTAATGCAAGATTCTCTTTATCTTCATTATCTCCAGGAAATGCGATTAGTCTAAAATTACCGAATTTGGTAGGTAGTCTGGCTTCTACTAATGAATCATTGTCTTTTTTCATAATTACTTTGATATAATCAATAGTTTCTTATCATCCTTAATAATATTGTATTTTCTTCTTTTAACCATTGCTAAAACATCTCTTCTAGCGTTTGGTTCTTCATAAGTAATATGCATTTCTTCGCTTTCTTGCATAGATACAATTTCTCTCAATACAGCCATAACTGCTTGAGTGCATTGTAAACCAGTTACATCAATTTCTTTCATTTATGCCGAGAAATTTCCTGTTAAGTTTAGCTTTAATTTAGCTTCTTCAGACATTAAATCCATACTCCATGCAGGTTCAAACACAAGTTCAACATTTGCTTTTGTTACTCCTTCTACTTCAGAAGCCCTTGCTGAAACTTCTTTTGGAAGTGAGCCAGCGACTGGACAAAAAGGAGATGTTAGAGTCATTTCAATCTCTACAGACCCATCTTTTTCAATATCTATATTATAGATTAATCCTAATTCATAAATATTGACTGGAATTTCCGGATCAAAAACTTTTTTTATAGCTTCAATGATTTCATTTTCCAATTTTTTACTCATTCAGTAGTAGTCTCCTTCTTTCCTTCTAATGCAGCCATTAAGGCATGCCATGAAAGGGTTGCGCATTTGACTCTTGCAGGATATTTTTTTACACCTTCAAATATAGATAATTTCCCTAATTCCGCTTCATCTTCTTTACCTGTAACTAAACCATGAAAATCTTCGAACAAGTTCTCTACTTCAGCTTTGCTTTTTCCTTTAATTGTCTCAGTTAGGATACTAGCAGAAGCAGTAGATATGGCACACCCAGAACCGGTAAATTTAGCCTCTTTAACTTTTTCATTTTCTAGCACAATTTGAATAGAAATTCGGTCACCGCACAATGGGTTGTGACCTTTTGCTTCATGTGTATATAATTCTAATTCTTCATTGTTTCTAGGATTCTTATTATGATCGAGGATAACTTCTAGATATAGATCATTCCAGTCGGTCATTTGAAAACCTCGATTGTCTTCTTGATGGAAATTATTAATTTATCAACATCTTCTTTGTTATTGTAAATTGCAAATGAGGCCCTTGCAGTTGCTGGAATAGAGTAAAAATCCATAATAGGTTGAGTACAATGATTACCAGCTCTTATTGCTACACCTTGTGAATCCATAATAGTTCCTATGTCGTGTGGATGTATTTCATTTACTACAAACGAGATTACACTGGCTTTATTTTTGGCATTTCCTATTATTCTCACCCCCTCGATTTCATTAATTTTTTCTGTAGCATATTTCAACAGATCGGCTTCATGTTCAGCAATATTTTCTATTCCTATATCGTTAATGTAATCAATTGCAATTCCTAATGCAATTACTCCTGAAATATTAGGAGTTCCTGCTTCAAATTTGTTAGGCAAATCATTATAGATTGTTTTTTCAAAAGTTACTGATTTAATCATATCACCACCGCCTTGGTATGGTGGCATTTCTTCTAGTAAAACTTTTTTTCCATACAAAACACCTATTCCAGTAGGTGCATACATTTTGTGACCAGAAAAGCAATAAAAATCAGCATCCATTTCTTTCATATCTACTGGGATGTGTTGAATTGCTTGTGCTCCATCCACTAAAATCTTAATATTGTTTCTATGTGCAATTTCTATAATTTTGTTAATAGGGTTTATAGTACCTAAAGAATTTGAAACATGATTTATAGCTATAAATTTAGTTTTTTTATTTATAATATTCTCTAGTTCATCAACTAATAATTCACCCTCAATATTCATTGGTAATATTTTTAATTTGGCTCCTTTTTCTTCACATATCATTTGCCAAGGTACAATGTTTGCGTGATGTTCCATTTGAGAAATAATTATCTGGTCATTTTTATTCAATAAAGGTTTAACGTAACTATTTGCAACCAAATTTATTGCTTCAGTGGCACCTCTAACAAAAATAATCTCATTTTGAGTCTCTGCATTTATGAAATTAGCTATTTTTATTCTAGCATCTTCGTAACTTTCAGTTGCTTTTTGACTTAGAGTATGAACTCCTCTATGAATATTTGAATTAATATTATTATAATAATTTTCTAAAGAACTAATTACAGTTTTTGGCTTCTGCGTTGTTGCAGCATTATCTAAGTAAACTAGATCATGGCCATTTATTTTTTGATTTAGTGTAGGAAAATCAGCTTTGATTCCTTTTTTTATCATTCCCCACCTTTTGGCAACCTTTCCAGAACAGTTTCCATCATTTCGGTTCTAATATTTTCATTATTTATTTTTTCAATTATTTCACCGACATATGCCCTCATAAGCAATTGTCTCGCATCGTTTTTGTTCATTCCTCTTGTTCTAAGATAAAACATGGCCTTATCGTCTAATTGCCCGACAGTAGCCCCATGGGTACATTTTACATCATCAGCATATATTTCTAGTTCCGGTTTTGTATGTATTATCGCATCATCGCTCAATAATAGGTTTTGATTATTTTGTATTGCATCGGTTTTTTGTGCATCTGGATGGACATGTATTCGTCCATTGAATATCCCTCTTGATTTCCCATCAAGTATACCCTTGTAGTGTTCATTACTGGTACAGTTACTTTTTTTGTGTTCAATAGTAGTATGGTGATCTATATGGTTATCTTCATCAACAAGATATATTCCATTCAAATCACAATTTGCTCCAGATTCCAACAATTCTACATTATAGTCTCTTCTTGCTAATCGTTTTCCAGCTGAAAAATTATGTGAAATGAAATTGCTATCTTTTCCCTGCTTTACACAAATATTTGCGATATGATATGTATCTTCAGCAAAGTCATCTAAAACAGTATGTTCTAAAATAGCTCCATCTTCAATTATAAAATCCATAACAGAATTCACAAAATTGTGCCCTTTTCCTATGGTTCTAACTTCTTCAAAGATGCTAGAATTACTATTTTTTCCAGCAATAATTACAAATTTAGGATAAACAGCTTGTTGCCTTCCTTCATTAGTTATAAGATTTAAGATTCTTATCTCATTTTTTGTATTTGGTTCTAAAATAATATAACAACCATTTATTGCAAATGCATTATTCAAATTCATAAATGGATTTTCTTTATGTCCAAGAATATTTTCATCTAGACATCCTTCAAGTAATCCATCAGTAATTGTACCTGTTTTACAATTATTTACAGATTTCACAATTTTACCATTGACTAAAATCACATCAAAATCATCTTCATTAGTACTGCCTGTGTCGTTAAACTCCAAGTCTAATTTTAGAATCACAGAGGGATCAGAATACTTCCAGAATTCATCTTTATTTGTGGGTATTCCCACTCTGCTGAATTCTTCAAATGCTTTAATTCTTAAATCTTTAATTTTACCATCAGATAGATTTAAAGTATTTTCAAAAGCGTCTGCAAATGCATTTTTTGCTTTCATTACGCCTTTGCTTCCTCAATAATTTTGTCATATCCTTTTTCTTCTAATTCAAGAGCAAGATTTTTGTCTCCTGAACTAATAATCTTACCATCAACTAAAACGTGTACAAAGTCCGGAACAATGTAATTCAGCAATCGTTGATAATGTGTCACAATAATAATTGCATTTTCCTTGTTTCGCATGGTGTTTACACCTCCAGCTACAACTCTTAGTGCATCAATGTCCAAACCTGAATCGGTCTCATCCAATAAAGCTAATTTAGGTTCAAGAACAGCCATTTGGAATATTTCATTTCTTTTCTTTTCACCACCCGAAAAACCTTCATTCACGGGCCTCTTCAACAAAGAATCCTTTAGATTTAAAAGTTTTATTTTATCGCTAATCAAATCCATAAATTCCATTGCATCTATTTCTTTTTCTCCACGATATTTGCGTTGCGCATTTAGAGCAGATTTTAGGAAATAGGTATTGTTAACACCAGGTAATTCAACAGGATATTGAAATGCTAGAAAGACACCTTCACAGGCGCGTTCATCAACATCCATTTCAAGAAGATCTTTTTTCAGATATTCAACTTTTCCTTTAGTGACTTCATAATCTTCATGTCCTGCTAGTACTTGTGCTAGCGTTGATTTACCAGACCCATTTGGCCCCATAATAGCATGAGTTTCCCCAGCTTTTACTTCGAGATTTATTCCTTTTAGGATTTGAGTCCCTTCTACTTCTACATGCAAATTTTCTATTTTTATCATTTAACCTACACTTCCTTCTAATGAAACTTCAAGTAATCTTTGAGCTTCAACTGCAAATTCCATTGGCAGTTCACGAAACACTTCTTTACAAAATCCATTTACAATCAAATTGATTGCATCTTCTTCAGAGATTCCTCGCTGTTTACAATAATATATTTGGTCTTCACCAATTTTAGATGTTGATGCTTCGTGTTCAACATGAGACTTAGTGTTTTTCACGTCCAGATAGGGGAATGTATGCGCCCCACACTTATCACCTATTAGCAGCGAATCACATTGTGAATAATTTCGCGCACCAGTAGCCGATTTTTTTATCATAACTTGTCCACGATATGTATTTTGTCCTTTTTCTGCTGAAATACCTTTTGAAATTATAGTACTTTTCGTATTCTTTCCAATATGGATCATTTTTGTTCCAGTATCGGCTTGTTGTTTGAGAGCTGAAAGTGCTACTGAGTAAAATTCACCTTTGGAATTATCTCCTTGCAATATACAAGACGGATATTTCCAAGTTATAGCAGAACCAGTTTCAACTTGCGTCCATGTTATTTTAGATGATTTTCCTCTGCATGCACCCCTTTTGGTAACAAAATTATAGATTCCACCTTTACCTTCTTTATCCCCTGGATACCAATTTTGAACGGTTGAATATTTTATTTCAGCATCATCTAGTGCCACCAATTCTACAACGGCAGCATGTAGTTGATTTTCATCTCGTTTTGGTGCAGTACAACCTTCAAGATATGAAACATACGATCCTTTATCTGCAACAATCAATGTTCTCTCAAATTGTCCAGTATTTTGTTCATTAATTCTGAAATATGTTGACAATTCCATAGGGCATTTTGTTCCAGGCGGAATATAACAGAATGATCCATCTGTGAAAACTGCCGAATTTAAAGCAGCGTAAAAATTATCAGATTGCGGTACAACTGAACCCATGTATTTCTTAATTAATTCAGGATGCTCTTTTACGGCTTCTGAAATCGAACAAAAAATAACTCCTTTTTCAGCCAATCTTTCTTTAAAAGTAGTAGCTACAGACATTGAATCGAATACAGCATCTACAGCAACGCCAGCTAGTATTTCTTGTTCTTCAAGAGGTATTCCCAATTTATTGTAAGTTTCTATTAATTCCGGATCAACTTCATCTAAACTTTGTGGGCCTTCAGATGCATTTTTAGGAGCTGAATAATAGCTAATTCCTTGATAATCAATAGGAGGGTAGTCAACATTTGCCCAATGTGGCTCTTTCATTTTCAGCCATATTTTGTATGCTTTGAGTCTCCATTCAGTTAACCATTTAGGTTCACCTTTCTTATTAGAAATAAACTTAATTACTTTTTCATTCAAGCCAGGAGGTAATGTTTCAGATTCAATATCCGTTACGAATCCATACTTGTATTCTTGTTCAGCGTATTCCTTTAACATTTCAGTTTCAGATTCTTGGTTCAAAGATTACCACCATCGGTCATTGATAATGTCAATAATTCATTTCCATGATTTGTCTGAATCATTTCATTTAATTTTATTTCTTCAAGAGCTGATTTAACAGTTTTATTAATTTTTTGCCATGGTACTTCAACACTACATTTTGATTCATAAGAACAAGCGCATTCATTTGTGGAACATTCAGTTAGAGCAATTGGACCTTCTATGGATTCAATTATTGAGGCAATAGAAATAGTTGTTGAAGATTCAGCTAATGCATATCCACCTTGGTTTCCTCTTTGAGAGGTTAGCAACCCTTCATTCGACAATTTTTTTAGAAGGTTAGTCACAGTCGGTAAGGGGATATTCGCTCTTTTGGATATCTCCTTTGCAGTATGAACTTTCGCTGAGCCCATTGCTGCAATCTCAGTCATAATTACGATACTGTAGTCTGTAAGTTTGTTGATTCTCATCATGTGTATGCGCCTCAGAGTAATTGGAGTAAATTGCTCCTATTTAAAATTCGCCTTGGTTTAAGTCTTAGCATTACGCTTATATTCCTGCATATTAAGGCATATTTCGGTAGCCATGGAATCTAGTTCTGTTGGGATGGAAGAACTTACTTTAGAGTCAGTAAAGGCGGAGATATATTCGCGTAATAATCCTACATTGACTCCGGTAGATATTGAGCTTCATGCAGAGGTAGTTTACAGAATTTTAGAGTTAAAAAAGAAGCATAATGCAGTAATTTTAGGCCACAATTACATGGAACCTTTAGTTTTTGGGCTTTCAGAACAGGGAGAACAGGGTGATTCACTTGCTTTGAGTATGAGTGCAGTTCAGACAGATTCTGATTTTATTATATTTAATGGTGTAAGATTTATGGCAGAAACTGCTAAAATTCTTAATCCTAGTAAAAAAGTTTTGATAGCAGATAAAACTGCAGGTTGTTCGCTTGCAGATGATTTTGGTGCAGAGGATGTGAGAATTCTTAAGGAAAAATATCCTGGTGTTCCAGTGATGATTTACATCAATAGTTATGCTGATGCTAAGGCCGAATGTGACGTATGTTGTACTTCTGCAAATGCTGAAAAGATTGCTATGGATATGCCTGGCGATGAATTGATTTTTGTTCCAGATCTTTTCTTTGCTCAGAATTTGGAAAATGTATTAGAGGGTCAAAAGAAAATCTTGTATCCTGGTAAACAAAACAGTGCCAAAGGGGCTGTTTGCGAAGTTCATGAAAAATTCACTTTAGAGGATATAATTGCAATAAGAGAATCATTTGGAATTGGCAAAGACCACCCGAAAAGGATGATGTACGTTCATTGGGAATGTAAACCTGAAGTTCTTCAAGAAGCAGATTATTATGGAAGTACGACACAAATAAGAAATGATATTGCAAAAAGAGTAGAAGGTGGTAACCTTGAGAAGGCTTTCATAGCTTCAGAATGTGAATTAACTTCTAATCTGATGGAGGAATTTCCTTCTGTAGAGTTTGCTACAGCTTGTTCAGTTCGCTGTAATCATATGGCTAAAATATCATTGAACAAAATTCAGCCAATTCTTGAGGCTATAGACTCAGGCGCAGATTTATCAGAATGGGAAGTTGTACTTTCAGAGAGTACTATTCAACGTGCTTCTAAACCAATACAAAAGATGCTTTCGCTTAGTTCCTAAATCTTCTTGCTACAAAAGCTAATGCAGGAACAGCTAAGATAATTTCGAATCCCGGTAAACCTAGAAGGCCATCTTCATCACCAAGCAATTGGGTAGCCTTCATTAGATTGACCATCACAATTGCTTGTTTGCCAGTGCCATTTCCTGAACCATTGCTAGGCATGTGATCAAAAGTAGTGTAATCCATCATAAGAGACATTCCAGTACCAGTAACTTCAGTCCAAGTTATTATTGTGGAAGTTATTTCAGCAGTACCATTAGTCAAAGTAATAGCATATTCCGAGCCTTCAGTGACATCTGCTTTTTTGTTATCTGCCATATAGCCATCCTCCCCCATAAGCATTACAAATCCACCATCAAGATTGGTATCCCAATTTGTAGGCCAAGCTTCAGCAAATTCTATATTAACTTCAGAACCTTTCCACATTCCACCAAAGAAAAAGAGGTGTTTCCCCTTAACATTCATACCAGTATCATACGTTACATTATCATGATAAATATCTACATCTTCCCAACCTTCATACCATAATTCAAGAGCAAATGTGTCTCCAGCAGCTAACTCGATTGTAGTACCAATATTGTATGTTTCTTTTTCTACATTGGCTCCATCACCTTGACAAGCTTCAGTATTTTCACTTACTTGTTGATCGTTGTGATGAATATAGAAAGTCCATTCACAATCGGGCTCATAGTCTTCTCCTTTAACTTCCCACCAGATATCGGTAGTTTCGATATTTATGGACATATCAAATTCTACAGAATCACTTGTCCATGTCCCTACTAGAGTAGGTTCTCTGTCACTCCTGAAAAAAGGATACTGTTGATATTCTGCTCTTCCAGTGCTGTGAGCCTCAGGATCCATAGGTAGTTTATTTTGAGGTGTTAAACTTTCTTTATCTTCTTTTAAGTTAAAT
>Ga0209034_10001121_pt1 | contig 13304 bp, 9 predicted proteins | sample MarorgKNORR_S2LV_2_FD_188219 | JGI IMG/M metagenome (GOLD analysis project Ga0209034, IMG submission 188219) | Marine microbial communities from the Southern Atlantic Ocean, analyzing organic carbon cycling - 250m_A/KNORR_S2/LV (SPAdes) (version 2) | ecosystem: Environmental > Aquatic > Marine >...
ATTCGGAATAATGGTGATTGGTTCTACCAAAAGTTCCAGTACAACAACTCGGACGAGAAGGCAATCTACGGTGAAGTGACATTCAACGTGTCTGACCCGTTACGCGTGACCGCTGCGGTCCGCAGGGCTTCGTTGCGCGGCAACTTCTACGAGGGCGGTGACGCGGGCTGCTGGGGTGAAACGGAAGGTCAACTTAGCCGAACTTCCGATTGGGACGACGTCAACACGTATCGGTTCGACGTTAAATACGACGTCAGTGACGACATCATGTTGTTCGCGTTTGCGGCGTCCGGCTACCGCATGGGTGGACGGAACTTCTTCAGTGTTAACGGCGTCAGTATGGAAAGTGACTACGAATCCGACTCACTTTGGAATTATGAAGTTGGTGTGCGAAGTACGTGGCAGGACGGAAGATTGCTCTTCAACTCGAGCATTTACAGAGTCGATTGGTCCGACATGCAGCAACCTGAGTTTAGGCCGGGCCGATCAGGGCGCGAGATGACTAACATCGGCGAATCGGAAATCACGGGTTTCGAGATGCTGGCCATCTACGCGGTGAACGAGGACCTGGATATCACGTTCAACGCAAGTTACAGAACGTCCGAAGTTCTCTCACACCCGTACAATCCGCAATACGTGGGAATGTCCATGCCAGGCTCAAGTAACAACGACTGGCAGTGGTCGGCACTTCTTGACTGGAGAACTGAGATTGGTAACAACACCTTGGCCGAGGTCAACGCGACGTTCCGCAGCGTACCCTCACGCTCCGGGCATTGGTCACCGCAAGAAGGGGGGGAGGCCTACAGAGTTCTAGACGGCAACGTCAACTTTACCCGTGGTAACTTCGAGTACAGCGTGTTCGCCCGGAATATGCTCGATAAGCGTGCCGTATCCTGGCAAACCCCAGGCTATCCTGGCTGGCCGGAGGTACCGGCCGGCGGTTCCTGGCGCGATCAGTTCGTGGCGTATTACGCTGTGATCTTACCGCGCACAATAGGCATCAGCGTCGGCTATAACTTCTGATGTTTTGACCTACCTGACCCGTCGGGCGCATGCCCGACGGGTGTTTCAGGTTGCGCACCCCTGCGTGGACCAATTCAAATCGGTCACGCCCTTGTTCAATTGGCTATGTAGATTGATGGCTCAGCTACCCGGTCGAGCCGCCGCCATCGGTAAAAGGACTTTAGATCCTTCAGGGGTTATTCATCGTTGATGAAGACCGGGAATGCCGCCACACCGATCTAGATTGGTCGAGCATCTTCCGAACATTGCGCAACCGTGGGCTCCAGAGGTACCCGGCTGTTTTATGTTCGTGTTACCAGTTGTTTAAAGCGCCGTCAGGTCGACTCAGTACGGGTGGCCAACTGTTTAGAGGCGCTTTATTGGCGTGAGCGAGGTCCTCGTTGAGCTCGACTCCCAATCCGGGTGTATCGCCACACCACGCGTAGCCATCCTTCCACTCGATTTGTTCAGGAAAGAGATCTCGGGCATACGAACCCGGTGCACGCGGCATCTCCTGCACACCCACATTAGTTGAAGCCATACACAATGCGATGCCCGCCGCGGCGCTGACGGGTCCCAACGGGTTGTGAGGAACAATATCTATGTAGTGTGTTTCACACCAACCGGTTATTTTTAGTGCCTCGGTGATGCCCCCAACGGTACACAGGTCGATCCGGGCGTACCGAATGAGCTCGTTTTCGATCACTTCTCTAAAGTCCCATTTGGACGACCACTGCTCGCCAGCAGCAAGAGGTAGCGATACGTGGGTCGCGAGCGTTCGATAGCTCTGTCGGTTTTCCGAACGGATCGGATCTTCGACAAAAAACGGCTTATAAGGGGTTAGTCGGGTACAAAGATCGATCGCGTGAGCTGTATCCAATCTGGTGTGGACGTCTAGACAAATGCCGATGTCGTCGCCTACCGCTTCACGGACGGCGGCGACTTGGTCAACCGTCGTGGTAATAGCTCTCCTGGGATCGATCAGCCCAGCATCGTCGCTCAAACCGGCCTCGAACGCGCTGGGTAGGTGCCATCGGAGGAATTGCCACCCGCTGTCGATAGCGGCAAGGCAATTTTCGATGAGTGCCGATGTGCCGATTCCTTGGACGTGAGGGTAGCAAGCAACCTTGTCTCTTACGGGTCCACCCAAAAGTTTAAATACCGGGACATCGAACACCTTGCCCTTGATGTCCCACAGGGCAATGTCGATCGCGCTGATGGCGCACGAATAGACCTTATCGGCGGGGAAAAATCCCGCCCGAAACATGATCTGCCAAAGTCTTTCTGTGGCGAGCACATCCGAACCAATAACGATCTCGCTGAGATGTTCTAACGCTTGATCTATAGCGCCTCCCCAATAAGGGATCCCCACTTCGCCCAATCCGTGGATACCTGCGTCGGTTTCGACCTTCACGATGAAGTACTTGCAATTCTCTTCGTCCGTGAAGCAAAAGCGTTTGATTGCCGTGACTTTAATTGTTGCAGCGATGATTATCCCCCCGGGGCACCGAACACTTTTTGATGGTCACGCACTTCTAACGGCTCTAGTCTGCAAATCGACAAATCGCCGGTAGTTTCCATCCTCGATCGCCATCAAATCGGCGTGACTACCCGATTCAAGAAAGCGACCATCCTCTAGGAAAACGATGTTGTCTGCCTGCGCGATGGTCGATAAACGGTGTGCAATGACGACCACCAATTGGTCACGGGCCGCTTCATGAAGCGCTCCCACAAGATAGTTTTCGGTTTCGGGATCAAGGGCAGAGGTGGGTTCATCCAGAATCAGTATGCGCGATTCCCGCAAGAGGCCACGCGCGATCGCGATACGTTGTTTCTGACCGACCGATATCTTGCTAGACGTTGTGCCGAGCTTGGTATCGTAGCCATCGGGCAGTTGGTCGATGAACTCGTGTGCACCTGCGATCCTGGCGACCCGTTCTACCTCAGAAAATTCGGCCCCAGGATTACCAAAGCGAATATTGTCGGCAATCGAATCGGACATCAGTTTCGTTTCCTGAAAAACGTAGGTGACCTGCCGTCTGAGACTCTCCAAGGACACGTCGCGGACGTCGTGCCCGTCAACCAATACGCGCCCCTCCGTCGCGACAAGATATCTTGGTATTAAACTAGCAAGCGTTGTTTTCCCAGCGCCGGTCGGACCGACAATAGCTACGATCTGTCCAACATCCGCTTTAAACGAAATCTCCGAAAGCGCGCGTCTACCGTCAGGGTAGACTAAACCCACGCTTTCAAATGAAACGCCGCGTTCAACGCTGGGTAATTGCACATTCCCCATTTCCTTTTCACTGGGCAAGTCCAAAACCGAAAAGACACGGCGTATTCCAGCGGCATGAGATTGCAGTTCGATCCACGTCAACCCCATGGCGCGCGTTGGGCCTCTAAGCCACTTAAAGTAGTACAGGAGCGCACCATAATCGCCGGGCGTCATCGTCCCCTCAATGATCTGAGCCGAGGTATAGAAAATGACCATCGCGACGATGACGGTGTACGAACCGCCAATAAACTGCCCCACGACCGTCCCGATCCAAATAACACCCCTGAATTTTTTGAACGATTCTTCGCTGTCCGTTCCGAATCTAGATTTCTCGTTTTGGTTACCACCCAAACTCTGGACGGCCAAGATGTTGTCCATCCCCTCCTCAACCGTACTCGTGGTGGTCGCACCAGCGACCCTGGAGGCTTGCCCTCTCTTCCGTGTGGCGTTTGCAAATGGAACCGAAAGTAACAAGAAGACCGGGTAAACCAATACCGCGAGCCAAACCAGGTCCGGATTATTGGGATACGCGCTAATGAAGGTCGCGAGCCCGACAAACAACACCGCGGTCGCCATAAAAGTTCGTGCAGCAATGTCGTAGCACATGGACGTGATTGATGGCGTGTCGTACATCACCCGATACACGGAATCCCCGATCCGCCGCTCGTTCAGTACGCTCATAGGAAGCGATTTGATGTGCCGAAATAGTTTCGACCGAATGAAGTGATTTGCGGCCTGAGTGAGCCGCATGTGGATCCTAAACTCTATGTAACCGTATAAGCCACCAACGTAGCTGTGTGCACTATGGAGTCTATTTTCAACCCTTGTGGCGATGTCGTGACCCTGTGCAAGGTACGCCTCGGTCTCGTCCCGCGCGTTGTCCCCTGGCGCATAACCTCCCACCAACAACACGGTTACGATCCAGATCGTAACGATTACGGCGAGGATTTCAGGCGGCGAAGATCCCGACAAATAGTCCAGTAACGGTTGCATGACTGGCGGGTATCCCGTCGCCCCCGCAATGGGCGTTGCAAGCACTACATGGTCTATCAAGATCTTGATAGGCCACGGGAGTACCGTGACTGGAACGGCCAGAGAGATGTAGTTTAAGACTTGCTTTGATGCGAACCGTCCCAAAAAATGGCGAATCATGAAAAGACCGCGACTGCATACGTCGAGCGTCTCAACAAAACTCATCTCGCTTTCCGTTTCGTTTGCTTTCGGCGAAGACGACTCGTCAAAACGATCAGGTGATTCTTGGGTAGTATTTTCCATTGTACTCGGCGCTCAAACGCTACCCGGCTGGGTCGCGTTCGCATACAAACTCGACTCCGCCTCGACAAAACGCCGATACCGACCACTTTCGATCGCCATGAGCTCGTCATGACTTCCCGATTCCAAAATTCGACCCTCGTCCAGATAGATGATGTTATCGACCTGCCGAATTGTTGAGATCCGATGGGTTATTAAGAAGACGGCTCGGTTCTTTCCCCTTGCATCGGCGCCCCCGCGGCTCCACTGAGTTAGGTTCGACAACACCTCATGTTCTGTAGCTGCATCGAGTGCTGCCGTCGGCTCATCAAGAATGACGATGGAGGTATCCCGCACGAGCGCTCGGGCAATCGACAGTCTTTGACGTTGTCCGGTCGAAATATCTCCTCCACGGTCGCCTAATACCGTATTGAGCCCCTCGGGAAGATCGTCAACGAAGTCATCCATGCAGGCGATTCGAGTCGCTTCCGCAATTTCAGCGTCCGTGGCCTGTGGCGCTACAAATCGGATGTTGTCCAACACCGACATTCCAAACAGAACATTTTCCTGGAGAGCCACGGCGATGTTGCTTCGGATGGAGGCTACCTCGTAATCTCTCAGATCGACCCCGTCGATCCTGATCGATCCGCCATTTGGGTCGTAAAGACGCAACAAAAGTCCCATGAGCGTGCTTTTCCCAGAGCCGGTGGGCCCCACAATCGCGGTAATCGAACGCCCTTGTGCCGTGTAGGACACACCGTCGAGTACAGGTCGCGACGGCTCGTAGAAAAAGCGGACATCCTGAAAACTAATCTCGGACTCTAGATTTTCGAACTTAACCGCATTGGGCTTATCGGTTACGTCCGGCTCCATATCAAGAATGTCGAATACACGTTTAAGACCCATGGCAATGTCTTGGGCAGTGAGCCACTGAAACATACTCCAGCGGATCGACATGCCGGCCCCTTCAAGCTCACCTCGTGTCCAGGTGTACGCGGCGAGATTCCACAGCACAAAACTTAAACCCGCCAAAGCGATCAACTGTTGGGCGAAAGTCTCCTCTTGATTGAATGCCCACAGCGCAATCGAATACTCACCGATCATGATTACCAGCGCCGCACCAATGAATACCACGATCCCAACCAGGGCGATTAAGGACCGCAACCGAAATGCGGTATTGAAAAGAACGACGGAATCGTCTTCGAATTTCTGTTGGGTTCTTTCCTCCGCACCGTAGGCCTTTATTACTTGAATGCTGTTCATCGATTCTTGAACCCGTGACGTCATGTCGGAGGTGGCCGCTCGCGACACCAATGCCCACGTTCGCATTCGCGGCATGGCCCAATAACCAACGGCCAATGTAGGAATCAAAATAGCGATGCAAACCACACCCAAAATCGGACTGAATAACGACAATAGGTAAGCGCTGGTCACGTACCCAAACAAGGTTGATGCAATATCAAGGAGCTTCCCGACTACGGCTGTGACCTGAGCACTGTCCTGATAGATACGAAAAATGGAATCGCCCACTCGGTGTTCGGAATGGTAGCGAAGCGAGAGCTGATGCCATCGTTCGACCAACGCAAGGCGCAAATCCTGGTTGATCCGTTGCATTATCCAAACCTGGTACCACGCTCCGGCAGTACCGTCCATAATCCATCCGTATTCCCCGCTATTGGACAAAATTCGAAACGGCAAGGCCACCGCCCACAGACCTACGAATAGGTACGCATACAACCAGAGCATCTCGTACCGTTGCTCAATACTTAATGTTCCATCCGCGACGCCACGAGCGAGCTCAGGACTACCAATCAACTCCGCGACAAATGGCATGATCGGTTCGCCGAGCAGAATGGTTTGATTTAACAAGTCCGCTAGAACGAGGAGTGATGCCAAGTAGATGACTTTTTCAAGCCAAATCAATACGAAGTAATAGACGAGGTGGGTCGACTTGCGCACTCTAAAATGAGCGCCGTCAGAGGAAACACCCATCTGTGTCATCCACCCCAAAATACATGCCAGGGTTATCACGAAAAATAGAAGGCTACCCTGGTATCCGGGTACCGAAACTGGCGCAACTACCAAATTTCCATAGGTGCCAACAAAAACAAACAATACAGTTGCCGCTATCTGGTGTTTTGCGTTCGTTGTCAGTGAGAGGGCACAAGTCCAGAGCACCATGACGGCCATGCACGCGTACAGGGTGTACAGATAGAAGACCCCCTCGGACACCGACGGGGTCACATCTAGTGCGTAAACGCCGAAAACCGCGATGACGGTGATAAGAATAGGCAAGTATCCGTAGGTGAATGTAGCGTCGTTTTGTCCACCGAACGTTTTCCACTCGCCCAACAGCTGAGGTTTGATGTACGGCCACGAACGGAGTAGCAAGGAAAGGACCATCCAAAGCCCTCCCTCGTCGTCTCCAACAGACAGATCTCGGTCAGCGCCGATCCTTCCCTCACGAAGCCAAGGAAGGGTCGCTGCTACGCGAGCATCGTTTGCGCGTTCTTCCTCTAAAAGACTATCCATTCATACGACCGTACATCACCGCGTTACGGGCTTCGTTTGAGCCAGAACAAAACTCTCATGCCATAACGTACTGTCTGGGCAGCCAGAGCGGCGAGCGCAACAGTCGAAAAAGCGGCCAAAAGACTCCATATGTATGGAACAAACGGATCGTCCTTGACGGCATTGGTCGCCCAAGTCCACGCAGGATCGTAAAGACTCACAAAAACGGCTAGAGCGACGGCCAAGAACGGCGAAACGAAGATAAAGAATCCAGAAAAGATCCTTCGCCATATCAAACTTTCGTAATCCGAGCTAACCCTCACGTGACAGACTTCATCGGCTACTCCAAGAAACGCGAAACTTTCAATATTCGAAAAAACAGCCTTGGTAACATCCTGACCGACTCATCGCGTACGAATACCCGATCCTTTTCGAGAACTAAAAACCGTTCCAACATACCCAACACGTTACGCTCATGATACTCAAGCATGGGTGTTGATATCGCCCTTCAAGTCCATTTTTGATTGATTTGTGTCGAGATAGGTGGTGATTTCGGCAGGCGATCCGCGCCCGGAGGCCGACGTGAGCGCGCCCTCCAAGAGAGTTACACCCGAGAAGCCACACAAATGACACAGAAATCGATGCCTTTCGTCGGCAACGATCCAAATGCATGAAGGTCACCAACTGTCGATACGATGTTTCTTCTGCGGTCGATCGAGTTTGCGCTTGAACAGCCGAAGCATTCGCTCTATTCGATGGCGGGTCTCCCCAGGCGGTACGATGTCGTCGAACGCGTTGTGATCGACGACCGCTGAGAAACCGTCGCGATGCCCGATTTCGACTGTCGGCCAGCCGAGCCGCAGGGCGGGTACGCCGCGGGTGCTGGAGACCCCGGTCATCAGCGCCGCGCCCAGCCCTCGACCTCGACGTAGCTGAACGCTGATGAGCGGCACGGTGCGCTGCTGGTGCGCGATCAGTGGCCTCGCGTGCCAGCGGGTCAGGAGCGGATCGTCGCCGGGGTCCTGTCCTTTCAATTGCCACCGGCTGATGCAGCCCGGCGTGTCGATTAGTGACAGCATTGGATACTCGTAGGTATTACATAGTTCGACGAAGCGGGAGATCTTGGTAGCCGCGTTCTGGTCGATGACGCCGTCATCCACCAGAGGCTGATTGGCCATGATACCGATGGTTTTGCCGTCGATGCGGGCCAGCGCCGTGATCAGCGATCGGGCGAATTGCGGGCGCAGCTCGAATACGCTACCGGGATCGGTCAGGGCGTGGATGATCTCGTGCACGTCATAGCGGTCGTCGGTGTCCCGCACGATGTTGTCGAGATTTGCGCCTAAATTGGTTTCCTTAGCCGACGCGTCATCCTCTCGATAGTAAGAGAGAAACCGTCGTGCCGCAGCGATCGCGTCGCGCTCGTCGGCGACCAGCAGATCGATACCGCCAGCAACCTCGTGCATCTCTGACCCGGCAAGCTCGTTGGCTTTCAGCCGATGCCCCAGCGAGGCTTCCACCATGGGTGGACCGCCCATGCCGATGGCCGAACCCGGGGTACTGATCAGGAAGTCTGAGAACCCGGCCAGGCTGGCATGACCGGCGAAGGAGGGGCCTGAGACGATGGCAACGACCGGTGCCCAGCCCGAGAGTTCCGGCACGCCATCGAGAAACGAGAACCGGCCGATGGGGCCGCTGGTTTCGATGTGTCCCAGACCGGCCCGCGGATGGCGCGCGCGGCTGCCACCACCATCGACGAACATCACCACCGGCCAGCGTTGCTCGTACGCGAGGCCGAACAATCGGCCCAGGCGGCCGGCGCCGTAGCCGCCGCCGTGATCTGTGTAGTCCGTTGAGGAAGCGATGGCAGGCTGGTTGTCGATGGTGCCTACAAAATCGACTCCACCTGCTTCCGCAATCCACTCGCCGTCGCCACTCTTGGCGGCGATACTGCCGTATTCCACGGCCGAATCCGGGTCCAGCAGCAGATCGACGCGTTCTCGAGCTGTCAGTTTGTTTCCTGAATGCACGTGGGTGACGACGTCGGCGCGCGAAGTGTCTTGCTGGGAATCTTTGGCTTGACGCAGAGCGTCGTTGGTTTCGTCCTTCATGGTATTAGCGCGGATCGATAGGATGTTTCTTGTGTGCCGAAATCTGTCTCGGCGTGCGTTGCAACATGGCAAGGATTCGCTGCCGAGTATCCGCGGGCTTGACGATATCGTCGAATTGATAGGCGCGGCCAGCCCGCAGCCCCGAAGCGGCGTCGCGCATGCGTTCCGCATAGCCATCGCGGATCGCAAGCGCTTCTTCGCGGGATTCGGCGGCCAGAATTTCCTTGCGTTTTACGAGATACGCAGCGCCTTCGAGAGACATGCCGCCGGATTCGACCGATGGCCACGCGAGTCGCAGCTCAGGCACCCGACGGGCCGCGCCCCAGCCGGACATGGCGTAGGGGCCGAGCCCGTAGGCCTTGCGGATCTGCACCGAATAGAGTGGCACGGAGCGATGATGCAGTGCTGCCAGCGGCCGCGCGTGATGTCGGGCGATACCCTCACGCTCTGCCTGGGGACCGACCATGTATCCGGGATTGTCGATGAAAGTGACGATGGGGAACTCGTAGGCATCACACAGCTCAACGAATCGGGACGCCTTGTCCGCGGCCGCGGCGTCAATAGCGCCCGCCAACGGTGACTTGGGTTGATTGGCATAGATACCGACCGTCCTTCCGTCGAGGCGTGCCAATACCGTCAGCATGGAACGGCCCCAGTCGGCGCCGAGCTCGAGCGTACTGTCTGCATCGGCAAAGGAGGCGATCACTTTGCGCATATCGTAGGGCCGGCGTCGGTTCTGGGGAATGATATCGGCGATGTGTTCAGCATCCGGTGGAGCGTTGCCGCTCGAGGGTTCCGTCAAGTAAAACGACAGATAACGCCGCGCCTCCTCGATGGCGTCGCATTCGTTGTTGGCAACCACGTCGACGTCGCCGGTTTTGGCAAAGTCCGTGACCTTACGGGAACGACCATCCGCTGAACCGAACGACGCATCGCTGCTCGTAATCACCAGATCGCACAACATCGCGATGGCGGCGTGACCGTCGACGGCATTTCCGGTAACCACGGCGACGGTGGGTGCCCAGCCGTTCATTTCCGCCAGACCATCGTAGAGTTCGAACCGGCCGCGCGGTGACACGGCAATGGGTGGAGGTGGAAGTGGATCATCCGGACGTGCCCCAGCCCCTTCGACGAAGCAGACGAACGGCCAGCGATGTTCCACCGCGAGATACAGTAGTTTGGCGATCTTGCGATGATTGCGATCGCTTTGAGTGCCGGCGAATACGCTGCTGTCGTAGCTAGCCGCGACGACCGATTGGCCCGCTATCATCCCGACGCCCGCCACCAACCCGTCGGCGTAATGCTCGTCATCCGGTTGGGTGGTAGCCCCGGCAAGGGCGCCGTATTCAATAAAGCTCGATTCGTCGAACAGCAGCGTGATCCGTTCCCGTGCCGTGAGGCGGTCTGAGGCATGGATCTTGTCGACAACTCCCGGACGGGCATCGTCCAGGGTGCGTGCCCGCGCCTCCTCGATCTGTTCGATCAGTTGATTATCCACAGTCAATCAAAGGCCGAACCTTCTTCCTTATGAGTTCACGGAGTTCCAATTCTTTTTGAGCGCGATCTAACATACGCCTAGGGTGTATAAGGACCTTTGGAATAGACCATAACAAAAGCTTAAGCAGAGCCTTTCTTCTACCTATCTTCTACGACGTTACCGTACTCTAGTTTGGCGAGCCCACCAACCACCGTAGTGACCATATAACCTATTGTTTTTAAAAGGTTATATTGGCTATGTAGTAGTGAACAACCCCCGGATTATTGCGTGGTTGTTTGCTCATAAAGGCGACGTACGGGAGCGAGCTTCACGCTGCATTGGTGGTACGCCTCCCCGTGTCGTCATGCCTCCGAGACCAGTGAGTCATCCGTCGGCCGGGGGAACGAAGGTCTCGAACTGCCGCGACATCTCGGTGCTTTCCCAGGTTGCGCAAACGTTGGCCGCAGTGAACGATGGGCGCGCCTGCAGCCGTTGCCAGTAGGCGCATACCGTGGGTGTGAACGGCTCCTCCTGCTGGATGAAATGGACGCGCGCCAGCAGTGCCGTCGCGACGATATCGGCCAGGGTATAGGCTTCGCCGCAGACCCAACTGCGCCCCTCCAGCAGTCTGTCCTCCAACATCTGCACGAGCCCGGTGACCTCGGTATTGGCCTTGTCCAGTAGGCCCGGGTCGCTCAGCTGGGAAAAGTCGCGGTGTTCCATCTGAGCGAGTTTCTTGCGGGCCACATCGCCAAGTTCAGGATCCCCCACCAGGGTGCGCAGCTTGGCCAGGGTGACGTCAGTCTTTGCGTGCAGGATGAAACGTTTTAACCCGTCGCTGCGCTGTAGCAGGTGGCCGAAGGTATAGATCCCGATGAACGTGAAGCGCGCGTAGAACGCCTCGACGAACTTGTCGATTTCAGCGCGCGCCGCCTTCGGATAGAGACCCCGGTCGGCATGGCGCTCGGCCAGAAAGTAGAGGATGTCCTTGCTGTCGCCGATGACCCGATCGCCGTAGCACATCACGGGCACAGTCATGGTCGGCTGCAGGCGCGCAAACCACGGCTCGTAGTTGTTCATGGCGTACTCGATGTCGACGGCCACGTCCTCAGCGTTGGTCAGGTTGTGCTCCTGGACGGCCAGCCGACAGATTTGCGAGCAGATCGAGAGATCTGCCGTATAGGTCACGACCTGCGGGTGCGAGGCGTCGGGCATGTGGTTCTCCTATAGGAATACCCGCCGAAGCTTTGGGAATTCTCTACCTCCAAGGACGATTTGGTTTGCTAAGGATGTTGACGTTGTAGGTGTTTCGACCGTCACAGTCAGCGTAGTTTTGCAGATAATCCCTACGGTCCGACATACCACCGCCATTCGTCTCGGCGCCGTAGGTTTGCATCAACGATTTCACATCGTTGTACCAGACCATGTGAGCGAAATTTCGGCGTTCTGTTCCCAGCGGAGTGATGGGTGGTACCCCAGCCAATGGCCAAACAATGTTCCAGAGGAAGGAGGCATTGTTGTTTTTTGATGTCTCCGCGAATTGCGCGTGACGGGCCAGTATCGTTTCCCTATCCACCCCGTCTTTTGGCGAACAACTTTCGACTACAACGACTTTGGTTTCATTAAGCGTTGATTCTTCCACCAGCGGATACTTAAGTTTGCTTGCGTAGAGAGCAACCTTGCAGGACGCCACTGCGTTGATGCCCCGTTGTATTTCCCCTCCGTTGACCGCAAATTCTTCAAGAACCTCGCCCATGTAATCGAAAGGTGCGAAGTTGAGCCAATAGAAATCGGGTCCGTCGGCGATGTCGAACTGCGGGGTTAGTTCCGCCGTCCAACCGTTCCAGTTGGTGTCGTCTTTCCACCGTCGCCAAGGCGCGAGGGCCTGGTCGACATCCGCCATGTCCTTGCCCGAATTCAACGTACAGTAATGCGCCTGCATCGCAACCGTCGGGTTCCCCGGGTTGCCGTGGTTGTCTGCGAATACTGGTGCTAGTGCGACGAAGGTAATTGTTGCAACGACACCCCATAAAGTGCTCATTCGATCCATCGTTATTCTCTTCCTAATAGGACAGCGAAGAGCAACATATCTTTGACGACGGTACAACCATCGTCAGAGTCCGAACGCGGAATTTGGTGGGCCCACCAACCACCGAAGCGATGACCTAACCCATTGTTATTAAAGGGTTATGTAGGTTATGTAGTAGCGATCTACCCCCTGGTTCATTACGTGGTTGGCTTCTGAGGGCCATACCCCCGAGGAATAGCCAGCGCTACCGCGAGCCGATGCGCGCATCGTCACAAAGCCAAGTCTGGGTTGTCCGCCCGAAGGCTTTTGATCGCATGCACCACTTCCAGCAAGTGTAGCGACTCAGCCCGGTTGAATTGCGGGCATTCGCGCAACCCCGCTGCCAGGCATCGATGGATAGCTTCGGCCATGTAATAGAAACCCTGCTGGTTGGGGAACGGTCGCGGCATACGGATCGAGTCGGGCAAAGGATATTCGAAGCGCTGTAGTGGCGACGGCGTATTGCCGCCCATGTAACGCGAGGGTGTCACCGGCGGTATTCGTACCGTCAGGGCCGTCGGGCAATGGGCCGGCTGTTCCAGCGTGATGCGTCCCTTGGTCCCGATTATTTCAAACACTTCCGGAAATTCACTGGGAAAGGCAATGAAC
>Ga0209034_10001123_pt1 | contig 13284 bp, 9 predicted proteins | sample MarorgKNORR_S2LV_2_FD_188219 | JGI IMG/M metagenome (GOLD analysis project Ga0209034, IMG submission 188219) | Marine microbial communities from the Southern Atlantic Ocean, analyzing organic carbon cycling - 250m_A/KNORR_S2/LV (SPAdes) (version 2) | ecosystem: Environmental > Aquatic > Marine >...
CTGTCAGCAGGCCTGTCTCGCCACCGGTGAAGGTGTACTCATCGGTTGCCTCGTCCCACGCCGAGGCGACGGCCACTATGACGAGGACGGCCGGCACGACCAGCATGCCTATGAACAAGAACCCATCAATGAGAACTGCCAAGGCGCGGCTCCGCCAGTTGGCAGCCTCGAGTTCGGCCACTGGTTCGGTAAGCCCATATTCGTCGTTCATGACCCAAGACTAACTTTCCTACGATGATTGACCGCTGGCACAGCGCCCTCACCGACGAGCAGATACGCACGTTTGCCGACGACGGCGTACTCCATATGCCCGGGGCGGTCGATGCCGAGGTGGTCGCTGAGATAGCTGTCCTAGCTGACCAGCAGCTTGCCGAGCCGGGCCCGTGGGTGACCGACACCGCCAACGACCCTGAACCTGGTCGCCTATTCACGTCGCGCTACCTGTGGCGTGACGAACCAGTGGTCCACCGGTTCGCCTTCCGGTCAGGTGTAGCCGAGTTGGCCGCCACCTGCATGGGCTCATCATCAGCGCGTCTCTACTTCGACCACCTGCTGGTCAAGGAGCCGGACACCGCTTCGCCTACCCCATGGCACCAGGACATCCCGTACTGGCCTTTCCTAGGGCGGTCGATCTGCTCAGTATGGGTGGCCTGCTCTGCCGCCAACGTCAAAGGGGGCTCGTTGGAATTCGTGCGCGGATCTCACCGGTGGGACCGATACTTCGCCCCAGAGTCATTCGACGGCTCGGCCGGCTGGACCGACGACTTCGTCGGCGAACCGATGCCCGACATCGAGGGTGCTCGGAACGACTACGACATCGTGGGTTTCGACGTGGAGCCCGGGGACGCCATCGTGTTCTCGGCCTGGATCATCCACGGGTCCCCCGGGAACGCCGGAACCGAACGGCAGGTGGCCCTGTCCACTCGATGGTTGGGCGACGACGCCATCTGGCACCCGCACCCCGGATGCGACCCGACAGTCACCGCCGCCGATACCACTGCGGTGCCCGGCGAATACCCCGCCGACGACCACCGCTTCCCCGTGGGGTGGTCGATTACCTGACCCGTAGTTGTCTGGAAATCACGTTCCGAAATCAGACCCAGCTGCCAGGGGTCCGACTACTCGATGCGCATACCGGAGATGGCCCGGCTGATCACCAACTGTTGGATCTGCTCTGTGCCCTCGAAGATGTCGTGGATCTTGGCGTCCCGGTGCCATCGCTCCACAGGCACCTCGCGGGTGTAGCCCGCCCCACCCAGTATCTGGATAGCCCTCTCCGTGACCCAGGTCGCCGTCCGAGCCGCCTTGAGCTTGGCCATCGATCCCTCGGCGTTCACGAAGGACTTGTTCTTGCCCAGCCATGCGGCCCTCCACACCATCATCCGACTGGCTTCGATCTCGGTGGCCATGTCAGCCAGCATGAAGGCGATGCCCTGGTTGGCGATGATGGGCCGACCGAAGGCGTGCCGATCCTTGGCGTAGTCCAATGCGTACTCGTAGGCCGCCCGGGCCACACCCAGCGCCTGGGCACCCACGGCTGGACGGGTGGCCTCGAAGGTCTGCATGGCCGCCTGGGCGTTGCCCTTTTCACCTCGCCGTACCCGAGCCAGGCGCTCCTCGAGCTTTTCCTTGCCACCCAGCAGGCACTGCCCTGGAACCCGCACGTCGTCCAGCAGCACCTCGGCGGTGTGGCTGGCCCGGATCCCGTGCTTCTTGTACTTCTGGCCCTGGCTCAGCCCGACCGTCCCGGGCGGCACGATGAACGAGGCGTGCCCCTTGGAACCCAACTCCGGGTCGACCACGGCCACCACCACGTGCACGTCGGCGATCCCCCCGTTTGTGATCCACGCCTTGGCACCGTTTAGCACCCACTCGTCGCTGGCCTCGTCGTACACGGCCCGTGCCCGGTAGCCACCGACGTCCGAACCGGCGTCGGCCTCACTGGCACAGAACGCCCCCAACCGGATGTCGTCTGCGGTGCCGTAGCACTGGGGCACCCACTCCATGACCTGTTCCTGGGTGCCAGAAGCGGCGATGCCCGCTGCAGCGAGGCCGGTACCCATGATGGCCATGCCGATCCCGGCGTCGCCCCAGAACAACTCCTCGATGGCCACCGGAAGGGTCAGGCCGGTCTTATCACCCAGCATTCCCTGAGCTAGGAAGTCCCAGCCGTACAGACCGATCTGGGCCGCCTCCTCCACGACAGGCCATGGGAACTCTTCCCGCTCGTCCCACTCCTCGGCCACCGGCCGGACCACATCCACGCAGAACTGGTGGATCCAGTCACGGAGCTGCTCCTGCTCGTCGGTCAAGGCGAGGCTGAACTCGTTCACGATGGCGTCCCAGGTGTCGATGGCTCTGATCCCGACGGTACGACCGCCAGTGCAACCAAGGCCAATCCGGCAGCCACCAGGTACGGCGCCCCCACGCCCACCCGGTCCAGCAGCAACCCAGCCAGCAGCGGCCCGACAATCCGACCTAGTGCCCCCGCCCCCTGCTGCAGGCCCAAGGCCGCGCCCCGACCGGCGTCACCCACTGTCTCCACCGTGGCGTGGGACAGAGTCGGGCCGAACACGCCCTGGCCCACCACCAACAGCACGAGGGCCACAGCCAGCCCGGCCCAGCCACCACCGGCGGCCAGCACCACCATCCCAGCGGCCACCGCTACCAGCGCTACCCGGAGCGCCGACCGGGACCCCAACAACGCGTTCACCGGACCTACCACCCGGGTCTGGATCAGCACCATCAGCAGTCCGATGCAGGCGAACAGCCCGTACACCGTGGGGTCGCCCACCTCCGGGAACCGACGCTCCAGCAGCAGGGCGAACGTTGCCTCGAAGCCAGCGAACCCAACCATCGACACCAGTGCCAACGTAGCTAGGCGGCGCACCGCCGGTCCGGCCGACCCCCACAACGCCAGGCGACCGGACTTCGATGCCGACGGGACCAAACCGCTACCAGCGGTTCTGGCCGGCAAGCGCACTAGAGCCACCAGCGCATTGGCGCCAGCCAGTGCAGCGGCCACGAAAAATGGCAACTCCCGGCTTCCCAGGGCAGCAATTGATCCGATCAACGGACCGGCTACGAACCCCACCCCGAACGCTGCAGCCAACATGCCCATGAGCCGGGGCCGGTCCTCCGGCTTTGCCAGGTCAGCCACTGCCGCCTGACCCACTGCGTACGACGAGCCAGAGAACCCGTCCAAGACCCGTCCAGCGAACAGCACCCACAATGCCCCGGCCAACCCCGTCACCAGACTCCCCAGACAGGACCCGACCAGTGCTGCCACCAGCACGGTCCGGCGGCCAATCCGGTCCGACAGCCTGCCCCAGAACGGCGCCGCCACCATCTGGGCGGCCGAAAACACCGCTATCAGGGCCGCAGCGGTCGCCGGGGACGCCCCGAAGTCCTCCGCGTACAACGGCAGCACCGGCAACAGGATCCCGAACCCGACCATGTCGAGGGCCACGGTGGCCCAGATCACCCCGAACCCTCGTGGAGCCTTCGGACGCGCGCCGGCGGCTGAGGTGGAACCGTCAACTGGGCGCGTCACGGCGGGCACGCTAGCGGCGGCCCGGACCCCCACCGGTAGCCTCGGTCAATCATGAGCCACCCGGACTCCTCAGCCGCCGCGCCCGCACCCACCATCCCGGACCGTCCGGGCCTCGAGGGCCTAGAGGACCGCTGGGATGCCGTCTGGGAGAAGCGGGGCACCTACCGCTTCGACCGTTCGAAGGCCCGCTCCGACGTCTTTTCCATCGACACCCCTCCACCCACGGTTAGTGGGTCCCTGCACGTCGGCCACGTGTTTTCCTACACCCACACCGACACCATCGCCCGCTATCAGCGCATGGCCGGCCGCGAGGTCTTCTACCCGATGGGCTGGGACGACAATGGCCTGCCCACCGAACGCCGGGTCCAGAACTACTTCGGTGTGCGTTGCGAACCATCGCTGCCCCACGACCCCAACTTCACCGCTCCCAACGACGCCGGCGACCCCAAGGCCATCAAGAAGCGCGGCGACATCGACATCAGCCGACGCAACTTCATCGAGCTCTGCCACGTCTTGACCGCTGAAGACGAGAAAGCCTTCGAAGCACTGTTTCGCCGCCTCGGCCTATCCGTCGACTGGACCCAGCACTACGCCACCATCGACGAGCGTTGTCAGCGCGCCTCCCAGCGGGCTTTCCTGCGAAACTTGGCTCGCGGTGAGGCCTACCAGGTCGAGGCACCGTCGCTCTGGGACGTCACCCACCGCACAGCGGTAGCCCAGGCCGAACTGGAGGATCGAGATCGCCCTGGCGCCTACCACCGGCTGGCTTTCCACCTACCCGACGGTGTGGCCGGCCCCGACGGCGGTGGCGACCTCCACATCGCTACCACCCGTCCCGAGCTACTGGCTGCCTGCGTGGCCCTCGTGGCCCACCCCGACGACGAGCGCTACCAGCCCCTGTTCGGCAACACGGTCACCACCCCAGTTTTCGGCGTTGAGGTGCCGGTGAAGGCCCACGAACTAGCCGACCCGGAAAAGGGCACCGGTGTCGCCATGATCTGCACATTCGGTGACACCACAGACGTGATCTGGTGGCGCGAGCTAGACCTCGAAGTCCGCGCCATCCTCAACCGGACCGGCCGGATAAACCCCGAACCGCCGCCGGGCATCGAGACCGAGGCCGGGTTGGCCGCCTACGCCCGACTGGCTGGCAAGACGGTGTTCTCCGCTCAAGCCGAAATGGTCGAGATCCTCCAGGAGACCGGCGAACTGGTCGGCGAACCCGAGCCCATCACCCACCCGGTCAAGTTCTTCGAGAAGGGCGACAAGCCGCTCGAGATCGTGACCAGCCGACAGTGGTACATCCGCAACGGAGGCCGTGACTCCGAGCTCCGGGCCGCCCTCATCGCCCGGGGCGACGAAATGCAGTGGCATCCCTCCTACATGCAGACCCGATACACCAACTGGATCGACGGCCTCAACGGCGACTGGCTCATCAGCCGCCAACGATTCTTTGGTGTGCCCCTACCACTGTGGTACCCACTCGACGCCGACGGTGAACCCGACCACGACCACCCCATCGTCCCCGCCGAGGCCGACCTACCCATCGATCCGTCGTCTGACACCGCTCCCGGCTACGACGAAGCCCAGCGCGGCCGGCCGGGCGGCTTCGCTGGCGACACAGACGTCATGGACACCTGGGCCACCTCATCGCTTACCCCACAGATCGCCTGCGGCTGGGAAGAAGACGAGGACCTGTACGGCCGTACCTATCCCATGGACCTCCGCCCCCAGGCCCACGACATCATCCGGACCTGGCTTTTCTCGACCGCCGTGCGCTCCCACTTCGAGGCCGATGCCGCCCCGTGGGGCCACTGCGCCCTGTCGGGATGGATCCTGGACCCCGACCGCAAGAAGATGTCCAAGTCCAAGGGCAATGTCGTCACTCCGGTCGACCTGCTCGACCAGCACGGTTCCGACGCAGTGCGTTACTGGGCCGCCAACGGACGCCCGGGCACCGACACCGCCTTCGACGACGGCCAAATGAAGATCGGCCGGCGTCTGGCCATCAAGGTGCTCAACGCCAGCCGGTTCACCCTTGGCTTCGGCGCCGACGGCGACACACCTCTGGCGATCGACGCGGCGGCTATCACCCACCCGCTGGACCGGGCCATGCTGCTAAAGCTCGCCGACCTCGTCGACGAGGCCACCCGAGCCCTTGACGGGTTCGACTACGCCCGGGCACTGGAACGCACCGAGACCTGGTTCTGGACGTTCACCGACGACCATGTCGAATTGGTCAAGAACCGGGCCTACGAGGGCGACGAGGCTGGAGCCGAATCGGCCCGCCATGCCCTCCGGTTGGCCCTCTCGACCCTGCTGCGTCTGTTCGCCCCATTCCTGCCGTTCGTGACCGAGGAGGTGTGGTCGTGGTGGCGGGGCGGATCGATCCACCGGCAGTCGTGGCCGTCGGCCGACGAACTGCGAGCCGACGCCGATCGAGGGGAGTACGTCGACCCGGCGATCGCCGAAGTGGCCGCCGCCGCGCTGGCCGAGATCCGGCGCCACAAGACCACCGAGAAGCGCTCGCTGGCCACTCCGGTCATCGCCTGCACGCTGACCGACACCCCGGACCGCCTCGCCCTGTTACGCCCCGCTCTGGACGACGTAGCCGCCGCGGCCCGGGCCACCAGCATCGACCTGGCCGAGGGTGACAGCCTGTCAACCAATGTCACCCTGGAACCGGTGGAACCCAGGTCCGTTGGTGACCAACCTCCTGTCGACTAGTACCTCCGACTGGGGTCCCACCCCGATCCTCGGGCAGGATCGACCTATGGCCATCACCGCCTCCCCACCGGAGTTCCAGACCATCTCCGTCACCTGTGACGGGCGTCGCGCCACCCTCACCCTGAACCGGCCTAACCGACTCAACGCCCTGTCCAACGAATTGATGGCCGAGGTGGCCGACGCTGCGGCCTGGTTCGACCACCAGCCCGACCTGCGGGTCGTGGTCTTGCGCGGCGAGGGCCGGGCGTTCAGCGCCGGCTTCGACTTGACGGTATTCGGCGACGCCGGCCCGTCGCCGGCCGGTGGACGAGTGCCCGCTGATACCGGCCGCCTCATGGCCGACGCCCTAGAACGCACCTCTCCGGTGCTCATCGCAGCGATGCACGGACACGTGGTGGGCGGCGGCCTTGTGATCGGGGCGGCCTGTGACCTGCGTATCGCCACTGACGACGTGTCGTTTTCCATTCCAGAAGTCGACCTAGGCATCCCGCTGGCCTGGGGCGGCATCCCCCGACTGGTGCGCGAGATCGGCCCCGCGCTTACCAAAGAACTGGTCATGACCTGCCGACCGTTCGGCGCCGAAGAGGCCCTGGCCTCTGGATTCCTGAACCGGATCGTGCCTGCAGCCGAACTGGATGCTGCCGTCGACGAGTTGGCAGAGGCCGTGGCCAGCCGACCGCGGGGAGCCGTGCTGGCCACCAAACGACATGTCAACGCGGTGACCGACCAGATGGTGGGTACCGGACGGTCGTGGTCCGACGCCGACGGGCTGACGTCGGCGTTGCGCGACCCAGAGGGCCAAGCTTCGCGGAAGGCCTACATGGAACGCATGCAGGCCAAGAAGCGGGCCAAGAAGAAGTAGCCGCCGTGCCCATCGCCGACCGCCTGTTCACGAACGGGTCATTCCACACGCTGGACCCGTCCCGCCCCGACGGACCGCCAGCCGATGCGCTCGCCTCCTGGCGGGGCCGCATCGTGGCGGTGGGCAGCCAGGCCGAGGTCGATGCTCTGGTAGGCCCGCACACCGAGGTCGTCGACCTCGTCGGTGCCACGGTGCTGCCCGGATTCATCGAGACACATATGCACCCCATCGCTGCAGGTGTGATGATGTCAGCAGCCCAGATTGGCTACCCGGCCTGCCACGACATCGACGGAGTGGTAGCTGCCCTGGCCGCCCGGGCCAACATGACCCCGACCGGCGAGCCGATCCAGACATGGGGCTACGACGACTCGCTCATGGACGACGATCGCCACCTCACCCGTGACGACCTGAACCGGGCCAGCACCAACCACCCGATCCTCGTCCGCCATGTGTCTGGCCACCTGTCCTATGCCAATGACCGTGCACTCGAACTCGCCGGTATCGCCGAGGACGTCGAAGATCCGGTGGGTGGCTTGTTCCAGCGGGACGGATCCGGTCGACTGAACGGCTGCATGGAGGAGACGGCCGGTTTCGCCGTCAGCGCCGCCCTGCCGACGGCTTCGCTCGAGGACACGGCCGCGGCCGTGAAGGCCATCTCCGACCTTTGCCTGTCAGTGGGCACCACGACCATGACCGACGCAGCGGTTGTCACCCCGACGATGTACGCCGCCTATCAGCAGGGTGTCGAGGATGGCTCCCTGCGGGTCCGTACTCAGGTGTTTCCCATCTGGCGAACCGCTGGAGACCTGCCGTTCCGCACCGGGATTGGCGACGACCGACTTTCGATCGGTGCCATGAAGTTCATCTCCGATGGCTCCATCCAGGGGTACACGGCGTGCCTGTGCAAGGGCTACCACGATCGCCCCGACGTCCACGGCTACGAGGTCATCCCGGCCGCCGAACTCACCGAGATGGTCGTCGACGCCCATGCCGGGGGATGGCAGGTGGCCATTCACGCCAACGGCGACGCAGCCATCGACAACGCGCTGGACGCCATCGAGGCGGCACTCACCGCCCACCCGCGGCACGACCACCGGCACCGCATTGAGCACTGCCAGACGGCCCGAGAGGACCAGCTTGAGCGGATGGCCCGGCTCGGCGTGCTGGCGTCGGTGTTCGCCAACCACATCTGGTACTGGGGCGACCGCCACCGGGACCGGTTCCTCGGCCCCGAAAGGGGATCGCGCATCGACCCGCTGGCCAGCTTCACCGCTCACGGGATAGTCCATGCCCTGCACTGCGATATGCCAGTCACGCCGCTGGATCCGCTGTTCACCATCTGGACGGCCGTGAACCGGATCACCCGCGACGGTGAACTCCTCGGCCCCGACCAGCGAGCCCGGGTGGCCGACGCTGTGGCCGGCTACACCTCGGCGGCTGCCTTCGTGAGCATGGAGGAGCACGACAAGGGGACCCTCGAGGTCGGCAAGCTGGCCGATCTCGTGGTGCTGGACGCCGATCCATTCGAAGTCGACCCCATGGCCATCAAGGACATCGCGGTGCTGGCCACGGTGGTCGGCGGGGTGGTTGAGTACCGGGCCTGAGCCGGTGGCTCACCCGGGACCCTGGCATCGATTGAGGACGGTCCGGTAGAGCGAATCGTGGGTGACGTCGGTGTAGGCGTTGCCGGTCACCGGGTGCCCACCGAACTTGGCTACCACCAGGTCGTGCCCAGGATGGCAGAACACCCGCTGGCCGTGGACCCCCATGGGCATGAACGCTCCCATCACCTGCTGCATGTTCCAGCAGTGGCGATGGAAGGTCCATCCCTCACGGGTCGGGTACCCCCCGCCACTACCCGGATACGGCTCGCCACCGCCGGCCAGGTCGTCGGCCACCGCCGCCGGGATGGCCTGCCTCTCGGCGGCACCTTCGCCGACCCGCCCCGAACGAGACAACATCCGGCCGAACCGGGCAAGGTCGCGCAGCGTGCAGGACATACCGCCACACGACACGGCGATTCCCCGACTGTCGAGTACCACCGAGGCATCGTCCTCGGCGCCCATCGGTCCCCAGATCTTTTCGGACACGCCATCCACCCAGCGCCGCCCGGTGGCCCGGGCCGTCGCCCAGGCAAGTACGTCGGTGGTCACCGACTTGTAGACAAACGACTCGCCCGGCGGGCGCTCCCGCTCGGTGAAGCTCATGATCGCCTCGTGGATGCCATCGGGGCCGTTCCAGGTCGGCGGCGCCGGTGAAAACGCCATGGCCACCCCGTAACGGGTGAGGTCCGAGTTTCCATCGGCATAGTCCTCGAGGAAGCGGACCCCGTCGGTCATGTTCAAAGCCTGGTCCACGGTTACCGGGGCGTATGCCGTATCGGCCAGCTCTGGGACGTGAACGCTCAACAGGTCGTCGAGGGCCATGGCCCCCGACTTGATGGCCAGCATGGCGAGCACCCCGGTGACCGTCTTGGTCATCGAGAACATGATGTGTCGGGTCGACCGGTCCATTCCGTTGAAGTACCGCTCAACCACCACCTGTCCCCGGTGCAGCACCAGAAACCCGTCGGTGTAGGTGTGGTGGAGCATCTCCTCCAGCGTCCAGGTCCCTCCGTCGCCGTTGTCGACCGTCAGGCCGTCCAGGTCGACGAGGCCTCCAACCGGTTGACCAGTCGGGCCACCAGTAGCCGCGGCATCTGGGAGTAGGTCACCGGGGGTGTCAGAGGTGGTGATCCGAGCTGAGGCCCGCAACTCGTCCATGTGGGTGAACGACCACCGGGTGTTGGGCCACGACAGCCAGTTGCCGTGGTGGACTCGCTTGTCCTCGGGCACCGGTTCCCCCGCCATCAGGCCCGCTTCGACTGCCGTCACCGGTACGGGCAGCGCATCCAGTTCGGTCGGCCACGGCACGCCCGTCTCGGGATCGGTCAGGGTGACGACCAGCTTCGGGGTTAGCACGACAGGTGTTCCTGGGACTCGAAAGCTGGCCCGAGGGCTGCCTGGAAGGTCGACCCCAGGTCGACACCGTTCAGCGCCCCAGGTGCGGCGATACAGACCAGCGAGCCGGACTGCCCAGCGGTTTCCATCGGCGCCGGCTCAACTGAGACCATCCCCGCGGACAGGTGCACGGCCGTCGGGGTCCCATCGAGGGCCGCTACCACAGCCTTGGCCCGCAACAGGGATGGGCCTAACCGTCGCCGGAGCCTCTCCAGGGCAGTAACCAGACGGTCAACGTCCACCGGTCCGTGCGCATGCCAAACCGCTGTTTCCACCCGCAAATCCAGTGCAGGACCAGGCACGGCAGCCGCTTCGGCCGCGTCATTCGGCAGCCGGGTCGGAGGGCTTCCCAGCAGTGACCGGATCCATCCGTCCGGGCCGGCGGGGGCAGCGTCGACGAGGAGCACACCTGGTGCCACCTCGGCGCACCAGGCACGCGCCCCAGCGCCGCCATCAGGTGCCAGATCGACCTTGGTCACCATGATCAGGTCAGCGGCTCGCACCTGCCGGACCACCAATGGTCCGTAGACAGGGTCGGCCGCACGGGCCACCACGTCGGTGGCGTCCACGACCACCACGATCCCGTCGGGCCGGATCCGACGCCGGTCCCCGTAGGCGGCCACCCGGTCGGGCTCAGCCACCCCGCTGGCCTCAACCACCAATCTGTCCAGCCGCCGTTTTGCTGCCGAGTCGTCCGTGATCTGGTCGCGCAGAACTAGGTCGCGCAGTGTCATGGCCAGCGAGTCGCCGATCGAGCAGCACACGCACCCGTTGGTGAGTTCCACCGTGTCGCCGTCGCGTGCCGCGATGAGTTCGGCGTCCAGGTTTACCTCGCCAATGTCATTGACAACCACGGCGATGCGTTCGTCGCCAGCGACCCTGAGCAGACGGTTAACCATTGTCGTCTTGCCGGCCCCCAGCCAACCACCCAGCACCACCATGGGAATCCGGGCTGCCATCTGACCCACTTCTGAGGACACCGGCCCTGAACCGGTCTTGGTCGTGAGGCTCACGCCGGGAGCGGGTACACCCGCCCCGACAACATCGTGGCCTCGATGTCGATGTCGGGCCATGTCGCCGGTTCCATCTCGAACGGGTCGTCAGCCAGCACCGTCACGTCAGCCAGCTTTCCGGCAGCCAGCGAACCGATCTCGCCGTCCAGAAACAGTTGCCACGCCGGCTCAATGGTCACCGCGGCAATGGCGTCATACGGGCTGAGCCGTTCGTGCTCGCCCAGCACCACCCCGGATCCTGAGGTCCGGGTGGCCATAGCCGACGCAGCCAGCAACGGTTCCAATGGCCCCATTGGCAGGTCCGAGTGCAGAGCCACGCTCATCCCGTTCCGACGAGCCGACCCCACCCGGGTCATCTGCGACGCCCGCTCGGTACCCAGCCCTTCCGCCACGTACTGGTCGCCGAAGAACCGCAAGTAGTACCCGTTGGCCTGGACAGCACAACCCAGGGCGGCGGCCCGCCGCGACTGAGCCTGGGTGGTCACGCCGAAATGGTGCAGCACCGTCCGATGGTCGAACCGAGGCATCTCAGCCTGCAATTCGGCGATGGCGTCCAGAGTGGCGTCCATCCCCCGGTCACCGTTGACGTGGACGTGGACCTGCTTCCCGGTGTTCCAACACGGCCTGACGTGCCAGACGATGCGATCCGGCTCGGCCATCCACGCACCCTCGTGGCCGTCGATGTAGCCCGGCTCGCCCAACTGCATGAGTTGGGCGATGAACGCCCCGTCAGCAAAGAACTTGCCGGCGTCCAGGAACCGGATGCGCTCCGAAGCATGTTCCGACAGAGCGGCCATCCGATCCTCGGCCTCGTCCCCGTACACCCGCTTGAACGTGCCCACTTGGGGAATCAGGTACTGGCGGAACGGCACGTGGTCGCCCTCGTGTACCTGAGCCAGTACCTCAATCTCCCGCTCGGGCAGGGCCATGCCACCGAACCCGGCGTCGGCGATAGTCGTCACCCCGCCCCGGTGGACCAACTGGGCCACCTCCTCCATCATCGCCTCGTACTGGCCACCCTCGAACAGGACCGACCGCAGTCGCTGGAGTGCCCAGGCCATGCCCGACTCCCACATCCACCCCGTCTCCAAGTCAATGTGAGGGTCCCACGCGGCACCCTCGGCAGCCTCCACCATCTCCAGGGCTGGACCGTTGCAACACACCTGGTGGCCTGACCGACCCCAAACCACGATCGGGCGAGTGGTCGACAGGGCGTCCAAATCAGATCGGCTGACCTCGCCGTGGAACTGCCGGTGCCACCCAAAGGTCACGAACGGCTGCTCCAATGGGTGCCGGGCCTCCAACTCAGCCAACCGGGCCAAATAGGCGTCCCTCCCCACGGTGGCCGGCACGTCACGCCCCGGCAGGTTCCATGCCTCAGGGGTGATCCACTCAGTGGCCATGAGCATCGCCATCATCGACGGATGTACGTGCGGGTCAATCAGACCGGGCAGCAGCACCGAGTCTGCGAACCGGCTGTCCACCAGGTGTTCGTGGGCGTCCAGCCACGGCCGCAAAGATTCCATTGTCCCCACTTCGATGATCCGGTCGCCCCGGACGGCCATGGCCGTTGCGGTGGGAAGCGACGGATCCATGGTGTGGATCTGCCGGGCGGGATAAACGGTGATGGTCACGATGGGACCTCGATCCCCAGGGCGGTCAGTGAGAGGTTCCGGAACGTGGCTAGCGAGGCGTCGTCGACCTCTAGGCCCTCGAGCACCGACCGGTAGTAGATCGGGCCGAGGAGGAACTGCTCTAGGTGATCCACATCGAACCCTTCAGCGATCTCGTTGCGGTCGACGGCCCGATTCAGGATCTCGCGCAAGGTGTTCCAGGTGGAGCGCCGATACCGGCTCAGAGCCTCTCCGATCTCCGGGTCGTGAGCCGACAACTCAACCAAGCTCGCTGCTACCTGTCGGAAGCCCGACTCGTTGTACACCCGCTGACGATCGGCGAACCACTGGTCCAGTTCGGGGACCAAGCCCCCCTGGTCCTCGACCTCGGCCCGGCTAGCCCACTGACGCATGAGGGCTAGGAAGATGGCCTTCTTGTCCGGCCACCGCCGGTAGATGGAACTCTTTGAAACGCGGGCCTCGGCAGCCAGGCGATCAGTGGTAAAGGCCGTGAGGC
>Ga0209034_10001125_pt1 | contig 13274 bp, 10 predicted proteins | sample MarorgKNORR_S2LV_2_FD_188219 | JGI IMG/M metagenome (GOLD analysis project Ga0209034, IMG submission 188219) | Marine microbial communities from the Southern Atlantic Ocean, analyzing organic carbon cycling - 250m_A/KNORR_S2/LV (SPAdes) (version 2) | ecosystem: Environmental > Aquatic > Marine...
CGATGCGATGGAAGGTCCGACTTCTGTATCTGCTTTGATCCACTCGGCCACGATGGTTACTGCCGGGGTATTTCTGATCGCACGTTTTTTCCCGTTATTTGAGCATTCCAACGTTATGACTCTTGTTGCTCTGATTGGTGGATTTACGGCTGTATTTGCAGCAACGATGGGTTTGGTTGCAAATGACATCAAGCGGGTTTTAGCCTATTCAACGATCAGTCAGCTTGGTTACATGGTGATGGCGTTAGGTGTTGGCGCTTATGCTCCAGCAATTTTCCATTTATTCACTCATGCATTTTTTAAGGCAGCATTGTTCCTGGGTGCCGGGTCGGTTCATCATGCATCTGGAACATTCAATATGAAATATATGGGTGGTCTGAAGAGGCATATGCCATGGACTTACTGGGGAATGATCATAGCCAGTCTTAGTCTTGCCGGCCTCTTTCCCTTTTCTGGTTTCTGGTCAAAAGACGAAATACTTGGGCATGCTGCTGAAGTTGGAGCCACGACCGGTAATATTGTTTTGGCTCTAGGATTGATAGCGGCTCTGATGACGGCGTTCTACATGTTCCGGGCAATATTTCTTACATTCCATGGAGAATGGAATGGAGGTGGTGAGAAAGAGGAGGCGGATGCCCAACTTTCAGGCGATCCTTCACCTGTAGGAAATGCGCATTCACATCTTGGGGAGTCCCCGTGGCTGATGATTGGTCCTGTCACGTTGTTAGCGGCCATTTCTATATTTATAGGATTCTTTTCTAATCCCGTCGTTGAAGTGGGTTCGATAGATAAGCACGCTTTTGCTCATTTTGTGACGGTGGAAAATGAAGATGTATTTCCAGTAGACGAAGATGGTGGCCACAAAGCTGCGGATCACGCTGGAGCGGCACCTAAATTTAATTTTGCGGTTGCTGGTATCTCATCTTTACTCGCGCTAAGTGGAATTGCCCTAGCGTACGCGATGTACATTAAGTCTTCGATTTCACCGTCATCTATAGGCGCCCGGTTCCGGCCACTCTACAACCTGATGTTCCGTAAGTATTACTTTGATGAGCTATACGAGAATCTAATTGTTTCCAAGGGTTTCTATAAGTACCTTGCTGATGCTTTGCGCTGGTTTGATGAGCACTGGATAGATAACGCAAATATTCATCTTTCCAATTGGGTGTCTCGAATCGGAAAAAGTGGGGTGCTAATTCAAAACGGTCAAACACAGACTTACGCAGTAGGCATGGTCATAGGCGTCATTGCAATTGCAGCGGGGTTCCTACTATGGGGTTGATAGCTGGCGTGGGAATTCAATCATGGGGAACGGCACATATGTTGGGTGCTGTATCGGAGGCTATCAGTGTTTGAAGGGCTTCTGACGATTACGGTATTTCTGCCTGCGACCGTTGCAATATTGGTTACTCTTTTTGCACGCGGAAAAGAGGTTGACCGGCAAGTACGTTGGATTTCGATTGCAGCCAGTGCAGTTACGTTTGCTCTGACAGTCATGGTCTACGTTGGGTATGACCAAGCTGTTGGTGGTATTCAGATGGTGGATTACTATGAGCGTTGGATACCCGTCGATGCATTAAGGTCCTCTTATTTACTTGGAGTTGATGGATTGAGCGCACCATTGGTGCTTCTCACCGGGATACTGGGCTTGGCAGCCGCTTTTGCCTCATGGCGCATCAAAAAGCGTGTTCGTGAATATTTCATGTGGTTGCTTCTGCTTGAGACGGCCGTTTTGGGTGTGTTTGTATCACTGGACTTGCTGCTCTTCTTCATATTCTTCGAATTTGAATTGATTCCGATGTTTATGCTGATCGTGCTATGGGGGAGTGGACGACCTCGTTATTCTGCGATGAAGTTTGTGTTGTTTACGCTGGCGGGAGGGGCGTTCATGTTGGTGGGCATTCTCGCTATTTACGTAACCCCCGATGTAGGTACTTTGGCGATGGTTTCGATTCCTGAGTTAGGAATCACTGGGATTCCTGAGCTTATGGCCGGTGCAAAATTGGCATTGCCAGCGGCTTTGATATTTGGATTTTTCTTCATAGCTTTCGCTGTGAAATTACCGCTGTGGCCAGTGCATAGTTGGTTGCCAGATGCTCACACTGATGCTCCCACGGCCGTTTCGGTTATGTTGGCTGGGGTTTTGCTGAAAATGGCCGGATATGGGCTTTTGAGGATTAATCTTGGCTTTTTCCAAGAGACCCAGGATTTCACGATTCATGATGTAGCCGGGCCAATGGCGATCATCGCGGCAATTTCAGTTATTTACGGCGGTATAGTTACAGTTCGACAGACAGACATGAAAAGATTGATCGCATACAGTTCTGTCAGTCACATGGGTTTTGTCATGCTTGGCTTATCTGCAGTTGGGGCATCGGCTGTAGACACGTCTGCTGCGGGTCTGAATGGTGCAGCGTTACAGATGTTTACCCATGGCACTATTACTGGACTTGCCTTTTTGATGGTTGGGCTATCTTACGATCGGACTCATACCCGTCATATTCCTCATCTGGGAGGCCTATGGAAGAAAATGCCAATGATAGCGATTTTCTTTTTGATAGCTGGCTTTGGCTCACTCGGGCTCCCGGCTCTATCGGGATTTGTGGCTGAGATCATGGTGTTCCTTGGCACATTTTCGGTTTGGCCATGGCCTACGGCTGTTGCTGCGTTTGGTGTGGTACTGGCCGCCGGTTATACGTTATGGATGGTTCAAAGGGTCTTCTTCGGTGCTCGCCCGGCAACCCCAGGACTTTCTGATCAAGTGTATGAAAACCTGACTGACGCTAGCTGGGTCGATATGATCCCGGTAATCATATTGGCGGCTCCTATTTTTATTATTGGATTGTGGCCTTCGGTTGTTACCGACGTATTCGATATTGGTATCCAGGCGGTGCTTAGGTAATGACTGTTAATGATTTTTGGGTACTGTCTCCTGAAATTGCTATGGCGCTTCTCGCTTTGGTGGTAATAACCGCCGATCTCATCACTCGAAACGTGGTGAAGGTTTTGTTTATTACTCTTGTGGGACTCACAGTGCCGCTGGTTCTTGCATTGAATCTCTGGTACGGATGGTTTGGCGACCCTGTCGCGGGTTCAGCCCTGTTCGGAACAGTTGAAGCCGACCGCTTTTCACTCTTTTTCAAATTCCTGCTTATAACCGTTAGCGCGGGCACTATTCTCGCGTCCGTGAAATATATCGCAGCTGACCGCATGAAAAATTACGGCGGAGAATTCGTATCTCTATTACTACTATCGGTAACAGGGATGATGCTTCTCGTTTCTGCGACTGAGTTGATAACAATCTATGTTGCACTCGAACTTAGCGCGTTGCCCATTGTTGCCCTTGCCGCTATCCATCGGACTAAGCAAGGAATTGAGGCTGGCACAAAATTCTTCGTATTGTCTGCTATATCCAGCGCCATACTTCTTTATGGATTTGCATACATTTATGGATATGTTGGTAGCACTAACCTTGAGATGATCATGGAGCGACTTGCCGTAATTCCAACTGAGGCCGGTGTTCCATTTGGTTCATACGCTGTTTTACTGGCTGTGATATTGGTGGTAGCCGGATTTGGTTTCAAGATGGCGGTTGTTCCTTGGCAGATGTGGGTCCCGGATGTTTACCAAGGTGCCCCGACCCCGGTTGCAGCATTTCTTTCCGTTGCTTCGAAAGCTTCGGCATTTGCGGTGATAATGAGGATTATGTATTCGGCCTTCGGGGATCCTTCCATGATGCAGGATTGGTCCGGGTTGTTTGCAATCTTGGCAGCTATTTCTATGACTGTGGGTAATGTTCTGGCTTTGGCCCAGTCAAATATGAAGCGGTTGCTTGGTTATTCCACGATTGCTCAAGCTGGTTACATTTTAGTAGGCGTTGCTTCTGTGCCTGCAAATCAGGTTGGTTCGGCTTTTTCCGGAGCGGGACCTCAAGGTGCGATGTACTATCTTGCCGGATACGCGTTTACGAACTTGGCCGTGTTTTTCGCTGTTATCGCTATCACGATGCGTACTGGCGATGATTCAATCGATGGTTTGAAGGGAATGCTGAAGCGTTCGCCGCTTCTGGCTTCTCTTCTCGTGTTTGGCATCCTTTCTCTATTAGGTATGCCTCCCACGGTTGGTTTTATGGCAAAGGTTGTCGTTTTTGGGTCGGCGTTGAACGCTAACCTTGCATGGCTGGCCGTAATTGGGGTGGTAAATACAGTAATTGCGGCATATTACTATCTCAGAGTCATTCGGATGATTGTGTTTGATGATCCAGTAGAAACGTCTACTTTTAGCGGAGATAAACCGATTTTGGTTGCTGCAGGGGTTGCCGCTATTGGAACTGGCATTTTCGGGCTAGCGCCGTTCCTATTACTTGAGTTCGCTGAAAGTGCATTGACAATTGTTCCGGGCTTGTAATTCACCTGTTAAGTATTTGTAATCTGTTCGAAAGTGTCCAAATAAATCGTAAACTTTTTAATCACCATCAGATTCATGAGATGTAACTAGTGATATGCCCCGGTATCAAAACATAGGAATTGTCTACCACGGTTTGTTGACCGAAGCAGAGGAACTTGCCAAGCAAATTACTCTTGCATACGGCACCGATCGGAAATGGTGGTTAGCGACTCAAGACACACTCAGGGAACATGACGAAGATCTCAAAACCTCAGATTTAATTCTCACAATCGGTGGCGATGGTACGATCCTGCGAGGAGTGCATGTCGCTGCCTCTCGTGACATACCTGTTCTGGGAGTGAATATGGGTCGAGTTGGGTTCATGAGCGATATTGAATCTAAAGATGCGATCAATGAATTAGGTTGGTATCTGGATGGGAATGCTCGAATTGAACGCCGCTATATGCTGAATGCCATAATCCAAGGTAAGGAATCTCAGCCGATTATTAGCCTTAATGATGTGACGGTTGCACGTGGCTCTGTTGTACGCGTAATTGAGGTTAGTACGGTTGTAGACGGAGTACATCTGGCCACCTATCGCGGTGATGGTGTGGTGGTTTCCACTGCCACTGGATCAACGGGGTACACCCTTGGACTTGGTGGACCGGTGATGGACCCCACCTCCCGGGATTTTCTTGTTAAGCCGATTGCTACGCATATGAGTCAGTTTGGGGGAGCGATACTGCAGGCCTCATCCACAGTTGAACTAACAGTGCACTCAGAAGAAAATGCTACGTTAAATGCAGATGGATTTATCGATGTGTCGTTAGCGGATGGTGAAACCGTGGTGATAACGCAAACGGGAGATTACGCTTCATTCCTACGTCGTAAGCCACCAGCTGAATTTTGGGGCGACTTGTCAAGGCGATTAGGACTAAGAAAAGGTCCACTTAAATCTCCTCGCCGATACGTTCTATAACGGTTGAAAACTCGGTAAAATAATAAAGTTTTGCGACCTAAACGCCCTACCATTCTGTCAGTTGAACGTAAGTACGAAGGAGATCGAATCTCACTTCGCGTTGAAACCGCTAAATTTGATGATGGTCCAAAGTTTGATCGTGAGATAGTTGAACACCCTGGTTCAGTTGTTCTTGTGCCCATCACAGATGCTGGTACGGTTTTGCTCATCAGGCAATTTCGTCAAGCAGCCGGGAAAGTTTTATTAGAGGCTTCTGCTGGAACCATAGAACCAGGGGAGGCTCCAGAGGTAACAGCACTTAGAGAGTTGCGAGAAGAGGTAGGGCAAAGGGCTCGAAAATTATTTTTGGTTGGAGGATCTTGGGTCGCTCCTGGATACTCGACTGAGTATTCGTATATGTTCATAGCGAGTGAACTTGAGGTGGCTCCCTTACCTTCTGATGATGGAGAGGATATTTCGGTTGAAGAAATTGAATTTGATGACCTGCACCGTTTGATAGCTGAGGGTGAGATTGAAGATCAAATGTCGATAGCTGCGTTGTTATCGGCTCAACATGTGTACACGAAACATATCAAGGGCTCGGAAAATGAGTAGAAAAATAAGAAGTCTTAGTGTCAGGCAAACCTATGTATAAACATGATGTTTTGATTATTGGTGGTGGGCTTGCTGGTCTGAGGGCGGCTGTTGAAGTTACTCGTGCAGGCGGTGATGTTGCAGTGATATCCAAGGTTCATCCTGTACGAAGTCACTCTAATGCAGCCCAGGGTGGTATCAATGCTCCCCTTACTGATCGGGGTGATGATTGGGAAGGACATGCATACGATACGATCAAAGGTAGTGATTTTCTGGCAGACCAAGATGCTGTGGAGGTAATGTCTGTCGAAGCTGGTGACGCTGTTTTAGAACTCGAACGCATGGGCGTGATATTCAGTAGGGGCGATGATGGGAAACTGGGTACTCGTAGATTTGGTGGTCAGAAGATAGCTCGAACATTTTTCGTGGGAGCTATTACTGGATCGGCTATATTGCACGTTTTATTTGAGCAGGCGTTGAAACTTGGACTCAATGTTTATGAAGAGTGGTTTGTAACAAAGCTGATAATTGAAGATGGCAGATGCCGCGGAGTGGTGGCAATTGATTTAAAAACCGGGGAGATCCACACAATTAAAGCTAAGGCAGTCATAATGGCTGCGGGTGGAGCTGGACGAGTATTTGAACCGTCAACTAATGCACTGATTTGTACCGGAGATGGCCTAGCCCTGGCATATCAAGCTGGGGCTCCGTTAATGGATATGGAGATGATTCAGTATCATCCAACCACGCTGGCGCGCACTGGGATTCTCATGTCAGAGGCAGCTAGAGGTGAAGGAGCCCACTTGCTCAACGCAGATGGGGAACGGTTTATGGAGAAGACTGCTCCTGATTATATGGAGCTTGCCTCTCGTGACGTTGTTTCCCGTGCAGAGCAGACTGAAATTGATGAGGGAAGAGGAATAGATGGTAACGTGCTACTCGATCTTCGTCACTTGGGTCGCGACTTCATTGAGCAACGGTTGGGTTATCTTCAAGAAGTGTCGGTTGAATTCCTTGGAATTGACATGGCCGAACAGCCAGTACCGGTACAGCCCGGTATGCATTACATCATGGGTGGGATAAAGACCGACATAGATGGAGCTACTAATGTCCCTGGCCTCTACGCTGCTGGCGAGTGTGCGAATGTCAGTGTTCATGGTGCCAATCGTTTAGGAGCCAATTCTCTTCTAGATACAGTGGTGTTTGGTCGTAGATCTGCGGTTCATGCAATTGAATACATTAAGAGCGTCGATGATCATTCGGCGTCTGAAGAAGAACTCGCATCTGAACAAGTACGATTACAGGCACTTTTGGATCGCCCCAAGGGAGAACGGGTTGCAACGCTTCGTAATGATATGGCCCGTGGTATGACCAGGGGCATAGGGGTATTTCGTGATCAGAGTTCTATGGAGGGGGCCCTTGAAAATCTCGAAAATGTGAAATCTAGAATGTCGGGATTTTCTATTGAGAACAAGGGTAAGATTTTCAATACCGATCTGATGTTCGGTCTTGAACTTGAATTTATGGTGGACTGTGCTGAAGCGGTAGTGGCCGGGGCACTTACTCGTAAAGAGAGCCGTGGGGCACACTTCAGGACTGATATCACCGAGCGTGATGACGATAATTGGTTAAAGCACACTCTTGTGTACAAAGATGAAACACAAGAACATGGCACACGTGTTGAAACATCCGACGTGAAAATCACTCAATGGCAACCGGTGAAGAGAGTCTATTAAATGCAAGCGAATTTGAAAGTCAAGAGATTTGACCCCGCTGATGAAGGCGGGAAGACTTGGTGGCAAGAGTATAAGGTTGATGTTCACCCTGATTCGACGGTTCTGGACTCTTTGATTCAGATTCGTGAACAGGATGACGGTACCCTGGCACTTCGTTGTGCATGCCGAGCTTCTATATGTGGCTCTTGCGGTATGAAAGTGAACGGGGACGCCAAACTGGTTTGCAAAACGCGTGTCGTTGATATCGCTCCTAACGGGGAACAGTTGGTAATCGAGCCTATGGGTAACCAGCATGTCATACGGGATCTAGTGGTTTCCCTTGATACATTCTTTTCGCAGATTCAACGAGTAGACCCGTTCCTCCAGCCTGACCATGTCCCGGAGCAGGGTGAGTACATCGCATCAAATGACTCTATGGAGAATCTTCTAACATCAATGAACTGCATCATGTGTGGTTGTTGTGTGTCTGATTGCACGGTTCTCGAAGTCGATGCTAATTTTATTGGGCCTGCTGCATTAGCTAAGGCATGGAGATTCACCGAAGACCCTCGAGATTCTAAAAGAGATGAGCGCCTCAAGGTGCTGAACGATGAAGCGGGTGGCATATGGGACTGTACCCGATGCCTGAAGTGTGTGGAGGTTTGTCCCAAGGGCGTGGCTCCAATGGATCGAATTATGGAATTGCGTGAGTCTGCTATAGAAGCTGGTAATACAAACACTCCGGGATACCATCACACCGAATCGTTTTATAACTCTGTCAAGAAGAATGGTCGTTTGGATGAAACGCGGCTAGCAATGGATTCTGCAGGGTGGACAAATATTCCAAGACTGCTTGATCTTGTGCCAATCGGTATTGCTGCAATGCGGAAGGGGAAGTTACCTCCGTTGATACCGCATAAATCTGAAGATCATAAAAAAGTTAAAGACCTCTACGATAACGTGGAGGGGGAGTCTTCATGAAGTACGCTTTTTATCCTGGATGTGTCGCACGTGGTGGAGCTCCCGAGTTGTACGATTCAGCGTTGGCCGTTATGGACAGGCTTGATATCGAACACGTTGAGCTGACCAAAGCTGCTTGCACCGGTGCAGGTGTCCTGCAAGAAAAAAACCTCAAAATGGGTGATATTTTGAATGTGCGAACCTTCGCCATGGCGGAGCAAATGGGGTTGCCCATAATGGTACTGTGCTCTACGTGTCAAGGGGTTATGGCTCAGGCCAACCACAGGGTTAAGCGTGACCCTGAATATCTCGCTGAGATAAACAAGCATCTTGAGGATGAGGGGCTTGAGTACAAAGGAACCACTTCTGTGAAGCATCTTTTGTGGGTGCTTATTGAAGACATTGGCCTCGATAAGCTAAAAGAAACGTTTACTCGTGAATTGACTGGGATGAACATGGCACCGTTCTACGGGTGTTACATGGTTCGGCCTTCGGATGCTCTTGAGTTTTCTTCTAATCCTCAGCGGGAAACATCGTTGGAAGATTTGATTCAGTCAGTGGGCGGCAATGTTACCGATTTTGCAGGTAAGACTGCTTGTTGTGGCTTTCCGATCCTGTTTATCAACCAGGCCAATTCTATGAAGATGGTTGCTAATCACACTGGAACAGCTAAAGACCTTGGTGCTGATGCCATGGTTACTCCATGTCCACTATGCCACCTAAATCTTGATGGTTATCAACCTAAAGCGCGTAGACAGGTTCGAGGTGATAAAGCTGATCTTCCGGTTATCCATGTTCCCCAGTTGATCGGTCTTGCTATGGGTATGAATGAAAAAACCTTGGGACTGAAAAAGCATATTGTCTCGACTAAAAAAATTGTACGAATGGCAGAGGCTTTACCATCAAAGGTTTAGTGATCAGGTTTTACAGACTCATCGCGCCGTCAATTACGTGAACTTGCCCCGTGGTATACGAGGATTCATCTGACGCTAAGTAAACAGCCAAATGGGCAATTTCTTCGGGAGTTCCTACTCTACCCATTGGCTGGCGGGCGATAAAAGCTGCGCGAGCAGCCTCGGCGTTACCGGTGGCTTTTATGCGTTCCTCGAGAGAGGGAGTCTCGACTGTTGCTGGTGCTATGGCATTTACCCGGATATTGTCTGAAAGGTAGTCTTTGGCCACCGATTTTGTTATCCCGATGACGGCTGCTTTCGTTGCAGTGTAGGCAGCGCGATCTGGTACACCTAACAGATGCGAAGAGAGTGATGCCATGTTAACAATTGAGCCGCCTCCGTTTGCGATCATCGGGGGGATGTAGGCTCGCAGCATCCAAAATAGGGACTTCACGTTCAGGTCGAATGAGAAATCCCATTCTGCTTCCGTTGAATCAAGAATTGTTCCAACAGCGACATATCCTGCACAGTTAAATAGGATGTCAGGTGCCCCAGTTTCTGTAAGTAGGGCAGTGATCGATTGGGGGTTAGTAACATCGCATTTTCGTGTGATGATGCCGGGCGTGTTGTCGAGTTCACTGAGTTTCTTAGTGTTTATGTCTGTTGCCCAGACTTGTGCTTTTTCTGCGGCGAATGAGAGAGCTGTTGCTTTGCCGATTCCTTGAGCTGCCGCTGTTACAACGGCTGTTTTTCCTGCGAGCCTTCCGGGCATTCGTTGAACTCCCACATCAGTTTGATTTCATCTATCTGTTGAGTTTTGAATCTCGAGGCGAACGATAATTTATACATCTACCTTCAGTGATTTTTGCAACAAAACAGGCTTTTAGTTGCTGGTAGGCAATTTCTAGGTTAAGCAGATCACGCCTTTGCCATGATGTCGACGAGTTCTTGCACTGACTCAGCAGAAGCGTTAAGAGCCGCTGACTCATCATTGGTGAGTTCGACTTCGATGATCTCTTCTATACCTTTTGCTCCGAGTTTTACAGGAACACCGGCGTACAGGCCGTTGATGCCGTATTCGCCTTCAAGGAATGCAGCACAAGGCAATATTTCTTTGCGATCGAGTAGAATTGCTTCGGTCATTTGGGCGACTGCTGCAGAAGGAGCATAGTAGGCTGATCCTGTTTTGAGTAACGCGACGATTTCTGCACCGCCGTCACGTGTTCGCTGAACGATCTCTTCAAGACGCGTCGCTTCGATTAATTTGGACACAGGTACCCCACCTACAGTTGTTGAACCGATAAGGGGCACCATAGTGTCGCCATGCCCGCCAAGAACATATGCACTTACATTGGTGACTGATGCGTTTAACTCCTGGGAAAGGAATGTTCGGAATCGCGCAGTGTCGAGAATCCCGGCCATGCCTATAACTCGTTCTTTCGGGAATCCACTGACGTTGTAGGCGTGCTGAACCATAGCGTCGAGCGGATTTGAAACTACGATGAGTACAGCATTTGGTGAGTACTTAGCTACTTCAGCGGTTACAGAACCGACAATTTTCATGTTGGTTAACAATAGGTCATCTCGACTCATTCCTGGCTTACGAGGGATTCCGGCGGTCACAACGATTAAATCGGAGTTAGCGGTGTCTTCGTAGCTGTTTGCACCAGTGATTTGCGCATCTGACCCTACCACTGGTCCAGAGCACAGCATGTCCAAAGCGAGACCTTGAGGTTTGCCTTCGACGATATCGACAAGGACTATATCTGCGTAACCATTCTCAAATATGCGTTGGGCGGTGGTTGCGCCGACAAATCCAGCTCCGACCACTGTCACCTTGAACTTCATTTATTGTTCCTTATTTTTTACTTCAGCCTATCGTTTCAGATGGGCAATTATTTGATCCAATATTGTCAGGTTAATATTTGCACATCACCGAATTAGTTCATCGGTTGTGATTTATTGGTAGTGATGATTTATTGCCATTTGTGAGGTTTGCCTGTTTTGGGTAATACTTTGCCGGTATCGGGTCTTATCGCGTGGGTTGCGTTAGTCTTTGCTGCCGACTTGTTGGTTACTCGCTCCATGCCCTCGATGCCTGGAACGCCCATTGCTTCAGCATGACCCATAGCTACAAATAAGATATCGGCTGTTTCGTCGGCGACTGCATCGTCCCCTTCTTTTTCAGATATTGCCTGAGATAGTTCATTGAATTCTTCATTCAGAATACTGGTCCGATTCGCTACTATTTCAGTCGCACTTTGCCCGTGAAATTGGCCTGATCCAACTTTAAACCGGTTGTGAAAATCCCATACTTCGCCTGCCATGCGGGCTATTGAGTCGACAAATTCTTGCCGGCTGATCGTGTTTGGTGCGTATTTTCGCTCGTCATTACTTGCTGAGTTATCTGTCATGATTGAAGTATCAGAGCGGGATGTTTCCATGTTTTTTAGGCGGGAGATTGTCGACCTTTGAATCGAGCATTCGAAGTGCTTTCACAAGTTCAGGTCGTGTTTCTTCAGGATCTATTACATCATCAATATAACCACGGTTTGCTGCAATATATGGGTTGGCAAATTGGTTGCGATAGTTCGTCACCATTTCCGTGCGTTTAGCTTCAGTATCTTCAGCATTGGCAATCTCTTTGCGCCCAATGACGTTGATGGCACCTTCTGGTCCCATTACTGCGATTTCGGCACCGGGCCAAGCTAGATTGACATCTGAACGAAGTTCTTTTGAACTCATGACGATGTACGCACCGCCGTATGCCTTGCGTAACACGACAGCAATTTTTGGAACGGTGGCCTCGACGTAAGCGTATAGCAGTTTGGCTCCGTGTCGAATTAGACCGCCGTATTCCTGATGTGTTCCCGGCATGAACCCGGGGACATCTACGAATGTCACAAGAGGGATATTGAAAGCATCACAGAACCTAACAAACCGAGCAGCTTTGTCAGCAGCATCAATATCGAGCATCCCTGCCATCTGATTTGCTTGATTGGCCACGACTCCAATACTCTGGCCATCGAGTCGGGCGAGGCCAACTACTATGTTGGGAGCGAAATTATGGTGCACAGCCAGGAATTCGCCGTTATCGACCACCTTCGTGATGACGTCCATAACGTCGTATGGTTGATTAGCTTCGTCAGGCACAACACTTCTGAGCGATGAATCAACTCGCTCGGGTGGATCTGTGGGTTCGATAGACGGTGCGGATTCTGCGTTGTTTGCCGGAAGGTACGATAGAAGACTGCGGACATGACTGAAACATGCTTCTTCGGATTCGACTGTAAAATGTGCTACCCCGCTTCGAGAAGAGTGAGCCAATGCTCCACCGAGATCTTCGTGGGATACATCTTCGCCAGTCACTGCTTTTACTACATCTGGACCGGTGATATACATCTGTCCGATTCCTTCCACCATATAAATGAAATCGGTCAGGGCAGGTGAGTACACAGCACCACCCGCTGCTGGGCCAGCGATGATGGTAATTTGTGGTATGACTCCTGAGGCTAGGGTGTTGCGCTTGAAGATTTCACCGTAGCCGGCCAGAGAATCTATACCTTCTTGGATACGGGCTCCTCCAGAATCATTGATTCCGATTATTGGAGCACCATTCCGCATTGCATGATCCATCACTTTAGATATTTTTTCAGCCGCCACATGTGATAGCGAGCCACCAAGCACCGTAAAGTCTTGGGCGTAAACGAACACTTTGCGGCCGTTGACCAGACCGTATCCAGTCACAACTGCGTCGCCTTCGAATCG
>Ga0209034_10001131_pt1 | contig 13233 bp, 6 predicted proteins | sample MarorgKNORR_S2LV_2_FD_188219 | JGI IMG/M metagenome (GOLD analysis project Ga0209034, IMG submission 188219) | Marine microbial communities from the Southern Atlantic Ocean, analyzing organic carbon cycling - 250m_A/KNORR_S2/LV (SPAdes) (version 2) | ecosystem: Environmental > Aquatic > Marine >...
AGATTCCATACGCTCGACCCCCTTCCACACCCGCCGCAGTGATGAGGAACCGCACCGGGCGCCTCGGGCGCCGCGAGTGATGGGCGATCTGAGCGGCACAATCATCCATACCAAATGTAGAGGAAGGCCGTGAAGTTCCACACCATGTGACTTACTATAGAAGGCCACAAACTGCCGGTTTTTATTCTGACCCAGCCATAGATGACTCCGCCAATGGATGCCATGCCTACCACATAGGGTTCGAGGTGTATAAGGCCAAACAATCCAGCACTGCCCAAGATGGCTACCGTATCTCCGTGAATCTTCCTAATGGCATCCAAGATATAGCCCCTAAACAGAATCTCTTCGACGACTGGGGCTGCAATCACCATCGAGACGAATGATAGTACGAGAATAAGGTCATATTCTGAATCGTCCACATAGTAAACTATCTCCGGAATAGAGGGAGTTCCGAAGAACATGATATACAATATGTCATAGATATTAGTTGCAGCTATGTCAATCACGGTAATCACAAAAGGAAGTCCAATCAACAAGATGAGTCCAATTCTGAAAGAACCAATTTTGAACATCTGCAGAGTTCTGCTCAGATCCCCATCCCACGAAATATACCCCACTGTCATCGCGAGTACTGCAATGTAAACCAAGGTGCCCATTAGTTCCCATGAGACATCCTCGGAAAACCCGAATAGTCCAAGAAATCCCGCTATGAAAAACCCACTGAAAATGATGAGTAAAGCACAGATACATGAGGAGGATATGATGAGCCAAGTAACAATCTTGCTTTTCTCGGATTCTATTTCGTAGTCAGGAATGACGTGTCTTTCCATGAGGGCTTCCAATGCCTCGCTGACTGACAATGTGGTGGCATCCGAGTCGTACTTATTCGTGGGGACTGGGCCGTACTTGTTTGATCCAGAGTCTCCTGGGGCAATAATTAGCACCAGAGTGTAAATCAGAGAAATCAAAATCCCGATAAGTGGTATTAGGCTAATCACAAAGACCGCAGGTATTACCCAACCCGAGTACCCTAGGTCATGGAGTCTCCTAATGTTGACCATTAGTGCGGGCATGAAAATTATCAGAGACCCAAAACAAGAAACTGCATACACTAGCCCAATAGTTCCGATGAACCCTCCATCTTCAATTGGTTCGAGCGAAATATATAGTGGAAGAATCACCAATAGTTGGAGCAAATAGAACCAGTTGCTCTCGGATCTGGATGCCCTTCCTTCCCAGGCCGACCACTTCTTGAAACAAGTTTTCACAGCATCCAAAAAGGTCATGATTTCTGTCGGCCGACCATATTTGGTAGTGAGTATGTCCGCAGAATCTCCTAATTCGTCCGCCTCATCTATGGAATCCAATGCTCCGCTAAGTTTCAATTCAAATGAGCCATTATCAGACTCATCTGCCATATATGATGGAGTGGATTAGAACCCTTGAATCTTCGGAGCAGTATCATGACGTACAGTTTGGGTTTTCTGAATGCCTCCGTTCCCATAGGAACGGACTTCTCACAGGGGAATCCTTCATGACCGCCGCATAGGGCAGCACAGAGCGAGTAGAATGGTGGACGCATCGGCCTATTTTTCCGATGACCAGATGATTTCGCTGGCTCTGGTGGCAGCCTTGCTGCTGATATCCAAATTGCGTGACATGCTGGACTATAGCGGTCTCCTAGCTGCAATGGCAGTAGGTCTAGCGGTATCGCTGCTGGGACACTGGACGTGGCTGGTCATCCTCATCGTCTTCCTCATAGTCGGCTCTCTAGCCACGAAATGGCGCTTTGAGGAGAAGCAGACCCTCTCCATTCAGGAGGCCAATGAGGGAGTCAGAAGTTGGCGCAATGTGACGGCTAATGGCGCAACGGCATCTATGATCGCCTTCTGCAGTTGGTACTTCGGCGAAGCCGATTGGTACTACCTAGCCATAGCTTCCTGTGTGGCTGTGGCAGCATCCGATACCCTGGCTTCGGAGATAGGCAGCCTCGATCCGAGGACTCGCAGCATCATCAACCTCCAGGCCGTCCCTCCGGGGACGAACGGAGGAATGTCCCCCACTGGAACTGCTGCGGCCCTATTCGGAGCCTTCCTAATCGCAGTGCTCGCCGTACTCATGGCCCCTGCAGCAGGTGACTCGACCGATTCCGCAACTCTGCTGGCGGTCGTCACGACGATTGGCTGGCTCGGCTGCCAAGTCGATTCGGTGCTAGGGGCCCTTTTGGAGAACGAGGGCTACATCGGCAAGCACACGGTGAATTTCCTAGCCACCCTGTCTGGGGCTGTCATGGCAATCTATGTGGCATTCAAATTCCTTTAACCGGAGAGCGTGAAGTTTGTACTATACGAAAAGAGGACTTGGACATGGCAGAGGGCATCACAGCACATAGGACGAGCGTTCTGTTCCTGATGCTCATGCTTCTGACGGCCGTCTCCGCGAGCTCGATCGCGAATGCCCAAGACACCGAGGATTCCGAAGGCCCGGGAATCACATGGGAACTGCCTGAGAATCACATGCTATACATGAAGGGCACAGAGCAGCAACCCTTCCTCGACAGGAACTGGACCACTAACACAGGCGAGCCCTTGGGCAAGGCTGAATTCACCAAGTTAGGATCCGCGAGCAATCCCAATCTGCTGGAAATCCAGTCAGCCCCACTCGCCGAGTCATTCCGCTTTGAAGGCAACATCACTGTCAGGTTGTTCGCCTCGCTTGAATCGAGCAACGACGGCTGTAGGCTGACCAACGTGCTTCCCGGTGCAGCCGGCGCCGAGACTGCCTTTCAGGTCTCTCTTTCTCTCGGCAGCACCGTTGTACTGGATGGCGCCGAGACGAACTCTCTTCCTATGGAGGAGTCTTATCTTTCGGCTCATGAGTTCACCGTCCGGGCAACTGATGTGAACATCTCCCTCGGTCCGGGAGACCTAGTCTCTATGGACATCGACGTCCAGCACGATTGCATCCAGACCGGTGTGCTGTGGTGGGGCACCTACGATGCTACCTCTGGAATCATTCTGGATGGCGATGTCATAGATCCGCAGTTGGAATACACCATCGACTCGAACAGGATGGTAAGGGTCGAGTTCACCCCAATCTCGCCATGGGGTCCCGATGACTTCCATGGACAGGTAGTAGAAATCGTCGGCCCCATGGACTGGGATGAGATGTTCCACGGATTCGGTAAGGAGGACCAGCGACTCGAGCACTTCGAGTCGCCGCATGGAACCCGGATTGGGGAGGCCAACAGGACCATCATCACATGGTCATCCGAGAAGCCACTGGAACCGGGCAGGTACATGGTCGATGCGTGCTTCACACTCACCGATCAGGACCCCGGGGAATTGTGTGATGCCATCGGAGTTCTGCGTTTCGAGGTTCCTGAGGACCCAAGGCCAATGGTGGCTGCCATGTGGGCCGCGGTCATTGTTCCACTGGGGATAATCTGTTGGATCGGCGCTTCTATGCGCGAGGCGATGCTGCCGATGCAGGCATATGCCGTCATTCTCCTGTTGGCACTGGCAGCTCTAGGACCGGCCCTTCATCTGCCTGATATCGATACCAATTCTCCTAGGAGCGAAGGCGCTGCACCATCTTTCGCCCTCCTTTCTCACGGCGGCGGCGATATGGTGAAGTTGTCTGATCTGCTATCTGATTCAGATGCCGTCGTAGTCGGACTCTTCCAAACCAGTTCGCCCAACGCCGAGCGTCAGCACAAGGACTTCGAGGGTGCCGCCATCATGATCGATGCCGACATAACCTTCGTTCAGATAGCGACCGGAGAGAATGTCCAATCAGTCGATCTAGACACCTACTCTCTATCGTTAAACGAGTCATGGCCACTATTGATGGACGAGTCCGACGCTTCGGTTGGGAATTCATTTCCCAGTGGTGCGACGGACGCAGTGATAGTCATAGATTCCGCGGGTTTCATCACGAGCTGGCAACCGGGGACCATGTCTGCCTTGGAGATAGAGGAGGCCGCATCCTCAGCATCCAAGGGCTCCGGGAACAACCCTCTGTCCCTGTTCTCGATGATCATCAGCACTGCTGTCCTACCTCTGTTGGTTCTGGCCATGCCACGAAAAAGGGAGATTGAGTCTCCCGAAGGGCTGATTTTTCCCGGCGCAGGATTCTTGATGACAGCCGCGGCGGCGGCTCTCGGATTCGGTTTGTGGGCACTTCCGGTGGCCCTGATGGCCGCCTTGGGCCTGGGTTCGGTCTGGATATGGATTGAGTTGCTTCTGGCAGCCGTGCTGGTCTATCATGGCCTTTCGGTCCTGCTGCGCGGTAGGATAATCGAGGTCGAAGCAATAGCGGCTAAGGGATATTCGCGCCTGCCAACGGAGTACAAGGCTTGGCGTGATGCGGCCGGGTTCAGCGAGGATGCCTATCTCGGCCTCTGGCTCGCATGGTTGCTCTGGTTGCGAAACCCCTCGATGATTCCACAAGGTGTGGGTGCCGTAGCGCGTTCGGATTTGATAGGAATCCCTCTCGCAATCCTCGCTATGCTGGGGTTCCTCATCGCAGCGGGAATCATCGTCAGCCTAGCCCGTTCCGTAGCCTTGGCCCCGGGGAAGATGGCGCGCGTTTTCGGATGGCTTAGTGTTGGTATACGCCCGCGCGCGTGGGGACTGGCCTCAGCCACCCTAGGCGCCTGGGTCCTCCTCAGCCTTCTCGTAGGCCCTATTCTCGGCTCCCTGTAATAGGACGGATTAAGTCAACCGAGAGCATCATAAGAGTGAGGCCCTAGGGCAAAGCACTCCTACGGGGGTATAGTATAACCTGGTAGTACCGCGGGCTCCAGTTGCACGGGAATGACGACGAGAGGGTTTCTGATGGCTTTGATGACCAACTGGAGCACCGACCTGTCGCAACCCGAGAGCGTGCGCAATCCAGGTGCACGCTAAGTGGAAGACACCCGCTGATCTGGGTTCAAATCCCAGTGCCCCCACCATTTCCCAACACAGCGTTCAGTATCTCGCGCTGCTCCCCTGAAGGTTGGATTGAAAGACTACGCGCAGTTCGCGTGTTCGATGGATACCAAGGTGCTCAATGCACTCCTGTGTGCCTTTCTGGTGATTCCCCTTGCTGGAAGCATAGCCCCTCCGACAGTCATGACACTGGATGAGCAGGGCTTGCTGTTGATTGAGGAGGGGCAAACTACACTCGTACCGGCACAAGCACCCGTGACTTGGGCCAACCCCGGGCCATGGTGGTCGTGGACATCACTTGACGCAGATCGCAATGGTGTCCACGACTCTCTCCAGGTCGCTTCCGGCCCAGTCAACATCGGTCTCTCGTACGAGCGTGCCATCACTGATTCCAACAGGAACGCACTCGCTCTTCTCGGGCATGAGATTCACCTCGAGCTCCCTGTCGTCAATGCTCTGCTGATTGGCGCTGTAGACGCTTCCGAAGTCCAAACGCTTGCCCAACTGGACGGCGTAGTGATGGTCGAGCGCTACGGCTCGCTAGTGTTCTATGGGGATATTCAGACACCAGCGGTCAAGGCTCGCAATTCGACCGAGTATCCAATCGGTGCATGGGACCTCGGAGTCAGCGGAGAGGGAGTTAACATAGCATTGACCGACACCGGAGTCGACAACGAGCACCCGGGACTATCCAGCAAGTTTGTCGCCGGCTACGATGCCGTGTGCTACATGCACACAGACCCGCAGTGCCTCCTAGCGGGAGGTCGCGAGGAGGACGGCTCCTTCGACCCCGATGACGGCAACCAGCACGGTACCGCGTGCATGGGGATGGCTAGTGCCACGGGAATCGAGGCAGACGGCTCTCAGTCGAATTACTACGGCTCCGCCCCGAACGCCTCGCTGGTCGATGTAAGAATCGGTACTGACGTTGGCGCGGGACCGTTCGAGAACTACCTGCTGGAGCAGGAGTTCTACGAGTCCGCGATGAACGGGCTGCAGTGGATAATCGATCACAGGGACGATGCTTGGGCGGGGGTCGACGAGGCCAACCACGGCATAGACATCATCTCGCTGTCATGGGGAATCACCAGTCACGAGAACGGCGGCTCGGACGGTACGGACATGCACAGTAGGATACTGGATGACGCGATGCTGGCAGGGGTCACCGTCTCCAACGCTGCTGGGAACGACGGACCGGACAACGACGGTCTGTCAGGAATGAGCGCGTCGTCGCTGTCGGTCACCGTTGCGGCAACTGACGACCTCAATACCGTCGACCGCTCGGACGACACCATAGCCAGCTACTCCTCTCGCGGGCCTCGCAAGGACAACGGCGACGGCAACCCCCTCAACGAACTCGTACCGGAACTCAGTGCGCCTGGGACCAACATAGTTCAGGCCGAGGGTTGCGTCACCAGCGGGGGGTGCAACAACTTCCTCGGTGGCGATGCCTCCGACAACACCTACACCGGGCGCGGCAGTGGCACGTCCTACGCCACCCCTGCGGTCACCGGGGTCATCGCCCTTGTCATCGAGGCGAACGGCAACCTCACCCCCCTGCAGATCAAGGAAGTACTCAAGCAGACCGCGGAGCGCAGAGGTGAACCCAGTGCCCCAGAAGTCGACCCTTACTGGAATCGCGACTTCGGATGGGGAATGGTCGACGCACATGCAGCTGTCTCCCTCGCCCTCCATCTCGCTGAGACCGAGCAGACAGAATTAATGAATCCCAGTCTCCAGAACCACCTGCTGAATCTTATCGACTCGAATGGAACGATCAACGTCACCGGGCACTCTTGGGGCCAGTTGGGCAGCATCGAGCGTGTCGAGTACCGCATCGACGGAGGCGACTGGGCTGAGACGATATATTCGGCCGAACCGGGCGAGATAGGTGCACTGACCCCATTCATGTGGCACGTCATCATGAACCCCGAAAAACTCAGCGAGGGTGCCCATGAGATCGAGGTCAGAGCGGTCTCAGGAGAGGGCAACTCCCTTCCCGTACTGGTGACAGTGCACGGTTCGGGCAGTGAAGGTAATGGATTCTCAGTGCCTCCTATGGTTATCCTGGGAATCGCCTCAGTGTTCGCTATCTGGGTAGCATCGCTGGCCCTGCTGAGGTTCCGCTCCGACGGTGAGATAGACAGCCTGCTGTCCAATCTGCGCAGGAAGGAGGAGAATTCCGCTATCGAAGAAGTCCTAGATGCAGAAATCGTTGACGAAGAGGCAATAGACTAGAGAATCCGCAGGATTCGAGGCACCTCATTCAAAGCCTAGAACACTCGTCCACGGGCCATGGTGAGGTTCTCCGAGCGTGCGAACAGCATCAATCCGACTGGCGTGCGCCGGATGTTTGACATGGCCGACGACGACGCGGTTCAGTTCGGGCTGGGAGAGCCAGACTTCCAACCTCCCGAAATTGCTATCGAAGCCTTTGCCAAAGCAATGAAAGATGGCAAGAACAAGTACACCACGACTGCTGGTCTGCCGGCTCTCAGACAGAAGATAGCAGAGATGTGGCATCATCGCATTCCGGAGTTGAATGCATCCAATGTCTGCATCACGATGAGCGGCACCAACGGATTGCTGGACATTTTTCTTGCTTTAGTCGGACCGGGCGACAACGTCCTAATTCCAGAGCCCTACTTCCCGCTCTACCCTTCTGATGCCGTAATCTGCGGCGGCGAACCAAATCTTTACCCTTGCACCTTCGAGAATGGCTTCGTCCCGACCATAGAAGACCTCAAATCGAGGGTCGATGAGAACACAGTGGCCGTACTGTATAACTTCCCCAGCAACCCGACTGGCGGCACCGTGACCACCTCCCAGAGGGACGAGTTGATCACCTTCGCCAGTGAACATGATCTCTGGTTAATCACAGACGAGGTCTACGACCGTATCGTCTATGATGGACAGCACGTTTCCTTCCTAGGCGCTGGATATGACAGGGTGATAATGGTACAGTCGTTCTCCAAGACCTTCGCTATGACTGGCTGGAGGATTGGATATATCCTCTCCTCCGACCAAGAAGCGATGGCCCAACTGACCAAGATGCAGTACTACGTCACAGCGTGCAGCAACGATGCCATGCAGCACGCCGTCCTTGAGGCACTGGAGGAAGCGCCGGATTACCCCCAGAAGATGTGCGCCGAATTCAAGACGCGACGCGATTTGATATGTGAACGACTCAATGCGATGCCGGGAGTCTCGTGCCATGTGCCCACGGGAGCGTTTTACGTGTTCCCTAAAGTGGATGTTCCAGGGATGAACAGCGAGGAGATTGCGATGGCCCTACTCGAAGGCGGCGTCCTGTGTTCCCCGGGAACGGCATTCGGTGCCGCAGGCGAAGGGCACCTTCGCTTCGCTTACACCATCGGGCGTGAGGACATTGACAGGGGAATGGACCGAGTCGAAGCAGTGCTAGCGAGACTGAGAGGGGACTGATACGCCCATGAGCCCATTCGCTTCGCTCGCCGTCTGCATGCTGTCGGTGGCTGCTGGGTTGCAAGCCTCCAGCCTGAGGCCGAATCAGTATTCTGTGATCATACTATGCCTCTCACTCGCGTGGCTCTGGTTTGACGGCCCCAACGCACCCGGCTTCGGACTCAGCTTAGGTTCTGGATGGGTAGTACTGAATCAGGCCGTCGACCGGCTGGCCCCCTAGATTGAAATCTAGTCCTCAAACAGTTTGAAGGGCAGGTCGATCATTCTACTACTCTCCTCCTCTTCCGACTCCTCGTCATCGCGTTCGTCTTGCTCGTCATCTTCTGGCTTTGAAAAATCAGGGAGGGTGAAGGGGGAAAATCCGTCCTCCTCCTCTTCGACATCCTCATGTGGTGTGTCCAACAGTTCCATCTGCAGATTTTCCAAACCATGCTCCTGCCCCTTCATCCAGTCAGGCATGTCGTACGCACCACCTAATACAGATAAAGTGGTGAAGGTGGCCATCGGAAGCACCGAAATCGCCACTAGAAAGTCTATGACGGCAGTATCAGGGATTGCTGAGTCGGGCACGATTGCGTTCAGGATGGCTGTCTCAAGTTGCACCTCGTTCCACTGCGTCACATCAACTTCTAGCCAGTTCAGGGAGGCCGCTAGAAAAGTCCTCGCTATAAGCCAGAACAGCAGGATTGGGAGTACCCAAGAGAAGCGTGAGACTCGCCATAGGACCGTTCGGAACATCGCAGCGATGCCAACCAGTCTCCATGAGATGACAGGTTGCATCCTAACAGCAACCCACAGCGCGATCATGTAACCCACCATGCCAAGTTCGAAAGCACGTTCGGGTTGGATAATGCCATCAGGAATCCCCTCCATTATCAGCAGCGGTACCGCGATTAGCAGAACCTGCATAGGGACTGCGAGGAGTTGTAGTCCTCCGTGCACTGAAATGAGATCGTACTCGTCGTCCGTGGTCTTACTGTGGACCAGTCGAGCCATCCTTCCGTACGGGCTGCCGTGGAGTGAGAGCCTCGCTCGATCAATCAGCGCAGGGTCTCCTTTTCTCCTACTTAGTCCGAGAACCGGCATCCAGCCTCCTCGATCGATTACCGCCGTCGGTCGATAACCTCCGAATAGGAGTGCGAGCACAAGTGATAGCACCCCATATAGAAGCCCGGCTACGACTATCCAGTTCACCAGTTCAGTACGGACCGCCACCGAGAAGTTATCCCTATCCATCTCCAGCAGGTAGGTCAGCGAAAATCCGATGATAGGAATCAGGGTGACTTGGAGGAACACCACTGCGTACAGCATGGACCTCTGACGTATTTTGCGACTCGCCACGGGAGCCACGCCTCACCAAGCGACCATAAGCCCTTCATCGTGCTCCCATCTTCATTGTGCGGTTAGCCGACCAGAATCAAACTGCCAGATACATGGGCTTCCGCCCTTCGGGCGGCGAACGCGTCAACCGAACCTTCATACATGGTTTTGAGTCCCCCGAATTCATCCTCATGCGTAGCCTGTCACCATTCCTCTTGGTCTCCCTCATGCTAGCGATGAGCATGGCACCCATGGCTGTCAACTCGATGATGGACGAGCCCACACCCGACCTCTCGGCGACCCCGAAAGCACTCATCGATTTCGAAGTGACCGCAATTGAGGTGGGCGCATCTTGGAACTTAGCCGAGCAATGGACACAACCGGACGGCTCAATAGAGGAATATGTGATACGGGACGAACTCACTCAGGTCAATGTCACGTTCACTCAAGTCGGCACCTCGAGCCAACCCGCTTATGCAGAGGGCTGGATGCAGGTATGGCATCCGATAGGCTTCCTAATAGAGGAGCATTACGTTAACATGACTCTGTCGGGCCTGCAGTCTACAACAGAATCCTTCTACTACACTCCCGATGCCGCTCACAGCGCTGTCGATGATGACGGCTACCTGTACGGCGGCATTATCGTACGCGGCACTATCGATGGCGGCCTCGCCGACGATAACGAGGACAACAACGAACTCGACAGGGAAATCCCGGTCGCGGTCTGGAATGACCCGATGGAGAACGGCTTCTGTGGCGATGTCGACGGCGATCAGATCATCGACTGCCCCAATTTACTCAACGCCAACGAGCCCACTTGGGCGGGCATCGGATACGATGCCGATGGAACACTATCCTCTGACCCCGACTATTACGGTCACTGGCGGATGGACAACGCCTCTAGTAGTGTGGAAGACAGGCACTGGCGCGTATCGAGGCCCGGGGCCGACTATGCCAGTAACAGGCATGACAGGCTGTGGTGGGGCTGGTTCACTCCATTCGACACCTGTGAGGACCCGGGTCATGGGCTCAACTTTGGAACCCTCGACTCCTCTATCTCAGGGGTCTATGGGAACAACTTCTGCAAGATCAGGATCAGATCATTCGACTTTATCTCGATGCAACTGGTCACCCATGCGTGGGGTGAGATGGCTGCAGGCGACGACATGCGTATCGAGGCGGACGCAGGCGGGGGGTCGCTGGAGTACTACGACTATTCTGCCCAGAACATCTCAAAGAACCACGCTGATTGGACTCAGTTGGTCTGGAATATGACTGACATCCACCCCAACGCGGACTACACCATGGCATTCCTCTTCGACTCTAACAGCTCCTTCGCGAATCAGGGAATCCACCTTGACTCCTTCCTTCTATTCGGCTTTGAGAAGGTGGCCGAGTATGTGCTCGACGTCGACTGCGACGATCCTCTCCCAAACGCGTACATGGTAGTGCCAGACGACTCCCGGCCCCCCTCGCTCCACTGCCAAATCAAGAACAAGGGATACGTTGACATCACCCTGCGCCTCTACACTGAGGTCTCGAACATGACATGGATGAACGGATTTCCACTAAGAATCGATTCCAACAACATGTTCGACCATGACAATTACGTCGTGACCGAGGTCATACATGCACTAGAAACGATGGATACATGGTTCAACCTCAGCATCCCAGCAGGTGCCAGCGTCGAGGAACTGAACTGGTTTGTTGGGATTAACGACGGCACCACCAACCTCTCCAAAGTCGACATCGATTTGCCTGTTTCCGTGATTGCTGCGTACTCGGCTAGTCTGATACAGATGACACTCGCCAATCCCGCAGCAGTACTGTACCCCGGAGCCAATGGCAGCGTGCCCATGACACTTAGGAACACGGGCAATCAGGTCGCTACTTGGAACCTCGGCGCGACCTTCGGTGACAACCGCTGGACCGCTGAGAATCTGGCATGGTACGACTCGAACGGCACGTTGGTCACAAGTCTGGAGATGGGCATCACAGACGAGTTCGAGCTGACCGCATTGGTGACCGCCCCAGATGAGATCACTCCCGGGACCTACTCGATCACTCTCCTTGCCAACGGAAGGGCACCGGCGAACTTCGTGGCGGACTGGACCATCTTCATCGAGGTACCGGTCCACCACGACCTCGTTTTGATCCCTGAAGTCACTGAGATCATGGCACCAGCGGACGGCTTCCTCAGACTCGTTGAGATCATGATGGTCAACAACGGAAACTCGGAGGAGGCATTCGACCTCTCCGTACTGTCGGATTGGAAACTCGGACTTTCTCTAAACGCAGAGCAGAGCCTCGGCATCGACCCATTCGGAGGAGACAGTACGGTCATGCTACTGCTCCCGATGCCATACGGCACCGCCAATGAGACCTACGAGATTTTCGTGCTGGCGGGCAGCCAAGACGGATCCGGATACCAGTCCAGCGTACGACTCCTGCTCACCGTGCCGGTCACGAACCTTGTCGAGGTGGAGGATCTGGACATGCTTCAGGAGGTCTTCAGAGGTGGAGATGATGCCAGGACGGTAAACTGGGAGATCACGAACAACGGCAATGTGAACGATGCCTTCACCATAGGTTTCGAAACCAGTCACCCCGATGTCTGGGTGCAGGCTGACGGCCTCACGAACGGCCGGACCCCCTACGTCGCGCCCGGGTCATCACTCAATCTGACAGTGCGCTACGCGTTCGGTGACAATGCGTTCGGGGACCGCGACATCACCCTCATAGCGACCAGCGTGGAAGCAGCCGATGATGGCCTTGTTGTTACCGGTAGCGGCACTGCTGAGTTCCAGGTCGGTAATCAGGGCTGGATTGGACTGGTTCCAACCAATTCACCCATGACAATCACAGAGAGTGGCGACGACTACGCATTAGTATTCACCGTGACCAACCGCCATCCGACTGACGACCAGCTTCTCCGAGCTGACATCGATCGCAATTCTGACATTTTCTTCAACATATTCGACGCGCGCGTGCACCAAGACGACAGAGACTTCGTCCTGCCTTCACAGGAGTCGAGGTCGATTACGGTGTTCCTTACTGTAAGTGAGGACAATCTGAACAACCTCGCCGAAAATGAGATGTCGTTCGATATCACCCTTGAAGTGGACGGTGACGTGGACAAGGCCTCGAGCAACGCCACGATAGTAATGATCAAGCCAGTTCCAGTAGACGACGGCCCCGATGTCGAAGAGTACGCATGGTTGACCGGAAACATTCTTTTCGTACTGATCGGCCTCGGTGTCATCGTTGCTGTCCTCGTCGTGTCGTTCAGAGTATACAAGACCGCGACAGCCCCTCTAGAGGAGATATCTACTCTCGACACTTACGAGATGACAGTCGATGGAAGCGGTTGGGAGGGGCCTGAGGGTGATATTCCCGATGCTCCGATGCTTCCAGCGGACGACGAAGTGGCTAACTCGATGTACGGCGGTGCTCAGGAGATATTCGAGCAGCCGCCAGAAATGCCGCCCCCACCTCCAGAGCCTGAACCGGAGCCCGAGCCTGAACCGGAGCCCGA
>Ga0209034_10001135_pt1 | contig 13208 bp, 11 predicted proteins | sample MarorgKNORR_S2LV_2_FD_188219 | JGI IMG/M metagenome (GOLD analysis project Ga0209034, IMG submission 188219) | Marine microbial communities from the Southern Atlantic Ocean, analyzing organic carbon cycling - 250m_A/KNORR_S2/LV (SPAdes) (version 2) | ecosystem: Environmental > Aquatic > Marine...
CTGTACATCATATTTTCGGCATTAAAGATTTAAACTATCAAAGCTTATATCATTTTACTGTTGGAGGATCTGTTGATGACAATAGACTCACCACATTACCACCTTATTAAAAACACATAAATGGGTTTAGCTATGTATGAATTAAAATCCAGATCGATTTCCTTCTGAATATCAATCGTCATGGCATCAGCAGTGAAGGCGATGACAAGGTTATTTTCTGTTTTATAGCTTTGTAATTTTTTAAAAACCATCAAGTCATCCAGTTCGGGCTAGACCAAAAAGGTATTTCTGATATACTTAAATATTAAGAGCTTTAATGATAGTGCGGGTACCCTCCAAAATCAGGCCTCGTTCTCTTTCTTCTTTTATTTAATATCACGCATTCTTATTTATTCCTAAGCAATCATGATCATAGCTAGTAATCTTGAAAAATCTTTTGGACCACAAGTTTTATTTGATGGAGTTTCCTTTCTCATCAACCAAGGAGAACGAGTTGGTTTGGTAGGAAAAAATGGGACAGGAAAATCAACATTATTTAAAATGATTCTGGGAAAGGAAAAATATGATGCAGGAACCCTTTCCACTCCCAAAGGTTATAGAATAGGGACTCTGGAGCAACATATTCACTTCACACAACCCACCGTTCTTAGGGAATGTGTTGAAGCTTTGCCAGTGGAAAAACAATGGGACCATTATAAGGCAGAGATAATTCTTTCCGGTCTAGGTTTTTCAGAACAGGATTTCCATAAAGACCCTACTACCTTCAGTGGTGGCTTCCAGGTTCGGATCAATCTGTGCAAAGCTCTACTTGCTGATCCTAATATGCTTTTATTAGATGAACCAACGAATTACCTCGATATCCTGTCTCTTCGTTGGCTTAAAGAATATCTCAACAAATGGCCGGGTGAAATGATTCTCATCACACATGATCGAGATTTTATGGATAAGGTCACTACCCATACATTGGGTCTGCATCGAAAAAAAACAAAAAAGGTCAAGGGTGACACCATAAAATTTTACGAAATGATTATTCAGGAAGAAGAAACCTACGAACAAACCCGTGTCAATCTCGAAAACAAACGCAAGGAAATGCAAAACCTAGTAGACCGGTTTAGGGCCAAAGCTTCTAAAGCGAGTATGGCTCAATCGCGACTCAAGATGATGGAAAAAATGGGGGCAATGGAAAAACTAAGTATGGAAAAAAATTTAGGTTTCCGATTCAATCATTTAGCCTGCCCCGGAAAAACCATCATGAATATTAAAAATCTTTCTTTCTCCTATAGTGAAAAAACAGAAGACAATATTTTTTCAGATATTTCATTTTCAATTGGTAAAAATGACCGCATAGGAATTATAGGAGCTAATGGCAAGGGCAAGTCAACCTTATTAAACTGCCTAGCTGGAGAATTGACTGCTACGGCTGGGGAAATTATCCCTCACCCTTCTGCTAGTATCGGCCATTTTGGCCAAACTAATATTGATCGACTAGAACCCCAGAATCAGGTTCTACATGAAATACTGCGCTCCAACCCTAGCCTATCTCTTCAAGCAGCTCACAGTATTTGTGGTGCCATGATGTTTGAGGGTGATATGGCAAAGAAAAAAGTAAGTGTTTTGTCAGGAGGCGAAAGAAGCCGAGTCCTGCTCGGGAAAATTATTTCCCATCCTACAAACCTTTTACTTCTGGATGAACCTTCGCATCATCTGGATGTTGAGTCGATTGAAAGCCTAATAGAAGAGCTGAATAATTATGCTGGTGCCTTGGTCATCGTTACCCACTCTGAACTCATCCTTAAAACCCTGGCAAAAAACTTAATTATCTTTCATAGAGATCGTGCAGAATATTTTCATGGAGGTTATCAAGACTTCCTAGAGAAAGTCGGTTGGGAAGGAGAACCGGTCGCAGAAAAAAAAGTAAAATCTAAAATGAATAAAAAAGAAGTTCGAAGACTGCGAGCGTTGGAACGCCAAAAAACACAAACCAGCCACTAATTATTTAAAAGTATTTCTAGTAGTAATCGTTAACCAAATTAAATCCAACACAACTGTACGCATGCATTGGAATTTCAGAACAGATTTCACATTTAAGTTTTAAAGATCGGAAATACTTGTCCATTTAAAATTTTGTGTTGGGTAAACAGGGTAAACGGTAAAAAGGGGAGTATTATAAGGAATCAATGCGGACTCCGTATTTGGCCCCAAAGTCAGATGGATATTTACAAAGTTAAAACTTAACCCTTCCTGCCAAGGTTGTGACGTATTCTCAGCATAGGCAGGCACCTTATCTGAGGCATGGCTGCGGACCATCATGCCTGCCCCCCCCTGCAATCCATATTCATACAAATCGGGAGCCCCCTGAATTAAAATGGAGACCTGAGAGGCATCGAACCAAACCTTAAAATTAGAAACCAGTTGCACATAGGGACCCAAAGTCCCAGTACGCTCCAATACCGCACGCGGATAGGCATATTCGAATGGCACCTCGGGTGTTCCCGGGTAGTCTGAAGCACGAAATTCTTTTTCTTTTATTCTTGAGACAGATAAGAACAAAAGATTGGGATCATCCAATGCAATATCTAATATTTCTCCATCCTGAAAACTACAAATCTTCCCCATTTCAAATCCAAGCGGAAAAGAATAACCCATTTTTGAATAATAGGCACGCATACCTGCGTCAAGTGGATCATCAGGCGTTTTACTGATTTTTAAATCGAATGGCATCATCAGGTGAAACGCGTTAGTACGCGCATTCATAAAGGGTGCGCAAGCTCCGGGAAATTCCTTTTGCACATCTTTATTATCCGGATCAAATTTTCTTGCACCACCGCCAAAATGTTGGGCGGTTTTAGATTCTTTACTCAACCCGAATTTATTCTGATAGTAAGAGGTAGCACGCTTTTGAGCAATATCGAGAAAATATTCTGGTGCATCACATTGCACAATCAATTTTTGCTTTTCTTGTGTAACATTTTTGGCCGGACGCATGGCTTCATTATAGATTGTCAGTTCCGCTTCTGTTTTCTTTATGTCCTGATCAATTTGACGAACCAATTGCGGATCATGAAAAGAGGTTTTTTCTAAAAGCCCTGCAGCTCGTTTTAACATATCCAATTTTATGTTATACCGTTTCGGCTCCTCAGCCAGAGCCTGAACCGTTGCCATGATGAGGCTAAATTGTTCTTCTGGCAAAAGTCCGCCATTTTCAAAATTCTTTTCCTTAATAAAATTAAGTGCCATAGGACCAAACGCCTCTTCACGGCGCAGCCCCAGCGTTAACAAATAGTTCAAATGCGCTCGCGTCTCACTGGTATCCACATGAGCCTCCAAAACCACAGATTGTTAAAATGAGATTTCTATCTTGCCTCGAATTCCTGCGCTTAACAAGAAAAATCCTTACCGCGTATTCTATAAACAGTGAGGGGTTGCAAAAAAACAGGAAATGCTATAAAACAGCCCATAAATTAAGGTGGGTGGCATTTGCTCAAAAACTGATTTTGTAGAACTTTGGTATGGAATTCGCGATAAATTTTGATGACATGAACTGGGTAGCCATCGGGCCTGAGATTATAATCCTTGGCACTGCCTTTTTCCTTCTTTTGGTAGGGCTTAAAAAAGATTTAAACCGCAATTCTTTCTTGTCCATGGTCACTGTGGCCGGAGTTGGCTTAGCTTTTGTCCTGACTCTTATTCTCTGGGGCGATGCCCCAACATCGGCAAATGGCAACAACCCGGAAATGTTCAGCAAATCCCTTATACATGACCGCTTTTCCCTGATATTTAATATTATTATACTAGCAATGACCTTGTTTCCAGTATTCGGATCAGTTCGATACCCGCAAAGTGATCATGAAAATAAAGCGGAATATTTTACCCTTCTGCTAATGTCGGTTGCAGGCATGATGTTCCTTGCCAAATTCGGTAATTTAATTACTGTATTTTTATCTTTAGAGTTGTTCTCTATTTCCCTGTATATCCTTTGTGGTTTTTCTGCTAAACACGGGACTGGCAAAGAGGGCCCAGGAAGTGCACCGGAACTAAGTTGGGCAACCTTATCTTCCCAAGAGGCTTCAGTCAAATATATGCTAACCGGGGCATTCGCATCAGCCATTCTCGTATATGGAATGGCCTTGGTTTATGCTGGTAGCGGAACCACCGAGTTAAGGCTCATTGGCCAATTGGCTCAGGAAAATCCCTATACAAAAAATACGTTGGTTTATATTGGAATGGGTTTGATGTTCTGTGGTTTTGCCTTTAAAGTTTCATTGGTACCATTTCATTCTTGGACTCCGGATGTCTATCAGGGAGCGCCTACACCGATCACCGGGTTCATGGCTGTCGCAACCAAAGCAGCGGTCTTTGCGGTGATCGTAAGGATTTTCTTTACCTCCTTTCCGGATCTGGAGACCATCTGGATGCCAATACTGTTCGGAGCATCTGTATTGACCATGCTGGTAGGCAACACAGCGGCTATTTTTCAAGATGACCTCAAGCGAATGCTAGCTTATTCCGGTGTGGCACATGCTGGCTATCTTTTGATAGGAATTGTTACCAACACACAAGAAGGTATGGCGAGTATCTTATTTTATCTTGCTGTTTATTTATTTATGAATATTGGTGCGTTTGCAGTGGTATTTATGATGGAAGGAGAGGGATTGGAGGGCAATTCCATAAACCGGTTTAAGGGGCTTGCAAAACGCAGTCCTTTTATAGCAGCGGCCATGAGCCTGTTTATGGTCTCTTTAGCCGGGTTTCCGCCAACGGCTGGTTTTTTCGGTAAATTATTTTTGTTTTATGCTGCTATAAAAAAAGGTTATATACTGATCACTGTTTTAGCAGTAGTTGCAAGCATTGTTTCCGTTTATTTTTATCTGCGGGTCATTGTCATGATGTACTTTCATGAAGATGAATCCGCCCCGCAACCTGCTATGCATAAAGGCATGCGGGCTTTGGTAACAGTGAGTTCCATTGCAGTTTTAGCCATTGGCCTCTTCCCCTCTTTTCTCATGGAACTTGCGCGCGGAGCTATTCCCTTCTAAAGTACATATTTTAAAGCAGAAGGCCATTCAAGATTAAACTTCCCCTTCTTTTATCCCGTTATATATTGATAATGATTATTTAACCTCCAGGGGGGGGAATGCCTTTAATTCTAGTTACTCTTTTCTGTTTAATACTTGTAGCTTGTGGCCCACCAAGCGATTCTTTTGAATACAAAATTAATGAGCTAGCCCTCAATATTCAAGACGAACCAAATAATCCGACTCTGCACTACGAATTGGGAAGAGTATATATTGAAAATGAACAGTACAGTTCAGCATACAATGAATTGGTGAAAGCAATTCGTCTTAAAAAAGATTACGCTGAAGCCTACCGTGAAAAAGGCATTGCCCTATTTTATTTAAAAAAATATTTTGATGCGGAAAAAGCTCTCAAAAAATCTTTTAAACTTAATTCCGACCAGAAAGATATTGCAACCGACCTTGCTTCTATTTCCATTACAACAGGGAAAATAAAAAAATCGCTACAACTTCTAAAAATTGCAAAAATCCGCAACAGCAATATGCATGTGGTTTTTAATAATATGGGAGCTGCCCATGCCGAAATTGGCCAAAATAAGAAAGCCTTAGATTATTGGGGAAAAGCCCTCAAACTTCATCCATTAATGACCGAGGTGCATATAAATAAGGGTGTCGTTTATGAAAGAATGGGTGAAAAGCAAAAAGCAATGACTTCTTATCAAAAAGCTTTAAAGCAGGATAATAGAAATGCTATAGCGCATTACAACTTAGGTGTCCTCCATGCAAAAAATAATGATATAGCAAAAGCTGTGGAATCCTGGGAAAAAGCTTACAAAATAGATTCAAGGGATGAAAAAACATTAATTAATTTGGGGTGGGCTTACGAAAAATTAGGAAAAAAAGAAAAAGCACTGGATAAGATTTTAAAATCTATACAAATTGAACCCTTTAATAGTGAAAATTATTATGCCGCTGGTAGAATTCAATCAGACCTTGAAAGTTTTGAAAATGCAATAGAATCACTAGAGCAATCTATAAAACTAGATCCAGAGTTTGGGGATGCTTATTACAGACTGGGAATTGTTTATGACAATCTCAACCAAGGTAGTGATGCAATTTCAAATATTCTAATTGCAGAAATTATTTACCATAAGGCAAAGAAAATGGATCTATTTAAGAAAATGGGAAAAAATTTGGAACCCTTATTCCAAAAATATCAGCTAGGACGGAAAAACTTTACCAAGCTACAATTACCAGATACGTTAAAAAACTATGACATGAACAAAAAACCCAAAAGAATCCGTACATCTGGTGAGAAATAAGAATAATCTTGATGGCTAACGGTCCAAAATAAAAGTAACTGGACCATCATTGATCAATTCTACCTGCATATCTGCTCCAAATTCACCCTCAGCAACTTTAAGGCCAGACATTGAAATTTTATCAACAAAATTTTGATATAGAACCTGCGCCTCAGCTGTTAATGCAGCATTATCAAATCCTGGTCGCCGACCTTTTTTGCAATCTGCCGCTAAAGTGAATTGAGATACTATCAAAACCTCGCCGCAAATATCTAAACACGACAGGTTCATTTTCCCATTTTCATCAGGAAAAATTCTCAAGTTCAATGTCTTTTCTGCAAGAAAATCAATTTTGTCATCACTATCAACTTTTTCCGCACCAAATAGAATAAGGAGTCCTTTATTAATTGCAGCAATGACCTTGCCCTCAACTGAAACAGAAGCTCTTGTCACTCTTTGCAGTACAATTTTCATGGGTTAGATTTTGCGAGGAAAGTTATTCTTAACAAAACAATCTTGAGGCTAACGTGCACGGAATATTCTTTTTTCTGAACCACCAGGGCCGATGATAATTTTTATCTCACTAAAACATTTTGGGCATCTACCTTCATAAGCGTTGCCGTCCTTATTAATATAAATCCGGCGGTAGATGTTACAGCACTCAAACATAATGCCTAAAAACTTTTTGTCTGGCTGCATTTTAATTAAAATTAGTATTAATTATTTTATTTGATGGCTTTTTTTGCACGCACCTTTGCCTTAATAAAAATATCATGAGAAATTCGCATAGCTTTCGTAACTTTTCTGATTTCCTCTGCTTCGTCATGAGAGATTTCACCATCTGCAGCCGCCACTGCAAAAAGACATTCCATGAAATGCAACCGATCGTTATACGAAGTCAACTGATTAACCTCAGAAATCACCTCATGAAAATCAAAGTCTTTTCGTCCCTGTTCCTCCACCACTTCAAAAAGCAGGGCCAATTCCTTTCCCTTAAGAGAAAATTGCTCTGAAAGGCAGACTTTTAAAGCTTTTTTCTCTGCCGGATCCAAGTGGTTATCCACATGGGCAATGGAGGCCATTAACGTGCCCACCAGGCAGAGAAAATAAAGCTTGTCTTCTGGTAGTTTAGAAATAACTCCTGAATTCGAGGTTTTCAGCTCTATCTTTTTTAATACCCGTCTTTTAAAATACTTTTCCATATCCGGGTTTGGATCACGAGCATGCTCAAATATAGTTTTCTGGAAAAAATTTCTAAATCGACCAAAAGATCTTTTTGTAAAAGAAGATTTTTCAAGCCATTCTGAGAACTGTCCAACTAGTTGCCTTTCCTCTCCCTTCATTCTTGGATGTGCCTGCATCATATTTCCTAAAGCATCCATAATTTCTTTTTTTTCAGCTGGGGTAGAAAGTTCAGCAATCATCTGGCGATACAATAAATCCTTTTCTTTATTTGAAATGGGCGCATGAAGATAAGGCTTCAATTCATCAAGCTCATTTTTTTCTAAATCAAATTTTCTATAAAAGGACTTCAAAATATTAAGCTCAGACTGAGTCACCTCGCCATCTGCCCAAGCCACAGTGGTTAACACCTTAAGAAAGGTCAATTTTTTAAATTTTGACATATAGTTTCTCGTTAAATACTAATTAAAAAAAATTTAAATAAACTTTTCCACAACTAATTAAAACGGTTCAACCACAATCGACTCGAATTTTTAGACCACCCAAATAGGTCAAGGAATTGATCCTTATTAATATTACCAAAAGTCATTTGATTAAACTGCCTAAAGCGAGGCAAACGTTTTTCTGTTTCATCTGAAAATTTCCATTTACCTCGTCGCCCCTGAAAATAATAAACCCCTCTTGTAGTCAAGATCAAGGCATCTGGCCTAGTATCCCCATTTCCATCTAACAGATATGCTTTTATAGAAGGTAAACGAGGAAGTATTTTATGTGACCGTTTTTTGAAGTTTCCCCCTCCCATATTTTCGAGGAAGTAACTAGTTTCCTCAGGGTATCCACGAAATATTTTTTGAATGGACCGATTGACAACAAGAAGGTCATTGTCTCCATCCTGATCAAAGTCCGCCCAATCGGCGTGCATACTGTCATCTAAAATTCTAGGTAGTCTTGATGAAGTGTGATCAGAAAATTTCCCTAGCCCATTATTTAATAAAATTCTATTTTGCCCTTTTTCATAAACTAAAAACATATCTACAACCCCATCATTATCATAATCGGCAAATGAGGCATCCCTAATACCGGTTGGAAGTTTAGGCATTAATAAGGCTGTTAAATTTTCCAACCTACCATCTCCCTTGTTTATCCATATCATGGTTTGATAGGAGTTTTTATTAGATTTTTTAACATTACTACCAAAATAAAAGAGGTCTTTATCACCGTCTCCATCGATATCAATTGGTATAACTTTCTCTATCCCTGAATAAAGTGAATGGTTTCCTCGGTTTTTTTTAGGATAAAAGTACCCTTTCTTATTATTAAATAGGATTCGAGTTTTTAGATTTCTCCTATCACCAAGAATTAATATTAGATCGTCTCCACCATCCCTATCTAAATCAGCTGAAACAAAAAAGTTTATTCTTTCTTTATTTTTCTGGGTCCACTTACCAGCATTTTTTTTAAAAAAACCTTTACCCCGATTTAGAAGAATATAAAGCTCATTTTTGATTTGGTTTAATACTACCAGATCCGATAGAGCATCTTGATTGCCCCGGAGAAAACCAGCCTGAGTGACAAAAAGGTTTTCTGGAGGAAGAAAACGGGTAACATTGCGAAACCTTTGACTTGAAGGTTTGTCTGCAACATGAGGTTTGGGCCCACTACAGGCTGAAAGCAGTAAAAGAATAAACAGACCAGAAATAAGGGAATTAATCAAACACCGAACTGGGCAACCCTTCTTTTGATAGATCGATTTTAAGGCCTTCATAAGCTGCTATGCTTTGGGGAAAAAGTTGGCGGGCTTCTTCTTCAATTTTTTGAACAACTTTATCATTATGACTAGGATCATGGTGAAACAAAACAAATTTGTTTGCATTTGCAGCTTGGGCAACTTTAATACCCTCGCGCACGGTACTATGCCCATGACCTTTTCTTGGGAATTCACCATTTAAACCATAGTATTCATCTTCAGTGTATTGGCAATCATAAACCAAAACATCTGTATTGTGACTAAGATCAATTAAGTTTTTATTAGGCCTATCCTCATAATGCTCGCAATCAGTTGCAAAAACAAGAGACTGATCCTTATGATCTATCCTATAGGCATAACATCCATTAGGGTGATTAAGAGAAGTAAGAGTTATTTTATAATTTTCACCTTCTATCACCTCACCCGGCCTCACATCGTGATAGGAAATTTTAGCATCAAATATATCTGCTTTCACAGGAAAGCAAGGAGGATTCATTTGCTGCTTTATAATTTCTTCCACCGATATTGGAAGGCTGGTTCCACCAAACACTCTAAACTCGTTTCCAGCAGTGAAAAATGGAATAAAATGTGGGAACCCTTGGATATGATCCCAGTGAACATGACTAAACAAGATAGTTCCCTTGATGGGTAACTCCTTCATCAAAGCCATTCCTAGATTATGGAATCCGGAACCTGTATCAATAATAATTAATTCTTGGTCGCAACGAATTTCGACGCAAGTAGTATTACCGCCAACTCTGGCTGTATCTAAGCTTCCTGAAGCAACACTGCCACGAACCCCCCAAAATTTTATATGCACAGTTAAACCCTTAAGTTGTTTCTGAAAAGTATAAGACCAAAAGATTACAAGGGTACTTACAAAGAAAAAATCAACTTAATATTGTAAACAATCTTTTTTTAGGTAACAACCGTTTCTCTTAAATTCTCAAACGCTTGGGCATTCCCAATTAAACTTAACTCCTGTCTGCTTAGCTTTCCTTTTATCCAATTACCTGGTAGTGATTTTTGAAATCCTTCAATAAACCACTTAGCAATCTCATTATAATCTGGTTCCCTTTGTAAGATTTTCTTTAGGGTAGTAGTATTTGAAATTAGTGACTCCAGCACTAAATGGTTTTCCCTGTCTGATGAATATTTCAAAACACCATGGGTTAGTTGTGGATTTGTATCTAAAATTACAGAACCATGCTGCAAAAATGCTGAGCGAAGCCTTCGTTGAGCACTTCCAACAAGCTTTTTACCTTGGAAAATAATTTCGCAATGATTGGAAACCGAAAAACAGGCAGAGGACATTTTGGACTCAGTACTTTCTTTCCTGCTCTTTCTTCCAGAGACCTGCTCGGCCTCAATTCCACCTATTTTGAGAGATTCCAAAATAGCCTGCGAGATCCTTCCAAATGAACCCTTTAAATTATCTGGGAAAGCGTGATGTGGTATGGGAGCAATTAAACTATAAGTCAACTCGTATTGATGTAACAAAGCTCGCCCACCTGTAAAGCGGCGTACTAGAGGAATATTGTTTTTCCGACAAGATTCTAGGTCAATGTGCTTCGATATATCCTGAGAATAACCGATAGAAAGTGTGGGTCTCTTCCAACCATAGAGCCGCAATGTGGCAGGAGATTTACCAGCATTACACGCAAGAAGAATTGCATGGTCTGTTAACATATTAAGGTTTCCATCACACGGAGAATCTTGGATGATTCTCCAGCTATTCGCATTCATTAAAATAGTTTTCTCCATAGAAAAATTTTTTTGACTCAATCGCAATCATTCTATAAATAATAGGTATGACAAAAAAAATCCAGCACAAATCTATATTAATTATAAACCTAGTTACTCTTTTAATACTGAGCCTTTTGCACACTGCCTTTGCTTTTGAAACATTTGGCGAATTTAAGAAGGAATGTAAATCAGTCTGCCATGAGGCCGAACACATTAAAAAGTCTAAACAGGATAAAATTTTTAAGCCTGAATGTAAAAGTTGCCATATTGGTATAAAAAATATATCGCCTTTTTCTTCTACCACTAAATATAGGCTGCCAAGGGGGAGTGGGCTGCTCTTAAAATCTTTAGTACAAAATATGCCGGCAAAAAATAAACAGCCAACTGAAAACAAAAATCCTTCACGTGGGATGACTCTTATTCCGTCAGGTGATTTTATCATGGGCTCTAATGAGCGATGGGACGACGAAGCGCCCGAGCATATTTCATCTACTCAGAAATTTTATATAGATTTAAACGAAGTAACTAACGCCGATTATAAAAAGTTTACTGATGATACCAAACGCGAAACCCCCTATCACTGGCCCGAAGGAAATCTTCCAAAATCTAAAGAACAACACCCTGTTATTTATGTAAGTTGGTTTGACGCAGATAAATATTGCAAATGGACTGGAAAAAGGCTCCCAACGGAACAGGAGTGGGAAAAAGCAGCCCGAGGATCCGATGGCTTTATTTATCCATGGGGCAACCAATGGTCTCTAGACAAATCCAACAATCCTTATAAAAATTCGACCGGGACTGTACCCATCGGCTCTTTTCCTGAAGGAAAAAGTCCTTATGGCCTGAACGACATGTCTGGAAATGTTTGGGAGTGGGTAGATAGTTACTATCTTCCTCATCCTGGAAACCCAGTAACCCGAGCTGAGTACGGGAAAGATAAAAGAGTTCTGAAAGGAGGATCCTGGTTTGACTGCCTCTCTTACGGTTGTGGTTTGAGTGCACCTACATTTAATAGAAGTTTTTTTACACCTGAAGTAAAAAATAATAGTTTTGGTTTTCGTTGCGCCAAAGATGCAAGGTAAATTTTGCTCTTATGAAATAAAAAAGTATAAAACTTAAGGTGTCTATCAGGAATTATAAATGGAAACGCCTAACAAAAAAGAAAAGGTAAAATCTGAAACACCACCTGCACCTAAGCATGAAAGCACTCCCAATATCAGCCTGCCGCGAAAAATTCTAATAGGATTATTTATTGTGGGTTTTTGGGTTTTCTTCTATTGGTTTCGGGAACCTTAAAATCCTTGATCGAAACACCATTATATTGGATAAAGTTCATATTTCTAGCTCCTTTTAGGGGGGCTTTTTTCTTTATAAACCATGAACAGCAAGAGATTTATTCACTAAAATTTCCTCTCATATTAGGACACTGTTTATTCAGAGCGAAAACGTTTTTTATTTAGAGTTTCACTGCCTGTCAATAAGTCCAAGGGTTTTTTATCTCTTGAAACTAAGGCAATGCTTTCTCCAGATGTTGGTAAAACAAGGAGTGAATTAGGATTTTTTTCTACCGGTATTGACACTTTTGCCTGAGATTCAACAGCATTTGGTTTAGCAAGAGTTGGTGGCATCTTACCAAAAGCTGCTCGGGTTTCACCATAGATCAAATCTTTTGTATGTTTAGAGTATTCTTCAGCAAGATCCAGATGATCCTCAGGGCCAATGTTTGGGATATATTTAGCTTGTTCTCGTAGATGCGATGTATAACCCATATCCGGGGAAAGATCGGCGGCCTCATCAAAAACCTGAATATTGAAGCCACGTCCACCCAAAATCAAAGATTTGTCCTGTAATTTAACGGTGTTCCTGATCGTCTTTTTTGATGGCATTGATCTCTTCTCAACACCGGTTTCAAATGTCTCGGTATAAACTCCCTCAAATCGTTCAATGGACTGATAACCTTCATCTGTTTTAAAAGTAGATAGCGTAGGTTGCTTTCGATCTTCAATACCTATTTTATTTTCCCCAAACAATTGAACTTTTTCAGCTGACCTATTTATTTGCGGATCAGGCTCAAGGGGCTGTTCAAAAATAAAATCTGACCGTAAGGTAATAGTTATCTGAGGGGGAGAATCAGGGATTTTTATTTCTTCTTCTTGCGCCTCACTTATCCCACAACCAAAATTTATAGATAAATATAGAACCGCTAGAGCAAAAGGT
>Ga0209034_10001137_pt1 | contig 13204 bp, 12 predicted proteins | sample MarorgKNORR_S2LV_2_FD_188219 | JGI IMG/M metagenome (GOLD analysis project Ga0209034, IMG submission 188219) | Marine microbial communities from the Southern Atlantic Ocean, analyzing organic carbon cycling - 250m_A/KNORR_S2/LV (SPAdes) (version 2) | ecosystem: Environmental > Aquatic > Marine...
GAATATTTAAACAACCGCTTAAGGTCTTTAATGACCAACCTAATATCTATATTTTGAGGCTCATAATAGAGCATGATATTACCAATTGGGTCAATCAAATAGATGGCATTTTCTGTGTATTTTTTCAGATTCTGTGTAAGCTTTTCACTAGTAATCTTTGCCTTAATCAAGCTCTCATCTCTGTTTTTTGGTGTTGAGTTATCCTTAATAATAATCATTCTTTGAATGCGGCGCATGTCATCGTTCATCAGTGTACGAATAGTTTTCATATCTGTAACTGCTTTTTCGCAAGCATCGTCACAACGACTTGAGACGTAAACCATGGTCCATATGCCTTGCAAGGAGGCTTCACTATCAATCTCTATATCACTCTCGTCAATCACGATTACAGGTCGAACCAACTCCCCATAATTAACCGTGCTTTCACTGAAATAGTTTGGGTTGGCATAAAAAAATAGCGTGCCAAAAGCTATCGGCAATACAAACATAGCCAACAACATCCAAAATTCTTTTTTTGCTGTCATTGCTTTCCTTGAATCAAAAGTGCGTAATAATACGCTGTTGAGACTTAAAACTCAATACACTATTAGAGCCGAACCTCAATGCCGCTTTCCTGCATTGATTTTTTAGCTTCAATCACCGTATACTCTCCAAAATGAAAAATGCTAGCCGCTAAGACTGCATCAGCGCCTCCCTCAATAATGCCCTCTGACAGGTGCGATAAGTTACCAACGCCACCCGAGGCTATTACAGGCACTTCCACAGCGCTAGATATGGCTCGAGTGAGCTCAATATCAAACCCATCCTTTGTGCCGTCTCTATCCATAGAGGTTAGCAAAACTTCGCCTGCACCACAATCTCCTTCTGTCATCTTCACCGCCCACTCAATAGCGTCAATACCGGTTGATTTGCGCCCACCGTGAGTAAATATTTCCCATTTCGGCGGATTATCAATAACCCGCTTAGCATCAATCGCAATAACGATACACTGACAACCAAAACGCTCAGACAGATCGTGGATAAGGCTGGGATTAAAAATCGCTGCAGAGTTAACTGCAACTTTATCAGCGCCTGCGTTTAACATGGCGCGCACATCTTCGGCCTTACGAATACCCCCGCCGACTGTGAGCGGAATAAACACTTGTTCAGCTATTTTTTCTACCATATTTGCGGTTGTATCACGGCCCTCATGAGAAGCCGTAATGTCGAGGAAAGTAATCTCATCAGCTCCTTCATTATCATATCGCCTTGCAATTTCTATAGGGTCTCCGGCGTCTTTAATATCAACAAATTGAACGCCCTTTACAACTCGTCCGTCACGAACATCAAGACATGGAATAATGCGTTTTGCTAAACTCATGTTGGATAATTTTACCGTATAAACTCTGACTAAACCGTTTTGCGGCCATAGCAAAACTTGTATTTAGCTGCAAACTCTGAATTGTATCTGAATGCCCTTTGGAAGCAATGACACTTTACAGCGGGTTTCGCAAGCCCTGTGGGTATAATTGCGCTCTATGAGTTCAATTAATAAAACTCCAAAAAATGCTTCTAAGGCGCCCCCAAAACATATAGCCATTATTATGGATGGCAATGGTCGATGGGCAAAATCAAAACAGCTTCCACGTTCTAGCGGACATCAAAAAGGCGTGCAAAGCGTTCGTAGAATTGTCAAACATTGTGCCAAGATTGGCGTTAACACCCTCACTCTCTTTGCCTTCAGCAGTGAGAATATGAATCGACCTAAGGAAGAAGTTGGGTTGCTCTTTAAATTGTTTCTCAAAGTGCTAAAGAATGAAACAAAAAAACTTAATGATAACAACATAAAACTAGATATCATTGGCGATCTATCAGTCTTCACTCCCGAAATTCAAACTCTTGCTGAAAAGGCACAACAACAACTTCAAAAAAATACTGGCCTTAACCTTGTGATTGCTGCTAATTATGGCGGCCAATGGGATATTGTAGAAGCCGCCAAAAAGATTTCTGCAAAGACGGCTAGTGGTGAAATAAGCCCTGAAGGGATTGACAACAAATTATTTAGCGGCCATACAGCCTTGGCACAGTATCCTAGGGTTGATCTTTTGATTAGAACTAGCGGCGAGGTCAGGATTAGCAATTTTTTACTCTGGGATATTGCTTACAGTGAATTATACTTTTGTGACACTTTGTGGCCTGATTTTGGTGCCAATGATTTGGATATAGCTATCAAAAACTTCCATTCACGTAATCGTCGTTTTGGCGAAAGGAATGGCGAAAAGTAATGTTAGTTAAGAGACTATTGACAGCGCTTTTTTTAGTTCCGCTGGTTATTATGGCAACCCTAAAATTAGACAACTCGGAGTTTGTCATGGCAGCCATGCTTGTTCTTGCCATTGGCTCTTGGGAATTTAGCAGTCTAATTAAAATGAGGCATCGGCTTGCCAAAACTTCATACGTTGTCGCTCTAATGGCTGCTACTTATTATTTAAGTCAAGCGCCATTCTGGTTAATGCCGCTTTTAGTTATCACGCTGCTTTGGTGGGTTATCAATTCATACTGGATTATCAGTTTCCCCAGACACACTCGCTATTGGCACAGCTTCATAACAACTAGGCTAGTTAATGGATTTTTCTTTTTTGTTCCATTGGTTGTTGCGCTTTCAGCGCTGCATCAAATCGACAGCTCGCTCGTTTTATTGCTGCTGGCTCTAATCTGGGCTGCAGATAGTGGCGCTTATATTGTTGGTCGTACGATTGGAAAAAATAAGCTGCTTCCAAACGTAAGCCCTGGCAAAACCATTGAAGGGGCCTTGGGTGGGGCGCTGTTCTCTCTCGGAGTAATATTCGTCTATGTGCGTTTTGGTTTTGAAAACCCCCTCTTTGAGCAATATTTTTTTTATGGTGTTTTATCTCTTGTAGTTACTCTTGCCTCAATTCTCGGCGATTTGTTTGAAAGTCTTCACAAGCGCCTTGCAGGCGTCAAAGATAGTGGTATTTTGTTGCCTGGACATGGAGGCTTATTTGATAGAATAGATAGCCTCACCGCCTCAGCTCCAATCTTTTTTCTAGCCTATAGCTTTCTCACATGAAAAACATTTGTATTCTAGGCGCTACTGGTTCAATTGGGCTTAACACCTTGAGCGTCATTTCGCTTCACCCAAACAAATACAATGTGTTTGCACTGAGTGCAAACACTGACTGGGAAAAAATGCTTGAGCTTTGCGAAACACATAAGCCAACTTACGCGGTCTTGGTTGATTCAGAAGCTGCTGAACATCTACACAGAAAAGTGCCTGAGGGTGTAACTGTTTTATCCGGAGAGAAGGCGCTTGCTGAGATTGCATCTCATAAAAAAACAGACTATGTGATGGCTGCAATCGTTGGAAGCACAGGAATGTCTTCTACACTTGCAGCAGTAGAAGCGGGCAAGCGCATCATGCTGGCCAATAAGGAGTCCTTGGTGCTGGCTGGCAACTTGTTAATAGATGCAGCCAAAAAATCTGACGCAGAATTGATTCCTGTGGACTCTGAACACAGCGCAATCTTTCAGTGCCTTCAAGGAAGTCATAGCGGACTTAGTAAAATCCAGATTACCGCCTCAGGAGGGCCATTTCTTAATACGCCGCTGTCAGAACTTGCCTTGGCAACCCCGAGCCAAGCATGCAACCATCCAAACTGGATAATGGGAAGAAAAATATCGGTTGACTCTGCCACATTGATGAACAAAGGGCTAGAGGTAATTGAAGCACATTTTTTATTCGCCCTTAAGCCTAAACAGATTGAGGTCGTCGTTCACCCACAAAGCATTGTTCACTCGCTTGTTCATTTTGATGATGGCAGTGTTTTGTCTCAGCTTGGCCTGCCTGACATGCGAACCGCAATATCTTACGCGCTTTCTTATCCAGAGCGACAAACGTCTGGCGTCGCCTCGTTGGATTTAACAAAACAACGTCCTTTAGTATTTTTGCCGCCCAATTTAGAGGCTTTTACTTGCCTAGGATTGGCTTACAATGCATTAAAAATAGGCAAAAACGCCCCTACTGTTCTTAATGCGGCCAATGAGGTTGCGGTGGAGGCATTTCTTAACAAACAAATAGGCTTTCTAGATATTGGCAAAACCATAGAAAGAGTTCTTGATGCAGTCCCCACCACAAGTCTTGACACGGTTGCAAGTGTCGTGGAAAATGACCAAATTTCTCGACAAGTAGCGAAATCTGTTATTGAATCCCGTGCCTGATAATAAAGTACTGTCTTTAAGCAAGCTCATGTTGCTTGCAATTGTTCTGATATGCTCTGTTTTAATGCCTACAGCAAAGGCGGACGGAAAGCATGATTTTTACTTTGAGGCGTCACGAGGAGACGCCTTCTACAAGTTTTTCTATAGTACAGGACTCTCTGGAAAGCTTTTAAAAAAACTCATGGGCTCAGATGATAGGGCGCAAAGACTTAACCAAATTTACCCTGGAGACAAATTTAAAATTGCCCTTGATGACAACCACAACCTCAAAAGAATTGTCTTCGCACCTCTGAATGCAAACCCTATGCTTATAAGCTATTCAAAGCAAGAATTTAGTTTTGTTGTTGTCAACATGCGGCCCACACAAGATATAACACATTCTACAATTACTATCAATAAGTCTCTTAATTACGACGCCAAAAAGGCAGGCATTGAAGCTGAAGTTATTAAGCTGATGGTGGATAATTTTTCTTGGGAGCTTGATTTCAGCAGAGATCTGCGCAAGGGCGACAAGTTTTTGCTTGCCTGGGATGGCGAAAAAACGCCTTGTGCTATGATTTATGTCGGCGATCGAAAAACTATTACCCTTTTTGCTTACAAAAACCCAGCAGGGCAAAAAAAATACTACACCTCCGAAGGCAAAACCCTTAATGATTCTTTTAGCTTCCCGCCATTAAAAAAATATACTCGCATTAGCTCAGGTTACCAAAAAAGTCGCTATCATCCAACACTTAAAGTTTGGCGATCTCATTTAGGAACCGACTTTGCTGCACCAAAAGGTACGCCCGTCTATGCCGCAGCAAAAGGCATTGTCAAACACTTGGCTACATTGACTGGCTATGGCAATGTAGTCTACTTAAAACACGGAACCGAGTATCTCACTGTTTATGCTCACTTGGCGGGTTTCAAAAAAGGCTTAAGGACTGGAGACAAGGTTTCTAAAGGACAGGCGATTGGTTTTGTTGGCAGCACTGGCCAATCAACCGGCAATCATCTTCATTATGAGATTCGTCTCAATGGCGTCCATAAAGATGCTGAAAAATTCAAGCCCTTGAAGCAGTCTTTTGTTCCAAGTAACGCTATGGCTGACTTTAAGGATCACTCAAACCGCGTACTCTCGGAGTTAGGAATAAAATAAGCCCTATTCTGGCTGACTCCTTTTCTCAACAAGGTCACGCCTCCAAAACATTCCATTAAAATAAAAACTTTGTATTAGGCTAGAGTGACTATGCAACCACTTATAAAAACCAAATTAAGGCTGCCACTTCTACATAGAGGCAAAGTTAGAGATATTTTTGATATTGACAACAAAAATATGTTGATTGTTACCACTGACAGGCTCTCAGCGTATGATGTTGTGTTTGACCAACCCATTCCTGAAAAAGGAATGATTCTCACTTCTATAGCAAATTACTGGTTTCAAAAAACCGAACACATTATTCAGAACCACTTGACCGACATAAGCCTTGAGGAGGTATTGTCAAAAAATGAAGCTGAAATGCTTGCCGGTCGAGCAATTGTCGTTAAAAAGCTAAAGCCCTTGGCAATAGAGGCTGTCGTTAGAGGCTACTTAATTGGCTCTGGATGGAAGGAATATCTTTCTTCAGGCATGGTTTGTGGCATCCCTCTGCCACAAAACATGGAGCTTGCCCAGCAACTCTCAAAACCTCTTTATACGCCATCCTCAAAAGCTGGCGTCGGCGAACATGATATCAACATCTCCTTCAAAGAGACCGAGGCTATTGTCGGTAGTGAGCTTGCAACTCAAATCAAGGAAGTAAGCTTAAAAATCTATCAATTTGCTGCAGAACATGCCCTCAGTTGTGGCATTATTATCGCTGACACAAAGTTCGAATTTGGCCTAGATGAAGATAACCAACTGACCCTAATGGACGAAGTTTTAACGCCAGATTCTTCGAGGTTTTGGCCTGCTGCAGATTATCAACCTGGAAGCAGCCCGATAAGCTACGATAAACAAATCATTAGGGACTATCTGGAAACCCTTGATTGGAGCAAGACGCCGCCTGCACCCAGGCTGCCGGACAACATTATGGCAAAAACTTCAGAAAAATATCACCAAGTTCATTCAATATTATGCAACTAAGTGGACATATAGGCGCAATGCGCACCTCCTTATCAGAAGGTATGGCTCATTACAAACTTTCGTTTGACGACCAGCAGGTAGACATGAACTCTCTTGTGGGACAGCATATTGAATTTAACTATAATCAAAAAATAAAATGTTCTTACTGTGGAAGGGCTACCAAAAAAAGTTGGTCGAGTGGCTTCTGTTTTCCTTGTTCACAATCTCTAGCTCGTTGTGATTTGTGCATCATGAGGCCTGAGACTTGCCATCATCATCTTGGCACCTGTAGAGAGCCTGACTGGGGCCTATCAAACTGTTTTAAACCACACGTTGTTTATCTCGCAAACACTTCTTGGACAAAAGTTGGAATCACTACAAAAGACAGGTTGCTTAATCGCTGGATTGAGCAAGGCGCAATCAGTGCATTGCCGATACTTGGGGTAAAGTCCCGTCGCGAATCAGGAACTTTTGAGGTAGCACTGAAACACTTTGTAAGAGACAAGTCCAACTGGAGGAAGATGCTAACCAACGAAGTTGAGCTGTCAGATCTTGTTAACAAAAAAAATTCTTTATTAAAAGAAATTTCTGGACTTGTAGATAGTTACGACGCACAAACCCTCGCCAACGATGTCGTAAATATTGACTACCCTGTGCTAAAATACCCCACCAAGATTATCTCTTTGAACTTTGACAAAACTACTGCTATATCGGGCGTTTTGAATGGAATTAAAGGGCAGTATTTGTTACTTGATTGTGGTGTGCTGAATGTGCGAAAGTTTAGCTCATACCATCTTACGCTCTCAACTTGATGCCAACGACTAACTATATGAAGCTAACGGCAAAAGAATTTAAAAGTGAAAAAAACAAACGACTGACCTTGCTCGGAATGTCGGGTGTTGGCAAGACGCACCTCGCAAAACTTATCGGAGAAAATGGCGGGTGGTACCATTTTTCAGGCGACTACCATATTGGCGCAACCTATTTAAAGAATGAAATCATTAACAACATTGCCAAAAAAATGAAACAAGACCCGTGGCTTCAGAACCTATTAGACAACCAATCTATTAGCGTTAATAGTCAGGTCACCTTTGACAACTTGGAGCCCATTTCTGCATTCCTTGGAAAAGTAGGCAACCCAGAAGAAGGCGGCCTTGAGATTGACGAGTTCATTCGTCGTCAAGGGCTTTTTCTAGAAGCAGAAATCAAGGCCATGTATGACGTCCCAGCCTTTATCAAACAATCCCAGCAATCGGGATACGACAATTTCATTAACGATGCAGGCGGCAGCTTGTGTGAGCTGGGCGACAAAAAACTTTACCAGCTTTTGGCTGAGAATACACTGATTGTCTACATTAAAACAAACAAAGATGCCGAGAGGGTGCTGATAGAACGATCCAAAACCCAGCCTAAGCCAGTGTACTATCACCCCGAATATTTTGAGTCCGCGCTGAGTTCCTATCTTAAAAAAAACAGCTTGGACTATGTTGCCCAAATAAACCCTGATGCTTTTGTGCGTTGGGTTTTTCCAAGACTGATTGAATACCGTCTAGCAAAATACCAAGCGCTTGCAGACCAATATGGCTACACCATAAAAAGCGACGACCTTTATAAATGTCATTCTGCAGATGATGTTATTAATCTTATTGCTGGAGCCCTGGATTAACATGCCACTAATAGCTCATTCCGAACTGCCCTCATTTAAGCGCCTTAAAAAACAAGGCGAAACAATACTTTCAATAGACAGGGCTGAACATCAGGTCATCCGAGAGCTTCATATTGGCCTATTAAACATGATGCCAGATGCAGCTCTTGAAGCCACTGAGCGCCAATTCTTTCGCCTAGTTGGCCACTCAAATCAGATTGCACAATTCTATATGCACCCCTTCTCTCTTTCAAACATTAAAAGAGGGGAGAAAGCAACCGTGCATCTAAAAAAGCACTACAAAACTTTTGACGAAATTAAATCTCAGGGACTTGATGCGTTGATTATTAGCGGCGCCAATGTTTCCCAGCCCAGCCTTGAGCTTGAGCCTTTTTATGAGCAGCTAAGGGAGGTGGTAGACTGGTCTTATGAAAACGTCACTTCAACGCTATGCTCTTGCCTCGCAACTCACGCTGTTCTAGATTTCAAGTATGGCCAAAAGCGCCGGCCTGTTGGCAAAAAACATTGGGGAGTTTTTCCTCATCAAGTGATTGATAGGGGCCACCCCTTGGTCAGTGGAGTCAGCACAAGATTTGATATTCCTCATTCTCGTTTTAATGAGATCTCTGAGTCACAATTTAATGAAGCTGGGGCAAAGGTCTTGGCCAAAAGCTCAATTGGTGTCCACCTAGCTGTGAGTCCTGATCTGTTTAGAATTGTATTCTTTCAGGGCCACCCAGAGTATGACACCATAAGCCTTCTCAAAGAATACAAAAGAGAGGTTGCACTTTACCTTGAAAACAAGGAGTTAGTCTATCCGCCAATGCCTGGCAATTACTTGTCTATACAAAGTCAGGCCATATTAAACGAATACCGCGCCAACCTTGCTTCCGGCAAAATGTCGATTAAAGACTTCCCTGAGTCGCTTATTTCAACGACACTTGACAACACTTGGCACGATAGCGCGAATGCCATTATTAATAACTGGATTGGTTGCGTATATCAAGTAACCCATGAAAAAGTTGGCAAGCCGTTTATGAGCGGCATCAACCCAGACGACCCCCTTAGCCTTAAGAAGTGACAGATTTCGCCAAAGACCTGCTGGTCTGGTTTCAGAAACATGGAAGAAAAAACCTTCCCTGGCAGTCCAGTCCTCCTGATATCTATCATGTTTGGCTGTCCGAAATTATGCTACAGCAAACACAGGTGGTTACTGTTGTTGACTATTTTAATAAATTTATACTTAACTTCCCAACAATAGCTGATCTAGCGAATGCTGATGAGGAAGAGGTTTTGACTAGCTGGGCGGGGCTTGGATACTACAGTCGCGCAAGAAACTTGCACAAAAGCGCTAAAATTATTTTATTGGAATATCAAGGCGTTTTTCCAAGCAGCTATTCTGAATTAATAGCTCTTCCGGGTATTGGCGAGTCTACTGCAGGCGCCATACTTTCGCTAGCATACAACCAGCCTCGACCAATTCTTGACGGCAATGTTAAACGCGTTTTAAGCAGGCACCATAAGGTAGTTGGACACTATAGCAATTCTAAGACTTTGAAAGAGTTATGGCGGCTTGCTAAACACCACACGCCTTCTACACAAAACGCAGAGTATGCTCAGGCCATCATGGACTTGGGCGCTACAATCTGCGTGCCTCGCAAGCCCCTTTGCTCAAGATGTCCGGTCTCTAGAAATTGCAAGGCAGGCCTTTGCAACGAACAGGCGCACTTTCCTCAAAAAAAAGCAAGAAAAATTAGGCCTGAAAAATCACTTGCATTTTTGATTTACCGTAATTTTAAGGGGCACGTCTATCTAGCAAAAAGGCCAAACAAAGGGGTTTGGAGTGGCTTGTGGAGCTTTGTCGAGTGCGAGGACAACAAGACCGCTATCTCTGCCGCAATTAAAGAACACAGCTTAGAGGCAAGAATTGTTTCTTCGCTTCCTAAGTTTAAGCACAGCTTTACTCACTACCATCTATGGATCCGCCCAATTATCATCAGCTCTCCTGGTCTAGAAAAAGGCTATCACAATATTAATAAGTTGGCGTTAGGCCTTCCCGCGCCTGTTAAAAAAATAATCTCGTTGCTTGATTCTACTAACTCCGGCGAAAGCAATGAGTAAAATATGCCTATGCAATTAATTCGAGGCCTTCACAACCTAAAGAAACAGTCCGGCTGTGTGCTCACCATTGGAAACTTTGATGGCGTTCATACAGGCCACCAGGAAATTATTAAAAGACTGGTGGAGAAGGCTCATGAACTAAGGATGCCGTCCCTTGTTGTTTCTTTTTCAGTAACCCCAGAGTCTTATTTTGGCCGGCCAAAAGCAAGGCTTAGCAGCTTTAGAGACAAGCACCTATTTCTGAAATCGATGGGTGTAGACAAGCACTTACTGATTCGCTTTAACAATTCTTTTTCTCAAATAAACGCAACATCTTTTGTAGAAAATATTTTGGTTGAAAAGCTTAAAATTAGGCACTGCTTTATTGGCGACGACTTTCGTTTTGGCAAAGATCGCCTCGGCAACTACGAGCTTCTTGAAAAGCTCTCTAAACCAAACAACTTTATCGCAGAAAAGGTGAAAAGAGTAAGCTATGAAAACCAGCGAGTTAGCAGCTCAGCAGTTAGACGATATCTGTCCTCAGGTAATTTTTCAATGGCAGAAAATCTTCTTGGCAGGCCTTTTGCAATTAGCGGAAAGGTTTCTCATGGAGACAAAAAAGGCAGGACTATCGGCTTTCCCACAATCAATGTCGGCATAAGTCGAAATCTTAGTCCCGTTCTTGGCGTGTTTAATGTCTTAGTTGAAATAAATAAAGAAGCTTATTATGGAGTATGCAACGTTGGCAAACGACCAACAGTGGGTGGCGAAAAAACCCTTTTAGAGGTATTTATATTTGACTTTAATCGAGAAATATATGGCGAACGCGTTACCATTTTCTTTAAACAAAAGTCCCGAAATGAAATGAAATTTGACTCCCTTGAAGAATTAAAACAGCAGATTGCCAAAGATGTTGAAATCGGCAAACAGTATTTTAAAGAAAGCGCTATTTCATAACAAAAGCCTCCATGAAAGCTCAGTCCCTGCAAAAAACGGCGTCAGCTTTGAGCCTGCTAGATCATAATAATCTGGCACTATCCAAGGCGACTTTTCTAGAGTAATTTTTTCTTGATTGTAGGGTAGTCCATAAAAATCTGGCCCAAAAATAGAAGCAAAGCCTTCAAGTTTCTCTATTGCGCCTTCTCGGTCAAAAGCCTCGGCATAGAGCTCAATAGCGGCATGTGCACTAAAAATGCCCGCACACCCACAGGCAGATTCTTTTTTCTCTCTGTCGTGTGGAGCGGAGTCAGAGCCTAGGAAGAACTTTGGGTTGCCAGAGGTGGCGGCTCTTAGCAATGTCTTTTGATCAGGATTTTGACGCTTCAAAACCGGCAAGCAATAATAGTGGGGCTTGATTCCTCCTTCAAGCATGTGGTTTCTGTTTGCTAGCAAATGGTGCGGTGTTATTGTTGCCGCAATATTGTTTTTACACTCAAGCACATAGTCTACTGCAGCTTTTGTTGTGATATGCTCAAATACGACCCTGAGGCCTGGAAAATCTTTAACAACCCTGCCAAGAATTTTTTCAATGAAAACTAACTCTCTATCAAAAATATCGACTTCAGGGTCAGTTACTTCGCCATGAACCAGCAACGGCACCTCTTCCTTTTGCATAGCCTCAAGCGCTGGATAAATATTAGCAATGTTCGTTACTCCGTTATCGGAATTGGTCGTCGAGCCCGCGGGATATAGCTTTGCGGCATAGACTTCGGTGGCAGCTCCAGCTGCAATTATCTCTTTTGGGGTTGTGTCGTCTGTTAGATAAAGCACCATGAGCGGCTTGAAGTTGCTTGTCGATGGAAGCGAACTCATAATCGCTTTGCGATAAGCTTGAGCTTGCCCAACGCTTTTTACTGGCGGAGTAAGATTAGGCATAACAATGGCCCTGCCCATTTGAGCAGCGCTCATCCCAACAACTGACTTCATGGCTTTCCCGCTTCGAAGATGAAGGTGCCAATCATCAGGCTTAATTAAATTTATTCTATTCATCTACTTTTGTGTGCTCATGTCAAACAACGCACCTCTTAATTATAACGTTAGCTAAAATAATCTTCGTCAACCGTGGCAATGTTTGTATTTTTTTCCAGAGCCACAAGGACACGGCTCGTTTCTTCCGATTTTTTTGGCTCTTTTTGGTAGCACCACATTAATGGGCTCTTGAGCAACCTTCGCATGTTGGGGGCCGGGCTGTTCTGTCTGTGTTTTTTCAGCTACTATACCTCCATCTGCGAGCCTTTGTTTTTGTTCTATGCTTACACCGCACAAAGCCTTAACCATTTCAATATTAATGGTTTCAAGCAGTAAGGTAAACATTGAAAAAGACTCTCGCTTATACTCCTGAACTGGGTTTTTTTGAGCATAGCCTCGCAAATTAACGCTTTGTCTCAAGTGGTCCATTACCGCCAAGTGCTCCTTCCAATGATGGTCTAGGGCTCTAAGCATTACCGCTTTTTCAAAGGTTCTCATGGTTTCTCTTCCAACCGACTTTTCTTTGACATCGTGAGATACCGCGAGCCCACTCAAAACAATTCTTAAGATTTCATCAACATCAAGGCCCTCATCAACACTTTTTTGTATCGGCAAATCAGTTGCATATTCTTTTTTTAGCGCGTTTTGAAGACCCTCAACATCCCAGTCCTCTTCAAGCACTTGTGGTGAAATGTATTCAGAAAACAGGTCGCTAATTACGTCTTCTCTTATGGCAACAAATCGATCCTTAACGTCTTCGGTGCCAGTTAGTTCGTCTCTAAGCTGGTAGATTACTTTCCGCTGATCATTTGCAACATCATCAAATTCAAGAAGCTGTTTGCGAGCGTCATAATGCATCCCTTCGACCTTTTTTTGAGCGTTTGCAATGGTTCGATTTAGCCAGCTGTGCTCAAGGGCCTCGCCTTCTTTCATGCCAAGTTTTTTCATCATGCTGGCTGTTTTATCAGAGGCAAAAATTTTCATAAGGCTGTCCTCTAGGGACAAATAAAAGCGAGTAGAGCCTACGTCTCCTTGGCGAGCACAGCGCCCGCGCAACTGGTTGTCTACACGTCTAGACTCATTTCGTTCAGTCCCGACAATGTGAAGCCCTCCGGCGTTTATGACAGTCTCGTGCTTTTCTTTCCATGCCAGTTTTACAGCATCAGAAACCTCATCAGACAGACGGCCGC
>Ga0209034_10001139_pt1 | contig 13195 bp, 13 predicted proteins | sample MarorgKNORR_S2LV_2_FD_188219 | JGI IMG/M metagenome (GOLD analysis project Ga0209034, IMG submission 188219) | Marine microbial communities from the Southern Atlantic Ocean, analyzing organic carbon cycling - 250m_A/KNORR_S2/LV (SPAdes) (version 2) | ecosystem: Environmental > Aquatic > Marine...
TGGGCCATCGGTAAAGCTACCGGAGTGAAAATGCTGAGGTTCACGTCCGGCACCCCGTCTAAGTTGCGTTGCCATGGGTTGGAGGGGCAGAATTAGGGCATGACAATCATACAATGTTCAGACTGCGGTGGTGCGGTTTCGACGAAAGCGGAAGCCTGCCCACACTGTGGACGCGTGATAGAGCGACAGCCTCCTCTATCCTCCGACGGCGATGTGACACCTGCCTATGCTGGTTTCTGGGTCAGGTTTTGTGCTTACGTGATTGATACCGTAGTAGTTATCCTGGGTGGAGGAATGCTCGGATTTATAATCGGATTTGCTGCTGCTTTGGTTTCTCCGGACATACTGTTGAATCCAGTGTTCGACATCCTTACGGGACTTGTGGGAGGGCTTGCGAGTGTGGCTTACTTTGTGTTCATGCACTCCTCTTCGAAGCAAGCGACGTTGGGGAAAATGGCAATGGGCCTGAAAGTCACAGATCTCGATGGGGAGCGGATTGGTGTTGGTAAATCATTCTTGCGCACGATCGGATCATTCGTTTCAGCCGTCCTGCTGATGGTCGGTTATCTCATGGTCGCTTTCACTGAAAGGAAGCAGGGGTTACACGACAAGATTGCTGGCACCTTAGTTGTAAGGAGCTAGTACCCAGTACCCCAAGTACAGTGATGGATGAGCCTAGAGTCCTAGAGCCTCCCGAAGCTCTGCTGCGGACATCCCTCGAACGTAGACGGGGGTGCCCCGATCAAATTCGCGCGCGCGCTCTAGGCCACCAACAAATACGGGGTCGAATCCTGTGTCTTCAACGAGCCTGGCTGTGACGCGTGCTGCTTCTTCATCATCTGCAGCAATCGGGATACCGATGCGTTCTGGGCTTCGAGGAGCCTGTTGGACTTGTAGCCAACTGACGCAGCTGAATGAACGTACGAGACGCACGCCGGGCAGGAAGTTTGCTGAAGCGACTCCAGTGCCGAGCGCAATCGCAGCGTCCGCCATTGGGCCGTCACGGTCCGCGCGCGGGTTACCGCAGTCGATCACGATCTTGCCTTGCATGAGCGATGAATAATCACGTCCCACCTGAGGCAGTGCCGCGTAGGGTACTGCGATTAGGATCACGTCACCGAACCTTGCTGCTGCATCGGGCAGACCTGCTTGAGCGTGTTCACCTGCTGAGGCAACGAGGTCGGTGAGTTCTTCAGGGTGGCGAGATGAGAAAAAGATATGATGTCCTGCTTCAGCCCACTTTAGGCCTACAGCGCCACCGATGCGCCCCGAACCGATGATCCCGATACGGAGAGGTTCTTGACTGTTAAGGATGACTTGAGAGACTGCAGGCAGTTGTCCTGTGGCGAGTCCAGCAAACGCTGCCCCGGCACCCTGCAGGAAGTTCTTTCTCGTGATCTGTTTGTTATAGCTCTCGGCCAATGTTTCCTCCCAAGCAACGATCCACTGCGAGGGCTCAAGATGTATACCGTGCCAGTATCTACGCCAGCACATAGCAGAGCTATCCGGGATTGCTGACCTGGATAGGGGTCGAGCTAGCAGCAGAAATCCTGTTTCCTAGCTGACCATACGAACCTAGCCCCCAGCAGTAAGCCGTATTTGAAGTCGTGACACCGCACGTGTGGTAGCCTCCAGCAGAGATTGAGCGCCAGACGTGTGCGTCGATGATGGTCTGCGGTTCCCGCCGCTGGGTTATCGTGCCGTCACCCAGGCGCCCGGAGTCATTGAATCCCCAGCAATAGCCTGCACTCGAGCTACTCACACCGCACGTGTGTTCGTTACCACCTGAGAGCGAGTTCCAATTCAGTGAACCACTCACGAGCATCGGAACAGGCTGATCTGTGCTTGTTGCGTTTCCCAGTCTTCTATTCGCGTTCGATCCCCAGCAGTAGGCTTGCTCTGAGTTTGTAACAGCGCATGTGTGGTTTTCTCCACCGGAAATCGATTGCCACGTATGTCCACCACTGACTGACGTCGGGGTTAATCGATTGCTGTTCGCATCATCCCCAATTTGGCCGTACAGATTTTTGCCCCAGCAATAAGCCTCGGAAGATGCAGTCAGTGCACAGGTATGGCTGCCACCTGCAGAAATCGATTGCCAACTTTGTGTTGAACCCACAGAGGTGGGTGAGAGTTGATTTACAGTAGTGCCGTTACCGATCTCGCCATTTGTGTTCTCTCCCCAACAGAACACGCCATTTCCGTTCGTAAGAGCACAGGTATGATGGCCACCTGCAGAAATCGAGCGCCACCCAGGCTGGCTGCTAAGCAAAGTCGGCAGTGGGCGGTCGGTCTCTGTGCCGTCACCGAGCCGGCCAAAAAGATTGCGACCCCAACAGAGTGCTTCATCGGAAATGGTTACCCCACAGGTATGGCTTTCTCCAGCGGATATCGATCTCCAGGTATGTCCGCCACTGACTGCGGTTGGAATGGAACGGTCACTACCTGTGCCGTCACCGAGTTGTCCCCACCCATTGCTTCCCCAGCAGTAGGCTGTCCCAGTGACCATAAGGCCACAGGAGTGAATTTGACCCGCAGTGATCGATTCCCAGAGCGCAATCGTAACTCTGGCTTCAGCCTTCAAGGATTCTACAGTCACTGTGATCGTTGCAGATCCGACTCCATATGATTGAATAAGGCCACCGGAAGAAACTCCAGCGACACTGGCATCTGAGGTTGCCCATGCGATAGGGCTGTCATTTATGGGGTTTTGGTTCTTATCACGGACCGTTGCTATGACTCGAGTCGTGTCACCAACGCTGTAAAAGTGTATGACTGTATCTGAGAGCTCGAGGCTTGTGGGAGTCTGGGTGACTGTCACCGCTGCTGTTCCGCTCGCTGAGCCGGCCGAAGCGGTCACTGTCGACGTCCCAGGACCGACCGCGGTCACGAGGCCTGAAGATGAAACTGTCGCGATTCCGCGGTCTGACGCAGTCCAGGTGATCGTGTCGTTACTCATTACGTTCCCGTGTTGATCCTTGACTGTGGCATTCACGCGCAGGTCATCACCCAAGCCATCGAACGTGACTTCCGAAGGCGACAGCATGATCGTGGTGGCCACAGATGGGGCCGTGAGCAAGTCGCACGCTGTTAGCGACAGCACGGCGACAAGCACGGATCGCCTCACTAAAGTGTGGACGCAGGACAGGAATCGCATACGGCTAACATCGGACGGACCTGATGGACTGCAAACACTTTCGCTGAAGAGAGGCAGAGCCCGTCTATCTGCTATACGGACTCAGGTCCTAGATATTCCAGGTCCAGTGCCACATCAAGCGCTGGGGCCGAGTGAGTAATCCAGCCCACGGAAATCATGTCTACACCCGTCTTGGCGACCTCGCGTATGGTCGCGATCGTGATTCCTCCTGAAGCCTCTGTCCGACATCGTCCATCGGTTAGGACTACGGCCTCTCGCATCTCGTCTACGCTCATATTATCGAGCATGACGATATCTGCTCCTGCAGCGATAGCAGCCTCGAGTTGTTCTGTTGATTCGACTTCAATTTCGATCGTGGTGTCGGGCCCAACCGCTGCGCGAGCTTGCTCGACTGCCGCTTCAGTTGATCCAGCTAGAGCGATGTGGTTGTCTTTGATCAATACCGCATCATACAGCCCCATTCGATGATTTTTTCCACCACCGGCCAAAACTGCCGCTTTCTGCAACGCCCTAAGCCCTGGAACTGTTTTCCTTGTATCCACTAGTGCGGCACTTGTCCCTGAAATTTGATCGACAAGTTCGCGTGTCGCTGTCGCGACCCCACTGAGTTGGCCTAACAGGTTTAAGGCGACTCGCTCTGCGGCGAGCAATGAGCGCGCTGGCCCCGTTACGATCGCGAGCAGTGAGCCTGCCTCAACGAGTGACCCATCCTCAACGAGCGATTCAGTATGAACTTCAGGATCGACGATGGTAAATGTACGAAGCATTACTTCAAGTCCGGCGATGATTCCTGGACTTCTAGCTACGATATGTGCCTGAGCGCTTGTTCCTTCAGGGATGACTGCGCTTGAGGTGATATCTCCAGCGTTTCCTAGATCTTCCTCGAGAGCTGAGCGAAGGAAGCGATCCGCGTTCGTGTGGTCGGTCAGGCGCGGACCTCCAACATCCGCTCGACCGAAGCACTTGCTTGTTCAGCTATGGTCGGATCTACGATGACCTCATGTTTCATGTCGCGCAGGCTGTCTCTGATTCCTGTGAGTGTGATGCGTTTCATATGCGGACACAGGTTGCAGGGCTGGGTAAATTCAGTCTCTGGAGATTCAGCAGCGACATTATCACTCATCGAGCATTCGGTAACCATGACGACTTGTCTTGGTTGCTCAGTCTTCACCCATTGGATCATCCCTGCTGTCGATCCAACAAAATCTGCTTCTTCGAGCACATCTGAAGGACATTCCGGGTGCGCGATGATTTGAATGCCCGGGTGCATGTCGCGGTAGACGCGAAGCTCTTCGGCAGTGAACCGCTCGTGCACCATACACGAACCTTCCCAGAGTATCATGTCTATATCGGTTTGGCCGGCGACCCATTGGCCGAGGAATCGGTCAGGTAAGAAGATCACGCGGTCAGTGCCCAAAGATTCGACGACCTGGACTGCGTTGCCTGAAGTACAGCAGATATCAGCCTCGGCCTTTACCTCGGCGGAGGTGTTTACGTACGTGACGACCGGAACACCCGGATATCTTTCACGCAGCAAGCGGACATCAGCACCAGTGATTGCATCAGCCAGTGAGCAACCGGCGTCCATATCAGGGATGAGCACCGTTTTACTCTGATTCACGATCTTTGCGGTTTCGGCCATGAAATGCACACCAGCCATTAAGATGACTTCCGCATCGGTCTTTTTGGCCAGCCGAGCAAGGGCGAGAGAATCACCCTTCATATCTGCAACACCGTGATAGATGTCTGGCGTCATATAGTTATGCGCCAACACAACAGCGTTACGGGACTCTTTAAGCTCCTCGATTTCCTCGATTACCGGTGCTAGCGCCGCAATCTCGATGTCCGGTAGGACACCATCGAGGCGTTCACGAGGACTCAACCGCGTCACCGCAGGACTCACAGAAGCCCCTGGGTTCTAGTTGGTGCTGAAAAAGACTGTAACTGAAACATGTCAGACTGTAGTACACTCTGGGCTAGCGTTGGATTCAGCTAATGCTTGCTTATACGGTCCGGTTCCGCACTTTTCGTTCTATCGAGTCTGTCTCTCAGTTGACGAAAAATATAGCACACGGCTTGAGCCGGCGTCAGCACTCACAAGAAAGAAGCTTCGGATAAGCTGTTTTCAAGTTGACGCTGTAGATCGTTTGGGTAACGTCTGCAGTGAGGTAATATCCAGAGTGAGTTCATTTCTCAGATCAGCGATGAAGGAAGGAGATTCGCATGTATAGACGGTACAGTATTATCGGTGGGGTCCTGCTCGTCGGGGTCCTGGGATTCTTAGCCGCGTGTGCTGATCAGGTTAGTGAACAAGAATCCAGCGGGGTCCAAGTCCCAGTCTTTGAGGTGAACCCGCTATGGCCCAAACCGCTGCCAAATCATTGGGTCCTCGGATCGACGATCGGTCTATCGATAGATTCTCGAGACCATGTGTTTGTCATTCACAGAGCGTCCACGATCGATGCGGCCAACGAACTTAATGTGCTTCATGAACCAGCTTCGGCAGAGTGCTGCGCTCCGGCTCCTCCGGTTTTGGAGTTTGATCCGGAAGGCAATGTGGTGGGCTCGTGGGGTGGTCCGGGTGACGGATACGATTGGCCATCTTCGAACCACGGGATCACGGTTGATCACATGGATAACGTATGGATCGGGGGCAATGGTCCTGATGACGGACACATTCTGAAATTCACGCGTGACGGCAACTTCCTACTCCAACTTGGTCGGCCGGGTGTTGGCATGGGCAGCAATGATCCAGAAAACTTTGGGAGAGTCGCTGAAGTCTCAATCGACCTAGGCGGAGATGAAGTCTTCGTCGCAGATGGCTACCTCAACAGGCGTGTTGCGGTGCTTGATATCCGAACTGGTGCCCTGAAACGCTACTGGGGCGCCTACGGCAACCGCCCTGATGATGCACCTGTTCCAGCGTACCGCCCTGAAGATCCTCCGGCACAACAGTTTCGGAGCCCAGTGCACTGTGCCGAGATATCAGACGATGACTTCATCTATGTTTGCGACCGTGCCAGCAATCGGATTCAGGTATTCGAGCGAGATGGGACATTCGTGACAGAAGCGTTTGTGGCGATCGAAACGCTTGGGTCCGGGTCAGCCTGGGATCTCGCATTTTCCCGAGATCCAGAGCAGCGGTTCATCTATCTAGCGGATGGCTCGAACAAGAAGGTTCATATTCTTGACAGAGAGACGCTTGAGGTGCTGACCGCGTTCGGAGACGGTGGTCGCCAACCTGGTCAATTCATTGGCGTACACAGCATCGCGACCGATTCTGAAGGCAACATCTATACGACAGAGACTTATGAGGGGAAAAGGCTGCAGAAGTTTGTCTTCCAAGGGCTTGGCACCGGGGTGGCAGCAGATCAAGGCGTAGTCTGGCCGAACTAAGGTGGTTGAATCTGTCAGAAAGGGCTTGACCCTCGACCTAGGGAAGCATCTATAATGGATCTGGCTCGCGAATCTAGACTTGTACTGTAAGGCGATCTAATGAAGAAAATGGTGTTGTTTCTGATAAGCATCAGCTTAATGGGAGCCACAGGCCTGTATGCTCAGTCATCGACGGATCTTGGTGACTTAATGAGGCGTGGGGATGTCTACCTACAGCCAGAAACCCGGGAAGCCTACACCGGTGCCGTTTTTGCGAGATTCGAAGAAGGGATGATTAGCGAGAGTGGGGTTCTTGAGAATGGGAAAAAGGAAGGCCGCTACGAGTACTTCTACCTCAGTGGCCGTATCAGGATGGTTGAGACTTATAATGGAGGGATTCTTGAGGGTCCGACGGAGACATATTTCAAGAATGAACAATTAGCGGATAAGGGTAACTACCGAGAAGGTGAATGGGATGGACCCTATGAGGCGTATTGGGTACGTGGATGGTTGGCGGAGCGCGGAAATTGGGCCTTGGGAGAACGGTGCGGTGATTGGATCAGCTTCGGCCAAACGATTATGTACCCAGCCTGTCCAAACGAGTAATTAACGGAAAAGCTTTCCTTTGCTGCCAGTGAGGGGAGAGCTAAGGCTCATTGATAAGGGGGTAGCAGTATGACGCTGTCGCGACGAGATGCGATCAAGGTTTCTGGTTCAGCTGTAGCAGGTTTGTCGATGGGCGTGGTAGATCCCGAAAATGTTTTGAGCCAAACTGCTCCCGAGCAGGAATGGCCAGATCAACTCGTCGAGGGAGACCTCAGAGTTCGGGCCGAATTGCCGCTCAACGCGGACGGTTCCGCACCGGAGCACCCAGAGAGCGCTGCTGGAGAGCTGATAGGTACGATTTGGCGTTTCTCATCCGATAGACGGCAGCCCCCAGCGGATATCGATTACGATTATAACAACCTTCGGATCAGGCTCGATTCACGCGGCTTAGCAAAAATGAGTGGCACTCTGAAATTCAGTGATCTCGAAGCCCTACCTCGTCATTCGATGGTCACGCTGCTTCAGTGTGGTGCACCTCAGCCAACGGGTATCGTCAAATGGACTGGGGTCAGGTTCAGTGATTTTGCCGACATGATCGGCGTAGGCGAACCTGCACACTACTGTCGTTTGATCTCACATGATGGCTACTACATAGATGAGGAGATGCCAACGCTGCGCCATCCTCAAGTAATGCTTGCTTGGATGATGAACGATGAGCCTCTTCCGCCGGTCAATGGAGCACCGATCCGGTTGGTCATTCCGTTCAGGTATGGCGCACGCAGCATCAAGGCGATTTCGGAGATTACGTTTGCCTCGCCTGGATTCTCAGCACGAATCGGAGACTAGCGTATCGCATCCAGAAGTACATGACGGATTACTCATAAAACGGGGCCTGCATCATGACACACCCTGATCGCCGCACGTTTATCAGTCACGCGTTCGGTGCAGGCGCCTTATTTGCTGCCGCGGCTCCTGCCAACGCTATGACGCCAGGTAGGGTGGCTCTACCGCCCAAAGGTCATGGGGCGGTATTGGATGAAGCCTATTGGGGTTTGGTCAAGGAAAGTTTCCCACTTAGCCCTGGTCTCGTGTTAATGAATGCGGCGAACCTGTGTCCTTCTCCGTTTGTGGTTCAGGAGGCGGTTTTTGAATGGACCCGGGATGTGGACGCCGATGCTTCGTTTCAGAACCGCGCAAAGTTCTCATCCCTACAAGAAGCAAGCCGAGAAGCGGTAGCACGCCATATCGGTGCTGACGTGGAAGAAATCGCACTAACACGGAACACTTCCGAGGGAAATAATACCGTGGTATCGGGGCTCGATCTGACGGCTGGTGATGAAGTCATACTCTGGGACCAGAACCACCCTACGAACTCAACCTCTTGGGACGAACAGGCTAGCGTAGAGGGATTTGAAGTTCGCCGAATTTCAACACCACCGGCGTCAGAATCTCCTGGAGAACTCATCGATGCATTTCGGAGTGCAATGACAAGTAGGACAAAGGTACTTGCCTTCAGTCATGTATCTAACGCGACCGGTGTTCGTATTCCAGCTGCAGAGCTGTGTGGGTTGGCTCGTTCTCGGGGGATCCTGACTCTCTTGGATGGTGCCCAATCGTGCGGGGCCCTGAATATGGATATGCACGCGATAGGGTGTGACTTCTACACGGCAAGCAGCCATAAATGGCTGATGGGACCCAAAGAGGCTGGGATTCTTTATGTCCGAGCAGAAACGATCGATCGTCTGCGGGCTTCAGATGTAGGCGTAGGCTGGTCACGTGCCCTAGAGGGCGGCGCGAGGAAATATGAATCTTTGGGCCAAAGAGATGATGCCTGTGTAGCGGCGATCGAAAAGGCGGTTGTGTTCCACGAGAGAATCGGTGCTGATGTGATCGAAGCTCGGCTCTTGGAGATCACACGAGCTCTCAAGGTCGGACTTAAGGAGCGGATACCAACGGTTGAATTCCACACGCCGATGGGGGATCAAACAAGTTCTGGAGTCATGGTGTTTCGGGTGCCAGGTGCCGACATGAGTACAGCCTATCAGGCCCTCTATTCTGACCACCGTGTAGCTGGAGCCGGCCGAGGGGGAGAGTTCGATGGAATTCGACTTTCGCCCCACATCTATAACACGCTCGCGGATGTCGACTACGTAATCGACGCGATAGCCGGGGTGACGGCCTAAGACTAGTAAGATGTTCTAAGTCCGGTGTGCGGCTTGCCTGCTTGAGCCATTCTCTAACATGTTGCCACCGCTCCTGGCGTACCTCCGAACCGTAACTCTCACTTGAGCCCTCCATGGCCCATATCCCCTACGTACCGTATGACGAAGCTGAGGGGCTCCTCGCTGAGCTTTACGAAAGATTTCGGGATAGTGATGGGATGTTGGATAACATCATCAGGATTCATTCACTGAACCCTCGCTCGATGAACGATCATATTGAGCTTTATTCGCATCTGATGAGGGGTCCTTCTCCTTTGAGCCGGACCCAACGCGAAATGGTTGCAGTCACAGTGAGCGCAGTGAATGGATGCTTTTACTGAATCAACCACCACGGAGCGGGTCTCCGTACGCTGCTTGGTTCGGCCGATATCCCGCGTGCACTGGCTCGGGATTATACAACGGCGGAGTTAGCCCCCGAAGAAAGAGCAATGCTGGATTATGCTGTAAAACTTACGCTTACACCCCACGACATAACGGAAGTGGACATCTCTAATTTGCGTTCATCTGGATTCGACGAAACCGCGATACTGGACCTTTGCCAGGTTGTCTCTTACTACAACTATGTAAACCGGTTGGCGGACGGCCTTGGAGTAGAGCTAGAGAATTATTGGGAGGCAGAAGAATTTACGATGACTCGAGAAGAATTCGATTCGCGCTTGATGGAGACAGAGTAGGAATTGTCGACCATGGGTGAGGTAGTCCTCGATGGACTTTCACTACGTCTCGAAGACGTCGAGCGCGTGGCTCTGGATCCATCTATCCGTGTTCGTTTAAGTGATGAGGCGGCTGAACGGATGCTCGCTTCACAGAAGTTTATCGAGGAGTTGGTTGATGCTGGTGGGCCCGTCTATGGTGTAACCACCGGCTTTGGGCGGCTTGCGGACATCGCAGTTGCTCCTGATGAGAGAGAGGCTCTTCAAAGGAATCTTGTGAGGAGTCACGCCTCTGGAGTCGGGTCCCCAATGGATCGAGCTTCGGTACGGACATTGATGCTGCTACGAGCGAATGCACTTGCTAGAGGGAACTCAGGCTGTCGAGTGTTGGTTGTCGAACAGCTCTTAGAGTTATTGAATGCTGGAATCCATCCACGTGTTCCCGAATTCGGTTCTGTTGGCGCCTCTGGAGACTTGGGTCCTTTGGCCCATGTGGCGCTCGGATTATTGGGGGAAGGTCTCGCGGAATATTCGGGAGATGAACAATCAGTCGAAACAGCTATGGTGGCAGAAGGGATTGCTCCACTTACGCTAGGACCGAAAGAAGGGTTGGCCCTGATCAATGGAACGCAGGCAACGACCGGCCTTGGTGTGTTGGCCCTGAGTGCAGCTGAACGTGCAGTCGAGGTTGCAGAGATCGCCGGGGCGATGTCGCTAGAGGCACTCTTGGGTACCCCGGAGCCATTTCGAAAAGAGATTCATGAAGCGCGCCCACACAAAGGGCAGGGGGTCTCGGCTTCAAGATTGCGCAAGCTCTTGGCTGATTCTGAGATCCGTGCATCACATCAAGAAGATGATCCCCGTGTACAGGACGCGTACTCGCTTAGGTGTATGCCTCAAGTACACGGAGCTGCACGAGAAGCTTTCGGATACGTCCGAGGTGTGCTCGAAGTAGAAGCGAACAGCGCTACGGACAACCCACTCGTGTTCCCCTCATCCGAGGTAGTCGTGAGTGGTGGAAATTTTCATGCACAGATCGTAGCTCAAGCGCTCGATCTACTGACGATTGCAGTGACTGATCTAGCCGCGATTTCAGAGCGTCGAATTGAGCGGATGCTCAACCCTGATCTATCGATAGGGTTACCGGCGTTCTTGTCGAAACGTGCTGGTGTCGAGAGCGGATTTATGGTTGCCCAGGTCACTGCAGTAGATCTATTGAGTGAACTCAGAGTACTGGCACATCCGGCGAGTGTTGACTCGGTCACGACCAGCGCAAATCAGGAAGACCATGTGTCTATGGGTTTGGGTGCGGCCCGAAAGGCGAAGCGAGCTGTCGGATTGCTCGAGCAGGTATTGGCGACCGAATTGATGTGCGCTGCACAAGGAATTGATTTCCGGCGTCCTCTTACCGGAGGTCGCGGTGTGGAGATCGCTCACCAAAGGATACGGGCGGTTGTGAGTGAACTTGAACATGATCGGTCTCTGGGGCCTGACTTGGATGCACTCACTGACCTTGTGCGCTACGGTGACCTTTCACGTATTGCTGCTGAGCTGGATCGATGACAGATGGTAGTACTCGTAGTGTAAGGGCCCCTCGAGGTACTGAGGTATCCTGCAAAGGATGGGTGCAGGAAGCTGCTCTTCGGATGATTATGAACAACCTCGATTCTGAGGTTGCCGAACAGCCGAACGACTTGATCGTGTATGGCGGCACCGGAAAAGCTGCACGGAGTTGGGAGGCGTTCGATGCGATCGTTCGTAGTCTCAAGTCCCTTGAGGCCGATGAGACGCTTCTGATTCAGTCGGGAAAACCTGTGGGTGTATTTCGTACCCATGAATTTGCTCCGCGTGTGTTGATTGCTAACGCAAACCTCGTCGGTCGGTGGGCCACCTGGGAGCACTTCCAAGAATTGGATCGCAGGGGCCTCATGATGTACGGTCAGATGACGGCTGGTTCTTGGATCTACATCGGTACCCAGGGCATCTTGCAGGGCACGTACGAAACGTTCGGTGCACTAGCACAGAAGCATTTTCAGTCTTCTCTGAAAGGGCGTTGGGTGCTCACCGGTGGAATGGGAGGAATGGGTGGTGCACAGCCCCTCGCCGCGACCATGAATGAGGGCGTCTTGCTCTGTGTCGAGGTGGATCCTGAGCGCATTCAACGCCGTCTTGATACTGATTACTGCGATCGAATGACCGATGATATAGACGAGGCTTTGGGTTGGGTCGAAGAAGCCACGGCATCCGGTACAGCTCTTTCCATAGGACTCGTCGGTAATTGTGCAGAAGTGCTTCCTATTCTTGTCGAGCGTGGTGTGACTCCTGATGTCGTAACAGACCAAACCTCGGCACATGATCCGCTTAATGGCTATGTACCGGCTGGTCTTTCAGTCGCTGAGGCAGCGGTATTGAGGGAATCTGACCCAGCTGATTACGTCCGGCGCTCGATGGAATCTATGCGGGTACACTGTGAAGCGATCGTAGTCCTACAAGATGCAGGCGCGATCGCAGTGGACTATGGAAACAACTTGCGGGGCTACGCACAGGACGCGGGCTTTGAAAATGCATTCGCGTATCCGGGTTTTGTGCCTGCATATATCAGGGACCTTTTTTGTGAAGGTAAGGGCCCGTTTAGATGGGTAGCACTTTCAGGTGACCCGAACGATATCTATCGCACAGATGAGCTGGTACTCGAGATGTTTCCTGAAGACGAACACCTGTGTCGCTGGATCAAGATGGCGCAAGAAAGGGTCACCTTTCAGGGGCTGCCTGCTCGGATCTGCTGGCTAGGCCAGGGAGCGCGCGCACGCTTTGGTGTTGCAATGAATGAGCTGGTCGGCACAGGCGAGATTAGCGCACCGATCGTGATTGGCCGTGACCATCTGGATACCGGATCCGTGGCATCTCCCAACCGAGAAACCGAGGCGATGAAGGACGGCACTGATGCTGTAGCTGATTGGCCAATTCTTAATGCACTTCTCAACACAGCTTCAGGAGCGAGTTGGGTGTCGTTTCACCACGGTGGAGGAGTCGGGATTGGGAACTCGCTTCATGCCGGCCAGGTACTCGTCGCTGACGGTACAGCAGAAATGACAGAGAGAATCTCGCGTGTGCTGACCAACGATCCAGGCATTGGGGTAGCTCGGCACGCTGATGCGGGTTATGAACTTGCTCGAGAGATTGCCAAACGAGAAGGCATTCAGATTCCGATGGATGCAAGCTAACCGTTTCTAAAGAATATA
>Ga0209034_10001140_pt1 | contig 13189 bp, 14 predicted proteins | sample MarorgKNORR_S2LV_2_FD_188219 | JGI IMG/M metagenome (GOLD analysis project Ga0209034, IMG submission 188219) | Marine microbial communities from the Southern Atlantic Ocean, analyzing organic carbon cycling - 250m_A/KNORR_S2/LV (SPAdes) (version 2) | ecosystem: Environmental > Aquatic > Marine...
AACCAACCTTTCTGCAAACTCTATAGATCCATAAATTGCTAGCAACAAGGCTAACAAAACAACAATAGCTAAAGTTAAAACATAGCTATATTGGATGGGGGTTTTCATAAAGCTTAACCTTCCATATCGAGCATATGTTTCTTCAACAGAGTCTGCCATCATGCTTAATTTTGGATCAACACTAAAGAATGCCTGTAGATATAGTGGTTTTTGGTTTGAGGAAAAACTCAACACAGGAACTAGGACACGAATAAGGTAAGAACCATTAGGGGTTGAATCTAAACTCGTCCATGATTGTTTGAGGTTAGCTTGCTCAATCTCTAGTCGTGTCGGCATTCTCGGGTTGAGTCGATTAATTTGATCGGAGCTGGAGGATAAAACCTGGAGATCTGAGTCTAAAACAACTAGCTGTTCTGCATTGGATGTTTTAACTAATTGTTGTAGTTGCTGATCAATGCTCTCTATTCCAGTTAACCCTAGAGCTAAATTTGAAGTTTCAAACAAGCCTTGTTGTATTTTCTCATCAAGCGCAGACCTTCCAAGCATTAGTGCATTGTTTAGCCCTTGCTCAACATCTGCATCAGACCAGACACTGATCCCTTTGTTCATAAAATTAATGGCAAAAAAGAAAAGAACAATCGCTGGAACAATGGCTAGGCCACCAAACGCTAAAGCCATTCTTAGGCGAAGTTTTGCCCCTAGTTTATTCTGTTTATAGTCCTCAATAAGTTTTTTAGCGCTTAAAAATACGAGAAAAAGAAAGACTATAAATGAAAAAACATTAACCGCTATTAATGAGAATTGCACTTTGTTGATCTCGTTGGGGTTGTCAGCTGAGAACATAAGCGCTAATAATGAGCTAGCACTTAAGAAAATAAGGGAAAATATTATTTTCTTGGTTGTTTTAGGGTTTAATTGAATAGTTGCCATTGTATTTGCTCTAAATCAGAATCAAGGCCCTCCCTCCAAAAAGAAAGTGTTTTTATCCACCGAGATACATCTCTTGCTCTAAGGCCTGAATCTAGGAACACCCTGTAATTTGCCTCGAGAGACAACAATGAGTCATCAACTAAAGGTAGTTTTTTTATTTTACTTAAATAGCTGCTTACCTCGTTTATTGTCGACATAGAGACTTGCCAGCCTGTATTGTTGTTGGTCACAGAGTAACGCCTTGTAAACGCATTAAACTCAATTGTATAAATTTGTGTTAGTGCTCCAATGTTTCTATCTAAGCGCCAATTTCTAACATCTATGATTTGAAACCTTAATTCTAAATTAAAAACTATCCCGGACTCTAAGGCCTTTATTTGCTCTTTTTCAAAACTTAGAGGTATTTCAATATCACTATAATAAACCCCTGTATCAAGATAAGAATGCCCTTTGCCAGTTTCTGAGTTTGTTGTTGTTGAGAAAGCAAAAAAAAGATTCGCTGCCAAAAAAATAATTATTGTTTTTATTCTATACATAACTAATTGAGCGCTTTATTTAAAACACTAAACCCTTTTCCAAAATCCCCTCCACTTATGGTTTTTTTTCCCTCTAATTGGATTGTTTTTATTAATAAATTACCTTCACCTGTTGAAACCACCATGCCTTTATCATCACAACGGATTACAACACCGGGTTCATTGTAGGTTTTTTTATCAGTAGACACTTCGGCTTCCCAAATCCTTAAATAGCGCCCATCAATATGGGTAAATGCCACAGGCCATGGGTTATAGGCCCTTATGTGTTGATCAATGTTTTTTGCTTCCTTTTGCCAACTAATTTTACCGTCTTGTTTTATGATTTTCTCAGAGATCGTTGCTTTATTATGGTTTTGATTATTGGCTTGTAATTTGCCCTCTAATATTTTTCCTAATGATGTTGTCAGCATTGTGGCTGCTAATGTTGAGAGCTTTTCAGCAAGGGTTTTTGAGTTATCTTTATTGTCAATATGAAGTTTTTTTGAAAGAAAAACAGGGCCTTCATCTAAAGATGTTGTCATTCTCATAATTGAAACACCTGTTGTTTTGTCCCCATTTAATATTGCAGACTGGATTGGTGAGGCGCCCCTCCATAAGGGTAACAAGGACGGGTGAATGTTTAGGGTGTCATGACTAAAAAGATTGAGCACCTCTTTTGGGATTATTTGCCCATAAGAAACGGTTAGTAAAACATTGGGTGATAAACTCATAATATCTGCCTCAACATTTTGCTCCTTGAGTGACGCATAAGAAAAAACTTCTAGGCCCATATCAAGAGCCAACTCCATAAGGGGGTTGGCTTTCTGCTTTAGCCCCCTGCCTTGTTTCTTTTTTGGTTGTGTTAAAACGCTAACTGATTTAAAACCAAGCTCCATAATTGCTTCAAGTGGGCGTATTGAAAACTGAGAAGAGCCTGCAAACATAATGTTTTGTTGGGACATCATTGTTGTAGCTCCATTTTAAACAATACTTACTGTGGTCCCTTGTGGGGTTTGGTTATTTGATAGCTTTTTTTGTTTTGCGATTTTTTTTCTTAGGCGTTGCAGCTTAATGTTTGGAACATAATCAATGAAAAGTTTCCCGTCTAAGTGGTCTATTTCATGTTGGATACAAATAGATAATAAATCGTCTGCCTCTATATTAACCTCGGATCCGTCAATGTTTTGGGCCAACAAGTTTATTGTTTTGTGTCTTTTAACAGTGGTCCGAATCTCGGGCACAGAAAGGCACCCCTCATTGCTTTCAATGTTGCCTCCGAATGAGGTTAGCTTTGGATTAACAAAGATTAAAGGGTTGTTCCTATCTTCACTGATGTCTATCACAATCATTCTAATGGGATGGTTAATCTGTGGGGCGGCCAACCCAATTCCTCTAGATTCATACATAATTCTCAGCATGCTATCTGATAAAGCCATTAATCCCGCGTCAAAACTTTCTACAGGTTTTGACACTCTTCTTAATCTTTCATCTGGAAACTGTAACAATTCCAAATCTTTTTCCATTTGCTTAAACCTCAATTTTAAAGTGACAAAAAATGGGAGAAATATAATATCACGATGTTGTTGTTTTTTTCCAAAACATCTCATAGGAACATAAAATTTATTTGAAGAAAAAAAGAATTTGACCTTAGTGATTTTTTCATACATCCTCAACCTATAAACTACTTTCTAACAAATGAATCAAAACCTGAAAGAAGACTTCCTAGACGTACTGCTTTACCTTTTTGAGTATTATTCAGAAGATCCAGTTAGGGAAACAGGAAGCAATTTTGAGATAAGAAAGCACCTTAAGGGCGCTGGTTTTGAGGATGATGTTATTAATCATGCAATGGACTGGGTAGAGATTTTTAAAGGTCCTTCTGACAGCACTGAGATAAAAAGCCCGCAATCATTATCTGCTAGAGTTTTTTCGGACGAAGAAAAATCTTTGCTGGATAGCGAGTGCCAAAATTATATTATCAGATTAGAAAAATTTGGTTTATTAACACCCCAAAAGAGAGAGTTATTAATTGACAAGCTTACCTCTATAGGGTTCGAGCCGATGGATATTGAGGTTGTTAAAGCGCTTAGTATTTTAATGCTCTTCCAAGAGCCTTCTGTTGAGGTTAAACTCCACGCATATGATGGAGAAGAGGCCTTCGATAAACCAAAAACATTGAATTAATAAATCTTTTGTATTTATAATCACAGCCTTGTGGGCTAGTTCCATTATTAAAATAAGTATTTTTTATGAATAAACTCGTCATAGTTGAGTCGCCAGCAAAGGCAAAAACCATTGAGAAGTATTTGGGTGAAGGTTACCAAGTATTGCCGACCATTGGTCATATCAGAGAGCTTCCCAAAAAAGATGCGATAGACCCCCAAAACAACTACGCAATGAATTATGTCGTTAGCCCAGGCAAAGAAGATGCTGTAAAAAAAATTAAGTCCTGCGCAAAAGGTTGTGAAGAAATTATTTTAGCAACAGACCCTGATAGAGAGGGTGAGGCAATAGCTTGGCATGTAGCTGACATACTAACATCAGGTAAAAACACCCCCACAAAAAACAAAAAAATAAGCCGTGCTATTTTTTATGAAATAAGTAAGGAGGCTGTTAATAACGCAGTTTCTAACCCAGGTGAAATTGCTATGGACCTTGTTTTGTCACAAGAGACAAGGAGGGCTTTAGACAGACATTTTGGCTTTACGCTCTCCCCGTTATTATGGAGACTCTTCCCAAGCAACAACCATTCAGCTGGGCGCGTACAAAGCCCTGCTCTCAGAATGATTGTTGAAAGAGAAAGAGAAATAGAGTCCTTTGTTCCTCAAGAATATTGGACTATTTCTGCAGAGTTAATGGCTAACAGTGCCTTTACTGCAAAACTATCTAGGCTTAATGGTGAACCCTTAAAGAAGTTTACTTTATCTTCACAATCCATGGTGGAAGAGATAACAAACAAAATAGAGTCGGCATCAACTGAAGGGCTTTTAACAAGCAATGTTGAAAAAAAGAAGATTAAGCGCTCACCCAAATCACCGCTAAGAACCTCTGTCCTACAACAACAAGCTTCCAATAAGTTTGGGCTTACCCCAAAGAGAACCATGCAAATAGCTCAATCTTTATATGCAAGAGAAGGTGGGGGATTAATCACCTACATAAGAACCGATTCAATAGAAATAGATGGAGGAAAGCTACCAAGCATCAGAAATAAAGTTGTAGAGCTGTATGGGGAAGAGTATTTAGAAAGCAGGAATTTTAAAAACAAAAAAGAGTCAAAAAATATCCAGGAAGCACATGGCGCTATTACGCCTGTTGACATCAGCGTGCTACCTAATGACACCAAAAAAATATTAAATAACGACGAGCAAAAAATATACTCATTAATTTGGGAGCGAACCATTGCCTCACAAATGAAAGATGCTATGTTTGAAAGAACCTCTGTTGAGTTTGTTCCAAAGAAAGAGGAAGGTCTGGCCACGTTTTTATTTTCTGATCAGCAGCTTGTTTTTCCTGGTTACCTTAAAGCAACCAATGAAGAGGTTACAAATAACCCACCACCAAATATAAAAGAACAAGACTTGGTTAATTTAAAAAACATTATAAAAGATCAGCATTTTACAGACCCCCCACCAAGGTATAACGATGCTAGCATGATCAAAACATTAGAAGAAAAAGGTATAGGTAGGCCGTCAACTTATGCTGATATTTTGTCTAAACTAACCGACAGAAAATATATTTTACTCAAACAAAAAAGATATGAACCATCTGATATGGGGCGGCTGGTAAGTAACTTTTTAAATAAGAGTTTTTGTGATTATGTTAGTGATGAATTTACATCGCAAATGGAAAATGACTTAGACGCTATTTCCAACGGGCAAAAAACAAAAAAGGCAGTTCTTGATGAGTTTTGGGAGCCATTAATCAATGGTGTCTCAGGGGTAAGCGAAACCATTACAAGAAAAGATGTGAACCCACAGCGTTATTTAGGAGATCATCCGGAGCTAACTAGGCCGATTTTTGCAAGAATGACAAAAAATGGGCCTGCGGTTCAAATGGGTGATATGGATAGTGGTGAAAAACTTGAGTGGGCTGCTTTAAAAGAAGAGCAGTCATTATTTACTGTTAACCTTGAAGACGCTTGTGAGTTGCTTAAAAAACCTGAAGATAACGTTTTAGGCCACCACCCTGATACTGGCGAACCCGTTATTGCAAGGCTGGCTCGATATGGGCCCACAATACAGTTAGGCAGCAGAGAAGATGGGAATAAACCAAGATATGTAGGGCTTCTACCCTCTGAGGCACTCGAAGATATAACTCTAGATAGGGCTTTACAGTATCTTGATCTGCCCAGAGAGGTTGGCAAAGACCCTGAATCTGGGGAAAGCATTCTAGCAACTATAGGCCCTTATGGCCCTTACCTTAAAAAAGGCTCAAAAAACTTTAGGGTTAGAAAGGGCGCAGACCCGTTTACTATTGATCTTGAGGAAGCCCTTGGTTCTATTGCAAACACTAAAGGCTCTGGAGCGATTAAAGTTTTTGAAGGCTCTGGAGTAAAAATTGTTGATGGACGATGGGGGCCTTATATAACAAATGGCAAAAAAAATGCCTCTGTACCCAAAGACAAAGACCCGGAAAGCTTAGAGTTAAGTGATTGTTTATCCTTGTTAGAGAAAGCGCCCGCTAAAAAAAGGAGGGCCAAAAAATCCAAGGCCACAAAGAGTTAAGGTCTGTGCTTCTCAGTGGTGGGACGATCGCCTACCCAACTGAATCAATCTACGGTTTGGGTTGTGACCCAAAAAACAAGGATGCTGTAAATAAGCTACTAATGATTAAAAATCGATCCCTTGATATGGGTTTGATTTTGTTGGGTTCTAGCACAAGAGGAATAGATAGCTGGTTGAAAATATCAAACCAGCAAAAGCAAACCCTGTTAATGCCGACAAAGAAGCCAACAACTTATTTAGTTCCTGTTACTCATAAGGCGCCGCGCTGGATTATTGGTAAACATTCATCATTAGCGCTTCGCATATCAACAATGCCAATAATAAAGACTCTCAATGAAATACTGGGCTGTCCTATTGTGTCCACTAGTGCAAACTCGCATGGAAAACAACCACTTCAAACAAAAGAGCAGGTTCAAAAAGAGTTTTCAGAAGTTCTGGATTATATAGTAGAGGGCGACTGTGGCAGGTTTTTAAAACCATCAACCATTATAGATATAGTAACTGGCAAAGAAATCAGGCCTTAAAAACCGCTATAATGATGGTCTAACTATTCGCAAGAATTATAATGGATCATTACGCAATAATCGGGAACCCTATCGAGCATAGCCGGTCACCAAAAATACACCGGTTATTTGGCGAACAATTACAGCATGTATTGGCTTATGAAAAAATAGAAGCCACCGAAAAAACATTTCAAGAAAAGGTTGAAGAATTTTTTACTAAAGGCGGCAAAGGAATAAATATCACTGTTCCATTTAAACGTTTAGCTTTTTCAATAAGCGACAAGCTTGGTGTTTGTGCCTCAAGTTGTGGAGCAGTTAACACTTTAAGTTTTTCAGAAGATGGTAGGGTTTATGGTGAAAGCACAGACGGAAATGGTTTGGTTGAGGACCTGAAGAATAACAATGTTGCTCTTAACAACAAATCTATTTTGATTATTGGAGCTGGGGGTACCGCACAAAGTATTATCCCGCCTCTGCTCGCCAACAATGTAGGTCAAATTTCTGTAACAAACCGCACCCCAAACAATGCCTTTAAATTAAAAGAACAGTATCTGCATCTGGCTGAGATTGATTGTTTAGATGGAAAATCAATCAACAGAAATTTTGATTTGGTGATCAACACTACCTCAGCTCATTTATCAGGAGAGCTGCCAGACATTGAGCCTATTGCAGTAGAAAAAGCCACCTCGTATGATGTTAATTACAGTTATGGTGAAACACTGTTTCAAAACTGGGCTACAAATCATGGTGCAACAAAGTCCCTTCAAGGTTGGGGGATGTTGGTTGAACAGGCTGCTGAGTCCTTCCATATTTGGCGGGGTGTCCGCCCAAAAACAAAGGTGGTTATTGATCGTTTGAGTTCAGAGCCTGAAAACTAAGAACTAATCACACCACACGTCATATATAACAGAGTAATTTGCAGCTTGTTGAGAGAAGAAAGCTATACCTTCATAGACTTTTTCATCGGCCTCTCTCCCTACAGCTTTTGCTTTCTCGGTCTCATTCCAGAGATAGTCAGCAATTCCTAAAAGCTCTCCAATGCCTTGCTTCATTTCTTTGCAGCTTTGCTCATTAATTAAATCATCATCGTGATCATGCCCTTTCTCATGTCCGCCGGCCCAAGCTGGGCCTCCAACCAACAACATAAGGCTAATTAAGATAGTTTTTTTCATTTGTTCACCTTGTTTTAATTATTTATTCTTTAAGAAAACCTGAAAGATCATCGTAACCACCAACATGCTTTCCATCAACAATAATTTGTGGGAAGGTCTTTGCCCCCGGAAACTTTTCCAAAACAAAACCCATTTCAAAATCTTTACCTAGCTCTTGATAGCTATAATCAATACCTTTCTGTTTGCATAAAAATTTAGCTTTCTCACAATGGATGCAATCTGGTTTTCCAAAAATTTCTGCTTTCATTTTATCTTTTCAAGAAACAATTCATTTTAATTCTATTACACTGCACTTATTATATTCCAAAATAAATAATTTAAATTAAATATGAAAATAGCAAGCTGGAATGTTAATGGCGTAAGAGCCAGATTAGATCATGTGTCAGACTGGCTAGAAACCAATCAACCCGATGTTTTGGCCCTTCAAGAAACGAAAGTAATGGACGAGATGTTTCCGTTTGATGCCTTTAAGCCACTTGGTTACCAGGTAAGTATTTATGGGCAAAAATCTTATAACGGGGTCGCTTTATTAACCAAAAAAACGCCAACGGACATCGCCAAAGGAGTGGAAGGCTTTAAAGATGATCAGACTAGGGTCATTGCCGGGGTTTGTGGCGGCGTCCTGATAATTAACGTTTATGTTCCTAATGGACAATCTGTAGGGTCTGAAAAGTTTGACTATAAGATGAATTGGTTGAAGCATTTTTATACTCATTTACAAAGACTTCTTAAGGTCCATCAAAAGATAGTTATATTGGGAGATTTTAATATAGCTCCTGCTGATGCAGATGTGCATGATCCAGAGTTATGGAAAGATAAAGTTCTGTGCAGTGACAATGAAAGACGGTGGTTAAATCAAATTTTAGATTTAGGTTTTGTGGATAGTTTTAGGTTGTTTGAACAAGAAGAAGGTTTGTATAGTTGGTGGGATTATCGAGCTGCGGCCTATAGAAGAAAAATGGGCATGAGGATAGATTTAATCTTGATATCTGATGCTCTAAAAAAAGAGTGTATAAAGAGTTATATCGATGAAGCCCCAAGAGGGCAAGACAGGCCCTCTGATCATACTCCTGTTCTCATTGAGCTAAGTTAATTTGGCTTATTCTTTATGGGATAAAACTTTTTTTATGCCCTGAATGGCAATATCGGCATGCTCTTTTTTAAATGTAATGGGTGGCCTTAGTTTTATTACATTGTTATCAGGTCCGGTTTGTCCAGCCAAAATACCCTCGGATAACAACCCCTCTAAGGCCTCTGAGGCTGCACCGTTTGATCTCAACTCAACCCCGATAAAAAGACCGCTGCCCCTAACGTCTTCAATCATATTTAAACTACTTGCTAGTTGTTCTAGACCGTCTTTAAAATAACTTCCAACTGATTTTGCATGTTCTATTAATCCGTGTTCTTGTATGTATTTTATAACTGCTAAGCCTGCAGCAGCTGCAACAGGGTTTCCTCCAAAGGTATTAAAATAGCCGTACTGTTTGTTGAACGCTTGGGCTATCTCATGAGTGGTTATTACAGCAGCTAACGGATGACCATTACCCATAGGTTTACCTAGCGTCACAATATCAGGGACAACATGGTCATGCTGAAACCCCCACATATGTTCGCCTGTTCTCCCAAATCCTGACTGCACTTCATCAGCAATAGCTAAACCATTGAATGATCTAACTAAGCCATACATGCTTTTAAGATAACCCTCTGGTATTGGAAAAACACCTTCGCTGCTAAAAATATTGTCTGTGATGAAAGCTGCTGGGGCTTGGCCTGTTTTTTTTAGGTCCTCAGCTGTCTTATGGCAATCAGATAATTGTTTTTCTTTGTTCTCCAAATATTCTCTAGGGCCACCAACAAGCCCAACCCAATCTTCTCGAAGCTCTGTGGAGCAATCTTCAGGGCTCATTTGAAAAACTGCTGAAGTGTTGCCATGGTAAGCGTTCTTTGTGACCAAACACCCTTGTTGCTGAGTGTAGTGTCTAGCAATTTGCAATGCTAGGTCGTTTGCTTCGCTACCACTGCAACAGAAATAACAAACTTCTAGCTTATTATCTAGAGTGGCTGTTAACTGTTCAGCTAATTGAATAATGCTCTCATGAATATATCGAGTGTTGGTGTTAAGGGTTGCCGCCTGTTTAGAAATTGCCTCTACAACCTCAGGGTTAGAGTGTCCAACATGGGCAACATTATTGTAAACATCAAGGTATCTTTTGCCGTTATTGTCTATTAGCCAAACGTCTTCGCCTTTGACAATATGAAGGGGCTTTTTGTAAAAAAACTGGCTTGCGTTGCCCAAGTGTTTTGTTCTTCTTTGTTTTAAGTTCATAAAGCTTTAGAGTTTGTGTCCACTTTTGTTTAAAAAGCCTATTAGTTGGTTTGCTGTTTCTCTAGGTTGTTCTTTATGTGTTTGCTTTAACACGGCCCAAGTTTTTTCAATAGCGCCTAAAATATACTCTTTGTTTTCTGGGTGTGTTGTTGCCCTCCATTCAGAAATAACTAAAGTCATAGCGATACGGTTAACAATCAGTCCTGGCAACAATGATATCTCTGTTTCTGTTAGGGGGTATTCATCTTGATAGCCTACCAATAAATCACAAGTGCCCACAAACAAGTCTTTTTGTTTAATGGTTTGGTATGCTGCTGCAACGGCTAAATCATTGACAAGTGGTGTGTCCACCATGTCGCCGAAGTCAATAATGCCAGAAACCACATGTGGGTTATTTGCCTCTACCAAAAGATTGTCTGGATTCATGTCATTGTGAATAACCTGCGTCCTTGCTTGGTCAAGCTTGGGTTTAATGTGTTTTGAAAAGTGTTCCAAAGTCTTTTGAGCTAGCCTTCTTTTATCTGGGTTCTCAATAAACTCAAGTATATGGAATAGACTTTCAGTTTCTTTTACGTCCCACAAAAGTTTGTGGTTGGCGCCTTTGTGTGAAAAACCTTTAAACCCCTTACCTAAAAGGCCTAAGAATTTGCCCATATTATAGTGTAAGACTTTCAAACTCTTTGGTTCTTTAGCATCACCAACAGGGACGCCTTCAACATAAGAGACAACCCTAAGAAAATGCTTGTTGTTGTTTATCTCTACCTGATTGATTTTTTGTTCGTTTATATCTGGAATAATTTTTGGGATATTCAGACTGGTGCTTGCTTCTAAGTGTTCCAAGCCTTTGTTTTGACAATCAAGAACCTCGAAGGATTCCTTTGTGTTTGAAACCTTTAAAATAAACTTTTTTTCATGTTTATCTTTAAACAAAAAGTTTTGATCCCTCTCGCTAGACAAAGGGTTTAAAAAAACTGCCTTCTCAACCCATCTTGAAAATAACTGCTCTGCTTGTTTTTTTGTAAGTTGAGGTGCTGGGTGCTGCAAAACAGGATATGAAAATTTAGGTTTGCTCATTTCTTTTCTGCATTCTTCCAAATTGATTCTATCCAAGATTTTATTATCAATGCTTCTTCCCAACGATCAGAAAGCTCTAGTTGGTCTGCATCGGTAATAGCATAACCTGGAGGACCTAGCTCACACAAAAAATATACAGTTTCATCGTCTAGGTTTCTTTCTTGCCACTTTTTGATTCCTTCTGACCACCACTTTTTAAAAATCTCAACCCAGACTTGGTGTTGAGGAAAACTTAATTGCACCTGTATTTGTTCTCGAGAAGCTACTCGGCCTTGAAAACAATCTGAACGATCAAGAATAGTTGAAATATATTGTTGATCTGTCTCGCTTATTGGTGTCCACATCTCTCTGTCCACCACGAAGTGTGATAAATCTGCAGTTAGTCTCATTTCAGGCACCTCTTCAATTAACTGAAGCGTGTAAAATAAATCGTTTAATAAACTGTCTCTGTGGGTTTCAAACAAGACTTTAACCCCTGCTTTATCAGCCTCTTCCATCCAGTCATAAACCAAGGGAATAGCATCTTTGTAATCGATCGGCATAACGCCGCCAATTATGTTAACAAAACAAGCATCAAATTCTTTAGCTAGCTTCAATAATGGGCCAAGATCATCTTTAGAGTAGGGAAAAGCATTTACCATGCACCCTAAACTGTTCTCAACAAAATGGTGTTTTTTCTTCTGAAACTCCTCTATCTCATGAGCTGCTAAATCAATAGTGGCACCATTAAACCCAGCCTCTTTTATTTTTTTAAAGTTATGCTCATCTGTTGGCTCTTTTTTTGTGGGGTGTCTTTGCTCCATAGCCCATAATGATTGATACACTTTTAATTGTTGCATCCCGCTTACTCCAAAAACTTTAATAGGCCTGCTGACTTTAGAACAACATCTAGCTCGGTTTTATTTGGTATTGCTTTATATTCTTCCAGTAACACTGAGAACGATTTGGTGTGGTATTTTTGAACTGAAGTTACCTTATGTTCAAAAATGTTGTCATTAATGGTTATTGATAAGCTGTCCTCCCCGTTTTGTATGGCGTGGTTATTAGCGCTTACCCACGGCATAAAGACTTGGGCTACCTCTGTGTTTAATATCGGCATCATTGTGTTTTCCAAGCTGCTCCATTGCTCAAAATCTCCTTCCTTTTTGGGGTTTAACATACGGTCAACCCATTGTTTTACATTGGGATAACCCCCCTCAATAATTCGCTTACCACTAACATCGGTCCAAGCATTATAAATCTGGCCCCAAAGCCCAAAGTCAGCCAAAGATGGTCTCGCACCAAAAAGATATGGCCTATGGTGCAAGTGTTTCTCCAACAACCCCAATAGGTTAGTGAATGACTTCTCGATTTCTTTCTCGGTTGTTGGGTTTGACCCAATAACCCAAAGTCTTGATTTCATTCTTTTTTTAAAGATTTTGGCGGCTTGGTTTTTTAAAATTTTGTTTAAAATTGGGACTTTTCTAGCCCAACCAGGGACAAATAACTCGCCAAAACGTTTGCTTGCAGCGGTTTGATCGGCCTTGTATCGCCAACGGTAATGAAACATTGGCTTTACAACCCATTCGTCTGCGTACTCCTCGAGAAGCCTGCTGATAAAGGCTGTGTGTGTCTCGCTTGGGGTTATACTGTTTTGAGAAAATTTTTCTTCTAAAGTTTGTATGATTGGTGTTGAGTCCTGGAGCACTTCTTGCTCAGGGGTTACCACCAAAGGGATAACCTGAATCTTTGCGAGCTTATTAAACTCTTTTTGTGTTTGTTGGTTTCTTATAATCCACTGATGAGGAATTTCCTTGTAGCGCAAATAAGACCTGACCTTGACAGAGTAAGGTGACAGCTCAGCCCCATATATTAAATAATCTTTAGTCATAAATCGTTGTTGTTTTTATAAAGGGAGTCCATCAATTCAAAAATCACCGGGGTTAGTTTTGTTTCGCTTTCTTGT
>Ga0209034_10001142_pt1 | contig 13178 bp, 11 predicted proteins | sample MarorgKNORR_S2LV_2_FD_188219 | JGI IMG/M metagenome (GOLD analysis project Ga0209034, IMG submission 188219) | Marine microbial communities from the Southern Atlantic Ocean, analyzing organic carbon cycling - 250m_A/KNORR_S2/LV (SPAdes) (version 2) | ecosystem: Environmental > Aquatic > Marine...
ATCTTCTATACCCAAAAAAATATAAAAAAATATAAAGGCTAAAAAAATGGTTTTTATTAGTAGAATAAAAAATAAAAATAATTTAAGAATTTTATTAATATCTCTTCTTTCTTTGATGATAATTGCTTGTAACGTTACTAAAGATACTGAAAGTTACGGGCAAAGAGGAGCTACCGGTAAAGTAGACTTACTCAATCCCGGAAGTACATTATCTTCAGAAGGATATGGAAAAACAGATACCAGAGGAGTTCAAGTGAAAAAAGCACAATCATACGACGCACCCCCACCAATGTTTATAGACACAGATAAAGAATTTTATTATGCAAAAATCGAGTTAGAAAAAGGTGGAACCATACTCTTAGAGCTATATAGTAACAAAGTGCCTAACACAGTAAATAATTTTGTTTTCCTTGCCAATAATGGGTTTTATGATGGTGTAACATTTCATAGAGTAATACCAGATTTTATGGCACAAACAGGTGATCCAACAGGTACCGGAACAGGTGGGCCAGGTTATCAGTTTGATAACGAATTCCATCCTGATTTAAGTCATAATACAAAAGGAATTGTATCTATGGCTAATGCAGGAATACAGAATGGTAAAGGAACTAATGGAAGTCAATTTTTCATTACTTATGTACCAACTGAATTTTTAGACGGATTCAATCCTGATGGAACTGAGAAGGATTGTAAATTTGACTCTTGTCATTCTGTTTTTGGAAAAGTAATTGATGGCTTAGATATTCTTGATAACATCTCTCTTAGAGATCCTGGTTCAGCGACCCAACCTGGAGATGTAATTAAAACTATTACCGTGCAAAAACACAATACTCCCTAATTACAGTTTGTCATCACTATAAAGTAATAAGTTACCTGAAATACCTAACCATGCTTTGTTAAATATTTCTTTTTCTTTAATCAATGGTTGATTATTAATTCTTAGTGATTTCCCTGTATAGTTATGAATAATCATATAATCTTGCATATACTCAAAAAGTAATCCGTTAAATAAATCATTATCAAATTCTTCACCTTTAATTTTGTTTCTATTCAATATTTTATTTTGAAAAGATCGTGGTATTGAATTAATATCAATAATCAGATTATTTTTATCATCATATATATAGCCTCTTATGCTTACTCTACGGGAATAATTTATCATTAATATTATTCCAATTAATAATATTAATATAATTATAACTGCGACTATAGAAGATAAAATTATTACCAAGTTAGACTGTTCATCAATTTTATCTTGAATTACATCTACAGGTTTTTTTGGTTCTTCTTTTACAATAACTTTTTCTATAATTGGTTCTGGGATGGTGGTTATAACTATTGAATTTGAATAAACCACATATGTTTGATTCTTATACATTGAATTCAGACTAAAACTAATATTAGCTTTTCCATAATTAGTAGTACTTAGAATTGCTTCAAATTTACTCGCCCTTCCATCTTGAATAGGATTTACAGGATTAATTTTAATATCAAATTCCAATGCATCAGCGCTCACAGCCCATTTTATATCTTCTAAATTAATATAATATTCTTCTTCATCTAGATATGATTCAATGATTGCTATAGAAGTATTTTGATTTAAATTAATATCATCAAGAGTTACCGGATCAGTAACAATATAAGGAAATAATTCAAAATTTATTTTTGTTAAATCAGAAATACTAGTACCATAACTAGGCCAGGAGTATTTAATTTCCACATCATATTGTCCTGGTTCATTAACATCAGGGATAATCATAGAATAATAACCATCTTCAGCATAAGCATCCCCATTCACACCGTTATCATTCATTTCATAACTTATTTTATTATCAAATATTAATTCAACATATGCATCATTAGAGATTAAAATATCTGATCCTTTAACCATATTTGCCACAAGTTGAACTGAATTTCCAGTAGGAAAAGGTCCAGTGTTGATTAACTGAATATTATAATCAATTTTATTTCTGTGGAAAATTGACAATAACCCAGAATTATAATCTGAAATTTTAAATAGCCATTTCCCGGGTGTTGGATCTGTAAATTTCCATATTGAAACAAAAGGTGTTTCCAATAAATCTGTAGGTCCATAATTTCCAGCTGTTCTGTTTATTCCTCCAGGTGTAATTATTTCTACATTACCTTCAGTTTTTGTTCTAAGCATAACTATTTCTAGTTCACTAGTTCCAGGTGAAACAAAAATTTCTTGTTGAAAAATACTGTTTTCTTCAATTATCCCCTTATAATCATTTGTTAAGATTCGTTCAGCATGCTGTTTAATTGTATTTTGTGTTATAAGTTCAATAGTATCCGGTGTAACCATTGGATAAATACTTCCGGTTGTCCATTCAGCCCAAGTTTTATATTTATTTAATAATGTTTTATCTGTATCGTATTTATAAATAAAATTTAAAATCCATTTTTTAGAAGTTATAGTTTCAAGTAATATTCCAATTATTTTTGATTCTTCAGAAGAGATTTCCAAATTGTCATTAACTATAAAATTAATTACAGAACCTTCTGCTGCATTTGTTAAAGTTAATTCATTTACTATTTCAGTAATTACCCCAAGTACAGAAACAGAATCCATATTTTCATCATTTTTCATCCATTGAAGTAAATTTTCAAGTTGTGTATCAGAATCTATAGCATTAGAATCAAAAATTAAAAATTTATGAGGTGAATTTAATGAGAAAAACTTATATTGAGATTCTTCACGTAATTCTTTTAATGTTCCAGTTAATGAATAAATAAAATCAGAATAATATTGATTCTCAGAATTAGGATCAACAACAAATATAACCTCTTTGCCTGACGAATCTGCATGAGTACTTAAAATATTAATTCCAAAACTTGAAAAAGTTATTATTATTATTAATGTAATAGATATATATTTTTGTAGAATTTTCACATTATTTAATAGAATTTTAAATTATAGTTTATTACACTATTTAATGTAGGTAAGTTAGTCAACGACCCTCAAAGTCACTTTTTAATTATTTTTTAAATAATATGAAAATTAATTTATTCAAAATATTACTTTGTTTTTGTTTGATTTCATGTACTGTTGCTACTAATACAAATGAAAGATATACAGGATATATCACAGAATTAAATTACAATAATAAAACACTCATTTTAAAAGTTGAAAATAAGTTGATTAATTTTGAACTTGCCAATTACAAATTAGACATTATTACACTGAATCACTTAAAGCAACATATGTTATCAGGAGAGCCATTATCTATTGAATCTGAAAAAATAAACGGGGAATATAATATTACTAAAATATCAGACATAGATGGAACAATACATGGAGAGCCAATAGAATGATTATTTTTTGCTTTTTGCCTCGAATGATAATTTCACAAATGCAACAACAATAAATAATACTACTAATAACATTACCAAATATCCATGTTTGAAAGCGGTGATGGCAGGATTATTCACACTAACGAAAAAAATGAAATTTTCAGATATATTTTTATCATCAATATAAATTTCAATCATCCATTCACCTGGTTCTTTAAATGTATGTGTTGCTTTATACAAAGATTCAGTTTCAGGTAATTTCAAAGCAAAAAATCTATATCTTTTATTTTTATCAGGGGTATTAAAATATACTTCGACATTACCATTGAATTTGATTTCAGTATTTTCTCTATAATCTATTTTTATATCTATAAACTGCTCACCTAATTTAATGGGGTAGGAATCAAAATCTACTTTGACGATATAATTTTCACCATTTAATAAAATTGTATTCTCATTCTTAGAATCAGCGAGTAATTCATTAAAATTAAAGGTCAAAAAGAATATAAATAAAAATACTAAAAAAGTTTTATTATTCATTTGTTAACTTAACAATATAATTTTCAATTTCTTCATAAGAAACATAACCTTGGAATTTACGAAATAAATAATTATTTTCATCTATTAAGAAAGTATATGGTTCTGACTTAATATTCCATTCATTTAACACAGAAGAAATTTTTGCATTCTTTAAATTACCTTTTATAAGATGTGGATTTTCATAAACTTCTACATGTATAAATGTAATTTTATCATGATACTTTGATTTTAATTTCTTCAAGACATCAAGTTGAGGGAAGCATGTAGCTGTTTTGCAAAAGTTAGGTGAAAGGAAAAAAACGATTATTAACTTATTATGATTTAAAGCTTCTGATAATTTAAACTTATAAAAATCAGGATCAGGATCAGGATCGCTCGTTATTTCACTAATATCTTGTGTCTGAGTAACAATTTTATTATCTAAAGTAGGTATTAGCTCTCCTAATGCTGGTGTTAATTCATTGTCACTAACATTTATTTCTTTTCTGTATATAAAATCTGAATCAGTTAAATCTTTAATATTTATTAAATAACTACCCGTATTATCGAACGTAATATTTAAAATATAAAATCCCCCAGTTTTATTAGGCCAATTATAAAAAACAGGATCAAAAGCGTATGATTTACTAGTTTTTATATTTTCAACTGATACTTTTAGGGATTTTTCTGATTCAGATCCTTCATTATTAATAATACTAAAAACTATTCTATTAAACCCAAGAGAATATTCATTGGTTGGCATAACAACGTTTGAATTTGTTAATTCAGTAGAATCCGCTTTCAAATATGAACAACCCATAAATAAAAACAGGCAAATAAAATTTATAATTAAAATATTTTTTATACTATGCATAACCAATAATAATCTAAGATTTAATTCGCTTAGAAACGGGAGGTAAAGTTAGTAATAATAAACAACCACAAAATGCAATAACAGTTAATCCCCATAAAGCCATAGTATAGGAACCATAAGAATCAAAAATCCATCCTGCAATTATAGGTCCTGAGGTTGTGCCTACGTTCATTACCATCCCGGATAAACCAAAAAGTGTGGCAAAGGCTGATCTGTCAAAATAATCTCCTCTGATAGCTGTCATTAATGGAGTTCTCCCTCCATAACCAATTCCCCAAAATATTGCAAAGAGAATCAAATAAGACCATGAGTCAGATAATGCTAAAATGATTAAAGATAATACCTGGAAAAGTAAAAATATTAACAAAACGAATTTTTTACCATATTTGTCTCCGGTATATCCGGCTATATACTGGCTGAATATTGCAACTGTAGAAAATATAGAAACAATATAACCGGATTGTATTGTGGTAAATCCAAGGTCAGTAACATACGCAGGTAAATGAACAGTTAAAGTTACAATAGATGTTGTAGAGCACATATGAGTAAAAGCTATTATCCAAAAGGGTCTTCGTTTCAATTGGTATTTGATTTCTGGGTTTAAATTAAACTTAAATCCAAATCTTCTCTTTTGGTTTTGTTTTTCTGAAGTTTTAGGTACATTTGTAATTTTTTTGTCTCTTACTATTAAATAAGAAAGCGGGGAAAACATCAATGTTATAACAGCAATGACTAAAGCTGTATTTCTTATACCATATGTTAATAAAGAATAAGCTAAGAAAGGTGCAACCCATCCGGCAACATGCGTTCCAGTTATAGAAAATGCCATTGCAAATGTTTTTTTCTTTTCAAACCAAGTATTCATAAGTGTCATAGTAGGTAACCATCCAGCTAAAGCTGTACCAAAGCTCATGAAAAAATATCCTAAATACAACTGATATAAATGATCAGTAAATGCTATAAAAATAAAACCAACAAAAGTTACAACATTACCAATTACCATAAGTTTTCTAACACCATATCTATCTATGAGATAACCTTCAATTGGTCCAAGTAATGCTGATTCAGCTCTTGCAAATGAACTAGCTCCAGAAATAACTGCTCTACTCCATCCTTTTTGTCGCTCAAAAGCTTTAAGAAAAAAACCTGTCCCCTGGAAATTGGAAACTGTCATTAATCCAATAACTAAATTACCAAACAATGCAAGAATCCACCCATAGTATCTAGGTGAACTTTCTTTGCTTTCGTCGTAATATATTTTAAAATTCATAAATGAAACATGACCATTAATTATCGATCATACCTTTTTTAGGAAGAGAAAAACATAATACCGCTCCCATTAAAGCCATAATTCCTAAAATAAAAAAAGCTATTGAATAATCTCCTTTTGTATCAAAAAGGTAACCTGTTAAAACAGGGCTTGATACTGTCCCTATATTAATAATCAATCCAGACAATCCAAAGAAAGTAGCAAAAACTGTTCTATCAAAATAATCTCCTCTTATAGATGTAAACAAAGGATTCCTGCCTCCGAAAGCAATACCGTAAAATATTGAAAAGACTATTATCCCCACAATATTTCTAACAAATGTGAGGATAAACAAGCCAATACTTTGAATTATTATAAAAGCAGTTAAAACATATTTTTTAACTAACCTATCTCCCAAATATCCACCAATAAGCTGGGAAAATAAACCTACAGTTGAATAAATCATGACTATATATCCTGCTTGCACTGTTGAATATCCTATATCCGTGATATGTGCAGGTAAATGTACTCCAAGAGTTACTACCGATGCAGTAGATGACATGTGAGCTATTGAAATCATCCAAAAAGGTTTATGTGTTAAACCATATTTAATTTTGGGACTTAAATTAATTCTTAAAGAAAATCTTTTTCTTTCTGATTTGCCATTATTTATTATTGCACTTGCAGTCTTAACTGTTTTATCTCTTACAATCAAATATGACAATGGAGAAAAACATAAAAATATTAATGAAATTACAAATGTTGTCTGTCTTATACCATAATTTTGAATTGAAAATGCTAAAAAAGCTGCACCCCAGCCAGCAATATGAACTCCATTCATTGACATTGCCATAGCAAAAGTTTTTTTCTTATTAAACCAGGTATTCATTAACGTGATAATTGGTAGCCATCCAGCAATTGCCGTACCAAAACTCATAAAAAAATAAGAAACATAAAGCGATAATACTGTTGTAGTTGATGATAAAAGATAAAAACCAAAAGCACTGACAACAAATCCGATTGTCATTACTTTTCTCGCTCCAAATCTATCAAGTATATAACCTTCAATAGGTCCAAACAAAGCTGTCTCAGCTCTAGCAAATGCACTAGCTCCAGATATTAAAGTTCTGCTCCAATTATATTTAGATTCAAAAGCTTTGAGAAAAAAACCAGTACCATGCATACCAGTAAGACTAGAGAGTCCAATAATGAAATTACCGTATAATGCAATTATCCATCCATAGTAAGCTATTGAACTTTCTTCTGATGATTTATACTTGAATTTCATTATTTTTTTATTTTGTTATGAAATATAAATTTGTTTGTCTAAATTGCAAAAAATCTATTAAACCCAATCCCCATATTTCAACTTGCCCACAACCACACTGTGAAGGGGCATTTGATATAGTGTACACAAGTGAAAATACCAATTCACTACAGGAAACATCAAATCCACTGTTAAATATTTCAAATTTAACTAATTTGGGGCAAGGAAATACTCCTGTCGTAAGATTAAATACTCTTTCAAATGATTTAGGAATAAAAAACATATATGCAAAACTTGAATATATGAACCCCACCGGTTCTTTCAAAGATCGAGGTTCAGCTATGATGATTTCTGCACTTAATGAATTTGGAATAAATGAAATTGTTGAAGATTCATCTGGAAATGCAGGTGCTTCGATATCAGCTTATAGTGCTTATTCAAAAATGAAATCCCATATATTTGTTCCTGAAGATGCTCCGAAAAATAAAGTATCTCAAATTCAGCTATATGGAAGTATTGTACATAAAATACCAGGACCAAGGGATAATTCTGCCATAGCAGCCATAAAATATAGTAAAGAAAATTCTATTCCTTATTCTTCACATAACCTTAGCCCTTATTTTATTGAGGGTACTAAATTTTTTGGACATGAGGTTATAAATCATTTCAATGATAAACAACCTGATCATATATTATTTCCTGTAGGTAACGGATCACTCTTAATTGGCTCTTATAAAGCTTATGAAGAAAGAAAGAAAATCAATCCTGATATAAAAATCCCAAAACATCACGCAATTCAAACAGAATCTATACCTCCTATTATTGAAATTTTCTCAAATAATAACTGGTCTCCTAAACAGGCAAAACCAACACTGGCAAATGGGATAGCCATATTAAATCCTCCAAGAAAATATCAATCTGCAGACGTAGTAAAAAAGACAAATGGTCAGGGAATTAAAGTAAGTGATCAAAGCATATTAGACTGGCAGAAAGAACTTGCAAAAAAAGATGGTATTTTCGCAGAAATAACATCTGCTGCAATTTTTTCAGGTCTTGAAAAGTTAATTAAACAAAAAAGTATTCTACCTGGTGATGATGTTTTATTACCTATTACAGGTTTTGGACTTAAAGATCCCCCAAAAGATTTATTTAATTAATTCTATGGTTTTCTTAAAGCCTTCAATAGAGCCTTCAATGCTTGCCCAATCTAAACAAAATGAAATTCTGAAATAACCTTTTTTTCCAAACCCTGATCCTGGAACAACAAGAACTTTATTATCTTTAAGTAAATTTGTAAATTCCACATCATCCTCAATAGGACTTTTCGGAAACAGATAAAATGCTCCCTGTGGTTTTTCAAACTCATAACCAAGTTTTTCAAGTTCATCACACAAATAATTTCTTCTTATCAAATATTCTTCAACATCAACTGAGCTGAATAAAATATTTGAAACAGCTCTTTGCATAAATGCCGGTGCATTTACAAAACCTAATACTCTATTCGCAAAAACTATGCCATCCATTAATAAATTCTGGTTATTAATTTTCGGACTTAAAGCAACATATCCTATCCTTTCCCCTGGAATAGCAAGATCTTTTGAAAAGGAGCTCGCAACTATAGTATTTTTATAATAATCCAAAATGTTAGGACAATCTAAACCATCAAAAACAATTCTTCTATATGGTTCGTCACTTATTACAAATATTTCTCTGTTAAATTTCTTTTCATAACTATTTAAAATTTCAGACATTTTTATAAGAAATTTTTCGCTATAAACAACTCCTGAAGGATTATTTGGAGAATTAATTATTACAGCTTTTGTTTTATTATTAATTTTTTTATTAAACGAATCTAAGTCCGGAATGAATTTATCATCAGAATCTATAATTTGAGAAATACCTGCATGATTATCTGTATAAAAAAAATATTCAGGAAAAAAAGGTGTAAACATTATAACTTCATCCTCAGGATCCAAAATTGCTTTTAAAATAACATTCAGTGCGCCACCTGCTCCTCCAGTCATCAAAACATTAGATAGTTCAAAATGATGATTTGTAGTTTTTGTTAAAAAATCAGCAACTTTAGATCTTGTCTGATCAAGTCCGGCATTTGGCATATATCTATGTGCAGATTTATCAGGATTATCAATAAGTTTTCTTAATTCATCATATAATTCATCTGGCGGGGAAAAGATTGGGTTTCCCAAGGATAGGTCATAAACATTTTCTGCCCCATACTTCTTTTTTAATTCTATTCCATCCTCAAACATTCTTCTTATCCAAGATCCTTGTTCAAGAAAATTTTTCATTTTATTTGATATAGTCATTAAATCATTCTCTTTGATGAATATTAATTATTATACCAATAGAGATAATAAATTCATTGATTAAACTATGAATCAGTTGATATAAATCAATAATTTTATTACAATTTTTTCTCAGGGCCCGTAGCTCAGTGGTAGAGCGGTCGGCTCATAACCGATTGGTCGTAGGTTCGATCCCTGCCGGGCCCATGAATTATATATACCAAAAAGATTAAATTTGGTAGAATAATGCAACCGCCGAGGTAGCTCAGTGGTAGAGCACAGCACTGAAAATGCTGGTGTCGGCAGTTCGATCCTGCCCCTCGGCACAAAATTATAATGCGGAAGTGGCTCAGTGGTAGAGCATCTCCTTGCCAAGGAGAAGGTCGCGAGTTCGAATCTCGTCTTCCGCTCCACAATCTTATTAGAAAAAATCTAAAGAAAGTGAAAACATGAAATTTGTATTATTCAATAATGGCACTCCAGGATTATTAAGAACAGACGGGGTCGTAGATCTTAGTTCAACAATCCACCCATTCACTTCAGAAACGGGGCAAAAAGCTATGGAAACCATCATAGAAAACTCAAAGAATCTTAAATCTGAACTTGAGAATATTGAAAAATCTGGCAATGCATTTTCAATGTCAGATGTATCGCTAGATGCGCCACTTCCTCAACCAAGTAAAATTTTTTGTATGGGCGGGAATTACACTGAATTTGGACATCGTGAACCAGGTCCAATGTGGGGATTTCAAAAATCCAACGATACTGTTATAGGTCCAGGTGAAACAGTAAATCTTCCACCTGATGATGCAAACATTTTCCATCACGAGGCTGAATTAGTATTAGTATTCGGACGCCCAGGTAAAAATATCAAAGAAGAAGAAGCATTTGATTATGTATTTGGATACACATGTGGTGTAGACGTATCTGCCCGTATGCCAGGTGGATCATTTAAATTTCAGCCATGGCGTGGAATTTCTGAACATAAATCTTACCCTACTTTTGCTCCAATGGGTCCGGCTTTAGTAACAAAGGATGAAATTACTGACCCTCAAGACATGCAAATTCGTTTAACTGTTGATGGAGAATTAAGAGGAAATTTCAACACTTCTGATATGGCACATTCAATTGCAAAATCCATTGCTTTTGTAAGTCAATTTGAAAATATTAATATAGGAGATGTATTATACACAGGTACAAATCATCAAGGACTTGGTGCAATGCAAGATGGTGATAATATAAATATAGAAATAGATCAACTTGGAGGATTTTCTTTCAGTGTCAAAGATTCATTAAAACGTAAATGGGGAAAAGGAATAGATGAAGAAACTGCAGAAGATATTCGTGAAGGTACAGGTGGCCCAGGTCGTAGAAAACGACCAATCTCCTGAATATAATCAATTAAAATCTTGTTGAATAAATGAATGAGAATGATATTAAATTTTTGAATGAGATAAAAGTCTTAGATTTCACTAGTCATTACTCAGGAGATCTTAGTTCAATGTTTTTATCAGATTTTGGTGCATCAGTAACTAAATTTGTAACTAAAAACAAAACCAACTTTCAAACAAATTTGTTTTGGAATAGAAATAAAAAAATAATTAAATATTCAAATACAAATGATCTTAGTAAGTCAGAAATAATTAAATTAATAAATCAATCTGACGTTTTGATTTATGATTTCCAATTAGATTCAATTGAGTATAAATCCATACACTCTAATATAGAGAAAGCTAATAATGAAAATTTAATTATATGTCACATTTCTGCTTTCCCCGATAATTCCAAATTTAAAGATGAACCTATGATAGATGAATTGGTAATTGCCCGAGCAGGTGAAATGATGATATTACCAGGGCTTGGAAAACCAAGTCCTAAATTTCTAATGCACCCTATTGCCAGTGTTGGGTGTGGCATAAATTCAGCTACAGCAATAATTTCTGCTCTGATTTCAAACATGATTTCTATCAAACAAATAAACAATATAAACTCAACTCTTCTTGGAGGCTTGTTATTATATGCATCAAATCCTTACCAAGGAGATAAATGGAGAGATTTTGGAAAACCATATGGTGGAGCACCATTTTATAGTAATTATGAATGTGCAGATGGTTTTATACAGCTGGCATGTATTGGAAGTAAATTTGCTCAAAATGCAGCTATAGCTATAGATATACCCGAGGTTATTATTGCTCCTGAATTTGAGTCTATATTTTATAGGCCAGTTAAAAGAGATAAAGAAAATTATATAAATACAGCTACCAAATTATACGACCTTATTGCTATTAGAATGAAAACTAAAACCTGTTCTGAATGGAGCAAAATTTTTGAAGATGCAGATGTGCCTTACAATAAAGTCAATAATATAAAAGAAACTATTAACGATGAACAAATTTTACATAATAAGCTGATTTTTAAAGAAAAAAATAAAAAAAGAATTGGTAAATTTATACATATAAATTCAAATAATTCTAATTTGAATTCTTCAAAAATAATCAAACGAAAATCTTTCACTCTACCTCTGGAAGGATTTAAATCCATAGAAATTACAAATATTATTGCAGGCCCTGTTGCAGGTAGAATATTATCCAATCTGGGAGTTGAAGCAATTAAATTAGAACCTCCAATCGGAGAAATATCACGACCATTAGATCTTGGATATTTTAAGAATCTTAATCGTAATAAAAAAGGAATATCTATAGATGCAAAGACAGATCAAGGTAAAAAAATAATAAAAAAACTTGTTCAAAATGTTGATATATTTTTAGAAAATATGAGGCCCGGGGCTGCAGACAGAGTAGGTTTAAGTGCAAAAGATTTAAATGAATTAAACCCAACTATAATACAAACACATATAGCGGCTTATGGGCATGACGGTCCTTATGTGCACAGACCTGGCCTTGACCCAATTGCACAATCAATTACAGGCTTACAACATATACAAGGAGGAGGAGAAACACCAGTATTTTTACCTATGTTAGCTCCCACTGATTTTACTGCAGGAGGCATGGCTGCTCTAGGCACCATTGTAAGTTTATACAGTAAAATAAAGAATGGTACAGGGAGCACTGTACACACAAATTTATTAGCAGGAGGAATGCTATTAAACGGCAAAACGATAAGTAATTATTTAATAAACAGTCATATTCCAAAATTTATAAATGAAAATCAAAATGGAATCTCAGATTTTAACAGAGCTTACAAATGTAAAGATCAATGGGTTTATATTTACTGTAATAACATCACTGATAAAGAAGTAATAGATTTAATTAATAAAAAATTTAATTTAACTATTAATAATAGTTCAGATATTGAAAAATTATTTTTATCATATAATTCATCAGACTTAATTCGAAATCTTTCTATGCCTGATATACATATGTGTGTAGTAACAAATCCGAAAGAAGATAATTACGATTTTCTGATTAATCCCATTACTCTGAAAATGATAACAAACAAAGATAATCATCCCTCACTAATTTCACTCGAAATGGCTCATAATATGTATGATCTTGGTCTGAAAAACAAAAAGATTATTAATTGCCCGGAATTAGGAGAACATAACAATAAGTTTTTGAAGCAATTAGGATATAGAGAAGAAGATATTTCAAATATGTATAAGAAAAAAATTATTTTTAAAAATTAATT
>Ga0209034_10001145_pt1 | contig 13157 bp, 12 predicted proteins | sample MarorgKNORR_S2LV_2_FD_188219 | JGI IMG/M metagenome (GOLD analysis project Ga0209034, IMG submission 188219) | Marine microbial communities from the Southern Atlantic Ocean, analyzing organic carbon cycling - 250m_A/KNORR_S2/LV (SPAdes) (version 2) | ecosystem: Environmental > Aquatic > Marine...
TCAACGTCGATTATTACATTTGCTCTTCTTCCTAAACTTTTACTTGCAATCAATCTGACTAAATACTCTATTGAAGCTAAAGTCTCTCCTCTTCTACCAATTACTAATCCAGCATCATCTCCTTCTAATTCAAATACAATAGACCCTTCTTCTAATTCGTCTCTTACATACGCATCAATTGAAGTATCTGTTGATTGAATAAAATTATTTAACACCTCACCTACCAAAGTTTCTACTTCTACATCTTTCTCCTGGTCAGAATCATCAATTATCTCTACTTCTTTTTTTGTAGTAGGTTTTTTTGTAGTAGGTTTTTTTGTAGTAGCTCTTTTTGTAGTAGGTTTTTTTGTAGTAGCTCTTTTTGTAGTAGTTTCAGTTATTGGTAATGAACCAACTTCATAGACTTCTATTTCAGCTGGATGGCCTCCTAACCCTAAAATTCCAGCTCTACCAGTATCTATTATCTTAATTTCTAGATTTTCTAGATCTGTTTCTAGAGTTTTTAGAGCTTCTTCTGTTGCTTCTTCTACTGTCTTTCCTTTGAATATCCTCGGTTCCATTAGAATCCTCCTTTATAATTTTTTGTTTATTTGTTTCTTCATTATTTTGCTTATTTAAAGTTAATTTATCTAAATACTCATTTCTCGAATTAGTTGTTCCAAAATACAATTTTCCAAAAAGCATAATTGGTTGTTTACCACCAATATAATATTGGATCAAGATTCCTATTAAATTTGAGAAAAGTATATAAACAGCCAGTCCTGCTGGAAATTGCCAAGTAAAAATAGCAAACATAATAGGCATCATCCATAACATCATTTGTTGTGTCTGTTGTTGTCTAGGATCAGTATTTGGTGACATAGAAAATTTTTGTTGCAAATACATCGAAGCTCCTACTATTATTGGTAATACAAATTGCCAAGGAGTTGGTGCATACTGCACAAAATCAACTAAATCTATCCCAATAAAATCACTATTAAAAGGAATTTTTGATACAGAAGCATTCCATGAATAGAAATATTTTGACAAATCAACAAACCCTTCTGGTGTTGAAGGAGAAGTATTAATTATAGCTCTGTACAGTCCTATCCAAATGGGCATTTGGATAATCAACGGACCCAAACAACCGATGGGATTAACTCCTGCTTCTCTATATAGAGCCATTGTTTCTTGCTGCATTTTTTGCCTATTTTGTGCGTCTTTTTTGGGATATTTTTTTTGTATAGCTTGTAATTTTGGCTGCAGTTCTTGCATTTTCTTCATTTGTTTAGTTTGTCGTATAGTTAGAGGTATCAAAATCAGTCGAATTAAAATAGTAAACGATATGATTGATAATCCAAAATTATCTCCCAATAAATCATATAGAAACGCTAAACTATTAATCATAGGTTTCATAATGATAGAATTCCAAATTAAACTAATAAAACTCATAAATTTGTCCTTAAATTAATCACAAACCGATCCTTTATTTAGATCCAAACAATAAATTAAATCTCTTGATTTTATACTGAAAAAAAGAATTTCTCCATCTTGGGTGTGTATCAACAATGTTCGATCATTAATTAATGGAGAACTATATAATTTTTTATCTGTTGGATAATTGCCTAAACTAGATCCTCTTTCAAATCCATTATTACTAACAATTTCTATACCTTTTTTCTCAGTAGGAATCAAGAATTCTTGATCAGATGCATCAGATAAAACGATGGGATCACCTATAACGATTTTATCAATTGAAAACTTATCCTTAACTTCATTGGTATCAAAATCTAAAACATATATATCACCATTTAAAGTAAATAAATAAACTTCATCATTAAGGAAAATAGGATTATTTAGAATCCATTCATTAGTACTTACAATTTTTAGTTTATCTAATTGATTATTCTTAAAATCGTCTAAATTTATAGAATAGAAATTACCAGCAATATCTCCAAAAAATAATCGTTTATTATGGACAGCCAAAGGTGAATTGATTGCATGAGGAAATTTATGTGAAAAAATCAAAGCTTCGGAATATTTTTTTTCTTTGACGGATAATAATTCATCAACATTATAGGAATATATCATCCCTTTCATTGTACCTATTATGATATTCTCTTCTTCATAAGAATGAACACCAGACCAAATTTCACCTTCAGTAGGAATTTTACCAATAATTTCACCTACTGCTCCCTTTTTCAATGAAATCATATATATAGAACCATTATTTACCTTATCTTCTTTTTTATTGTTTAGTGAAGCTACAAATAATGTGTCATTAATTACGATTAATTTCGAGTTTATTTTAGAAGGTATAGTTTTTTTCCACAAAACTTCCCCAGAGTTTTTATCCAATTCAAAAATGTCTCCCGTACAAGTTTGTCCTTTACATTTGTATGTGGCACCAATAACAGAATCTTTTCGAATTATAGGAGTAGAATATGATGTTCCATTTTCTTCTTCAGGATATGACCAATTAATCATTGGTATTTGATCATTGAATTGGATTTGAAACAATCGTCCTTCATCAGAAATAACGTAATATTCTTCTTGATTTGTATCTTTTACAACATTAGACCAGCCTCCTTGAGGAGAAAAATTCGTACAAGAAATACAAATAATGAATAATAAAGAAAAAAATAAAAAGACTTTCAATGGAATTCTTTTATTAGATAGATTAAATCTTTTAATTATTGGGTATAATGAGCAAAATATAATTCTAGCAATTGATAAAAATAATCCTTTAATTATTCCTTTTGAAGATATAGTTTTTTGAGCATACTCTGAACAAGTAATTGAAAAATTACATTGTCCACTTAGGTATGGTGATATTGCTCTTTTATAAAAGATAAGTGATTTTAGTGATGCATTAATAAGACTCTTATGAATCATATTCCATATATATGTCAATTATTTTCCCTAATCTACAAGATTAAAATAACTATAAAGATATGATCTGAAGTCTTTAAAGTTCACCTTATCAATATCGGGACTTACATAAATTAGTATCCACAAAGATTTTATTCTTTTTTGTTCAAAAATTTTTTCAAATATTTCATAAAACAAATGTCTAATTTGCCTACGAATTCTATTTCTTCGTACGGCATTCCCAATTTTTTTGCTGATTTGAAATCCTAAACGAAAATGATCATTCTGAGTCGATAATATTGATAAGGTAACAAATTTATATTTCTCTCTTTTACCAAATCTTCTAACTCTATTAAAATCTGTTCCTTTATTTAAACTATTTATTAGCAAGTCTCTAGGTTAAACTGTAAGCTTAGCTCGCCCTTTATTTCTTCTCCTTGATATGACACGCCTTCCACTAGGAGTTCTCATTCTTGACCTAAATCCATGAACTCTTGCTCTTCTTCTATTCTTTGGTTGATAAGTTCTTTTAGGCATATTGTCATCAAGTTAGTATATTTATAATCTATTATTTCTCTTCTATTACTAATTATTAATGTTATCAAAAAATGTCGCGAAAAAATCGATTTTAAACAAAAAGATCGCTCAAAAAGAAACATTATTTACTTTTTTGGAATAAAATAAAGGAATACGGGAATTTAATTTATTAATTTGGAGGTAAAATGTCTGCTTTAAAGGAAACAAAACCTGAAAATAAAGAGGCGTTGAACAACATTCCAGATAATATAAATGATGCATTTCAAGTTTATGTTCAAACATCATCAAGAAAATTAAATAACGTAGCTCAACAAGAAATCGGAAGAATGATTAGGTGGTTGGGTGACAAAAGAACTATAAGCGGTATTACCCCTTCTGAAATAGGTAATTATTCTGACGAATTCGCTAAAAGAACCAGTATTGCAACTGTAAGTCAAAAAGTAAATTATTTAAAAAAATTCTTACTTTTTCTTAAACTAAATGAATTGACTGCTTTAAATTTAGCATCCCATTTAAGAATGAAGAAATCTAATGTTGGAAAAATTACAAAAAAATTAGAAGAAACTAAAAGAGAAGAAATCAATCTTACTGAAGCCGGATATAAAGATTTAGAAAAACAACTAAAAGAACTAAACGATCAAAGACCAAGGCTTGCTGAAGAGGTTAGAAATGCTATTAAAGATGGAGATATTCGTGAAAATGCACCTCTAGATGCCGCTCGTGAAAATCAAGATATGGTGAATTCTAAAATTCACGAACTTGAAGGGATATTGAAACTTGCAACAATTATTGATGAAAGTAATACTGGAGACAGAATTCAAATAGGTTCAAAAGTAGTGATAGTAAATCCAGTAAGCGAAAATAATTATGAATATCAGCTCGTTGAGCCCAACGAAGCTAATCCTTTAGTAGGAAAAATTTCAAGTGTTTCTCCAGTTGGATCCGCTATTTTGGGAAGAAGATTAGGTGAAGAAGTTTTAGTAAAAACTCCAGGTGGAGAACAAACATTTACTATAAATGAAATAAAATAACATATTCATGAGATCAATCCAAGAGAAATCTAGGAAAAGCATAAATTCTGACCTACAAGAAGAACTTACAAAATCTATCCAAGGGGAAGTTCGCTTTGATGACATTTCCAGACAAATGTATTCTACAGATGGGTCAATATATAGCATCTTACCTGTAGGAGTTACTATTCCTGCTAACTCAGATGACGTATCTACAATAATCGAAATATGTAACAAGAATAATGTTGCTATATTACCAAGGGGAGGTGGAACGAGCCTTTCTGGTCAAACTGTAAACTCAGCAGTTGTAATAGATTTTTCAAAATATATGAATAAAATAATAGAAATCAATTCAGATGAAAAATGGGTAATTACTGAACCTGGTATCACAATAGATAATTTAAATGAATCAATAAAAAAACATAACTTACATTTCACTCCTGATCCATCAACTAAATCAAGAGCAAATGTTGGTGGAGCTATGGGTAATAATTCATGTGGGGCCCATTCAATTATTTATGGAAAAACAGTTGACCAAGTTAAAGAAATGGAAGTTATTCTTTCGGATGGTAATAAGACAAACTTTTCTGAAATAGCTGGAAATTCCTTAGAATACAAATTGTCTCAAAACAATTTAGAATCACAAATTTATAAAGGAGTCTTGGATATATCTGACAAAGCTAAATCTGAAATAAATAAAAGATTCCCAAGAGTTAATAGAAGGGTGGGAGGATATAATTTAGATCTTATTCATCCTAAAAGCAATAAAATTAACTTGGTTAATATAATGGTGGGATCTGAAGGGACTTTAGCTGCAGTTACAAAAGCAAAGCTCAATTTAGAACCGCTCCCAAAATTTACTGGATTGGCCATATTACATTTCAAGGATCTAATTGAATCAATGGAAGCTACGGTTGCTGTCTTAGATGAAAATCCTGCAGCAGTAGAACATATAGGTCAAATGATAATTACACAAGCTAGAAAATCTTTGGGGTTTTCTAGAAATTTAGATTTCTTACAAGGTGATCCAAGTGACATATTGGTTGTGGAAGTTAATGGCAATTCTGAAAAGGAAATAAATTCTAAATTAAACAATTTAGGAAATAAAATGAAAAAAATAAATCTTTCGTATGCAATCACGAATATAACTGACCCAAGTAAACAGGCTCAGGTTTGGGCAATGCGTCAAGCAGGCTTAGGTTTAATGATGAATATACCTGGAGATGCTAAACCTATTCCATTTGTAGAAGATACAGCAATTTCTCCTGAAAAATTGCCTGAATACGTTAAAAGATTTGATGAAATAGTAAAAGCAAATGGTACTGAAGCAGGTTACTATGGCCATGCTGCAGAAGGTTGTTTGCATATAAGGCCAACTATTAATTTAAAAAAATCTGAAGGTATTAATCGTATGATCAAAATTGCAGATGAAATATCTGATTTGGTTAAGGAATTTGAAGGATCTATGAGTGGGGAACATGGAGATGGAATTGTAAGAGGTGTTTGGACTGAAAAAATGTTTGGCACCAAACTTGTCAATAATTTCAGAGAACTGAAAAAATCGTTTGATCCTACTGGAATCATGAACCCAGGCAAAATATTTGATACCCCCAAAATGGGGGAAAATCTAAGGTACGGAGCATCTTATCAAATGAAAAAAATAGATACAATATTAGATTTTTCAGAAGAAGGAGGATTTGAGGGAGCAATAGAAAAATGTAATGGTGTTGGTGCCTGTAGGAAAATTAATGCTGGTGCAATGTGTCCATCTTATATGGCTACCAGAGAAGAAATACATACCACTAGAGGACGGGCAAATGCTTTAAGAGGTGCTTTATCTGGAGTGATAAATAATGATTTATTTTCAGATAAAAAAATGTTGGATGTTTTAGATTTATGTTTAGAATGTAAATCCTGTAAATCAGAGTGTCCATCTAATGTTGATATGGCCAAGATAAAATATGAGTTTCTAAATAATTATTATAAAAAAAATAAAATACCAATTAGATCAAAACTCATTGGGAATATTGGGAATATCTACAAATATATCTCTGGGCCTCAAGCAAAATTATTTAATATAATAAACGGCCTTCCAATATCAAAATTTATATTAGAAAAGACAATTGGCATAGATCATCGTAGAAATATACCTGCGGTAAGTGATCACACTTTTGAAAATTGGTTCAATAAAAGAGAATCTATGTCGACTAATTCAAGAGGAAAAATATTGTTTTTTCATGATACTTATATTAATTATATTCATCCTGATGTTGGGAAAGCAGCAATTAAAATTCTGGAATCAGCAGGATATGAAGTAGTAATTTCTGAAAGAAAATGTTGTGGCAGACCAATGATTTCAAAAGGGCTATTGGAAGATGCTAAAAAAAATACCGACTACAATACACAGATTTTATCCAAATATATTAATCAAGGTATAAAAATAGTTGGAGTAGAAGCAAGTTGCATGTCAGTTATGCAAGACGAATTCCCTGATTTAGCTGAGGATAGAAAGATGGCTTTGAAAATTTCAAAGAATACTCATACAATTCAAGATTTACTTTTAGAGATTCAAAATGATGGCAAACAACAAATATTATGGAATAAAGAGGTTAAAGATTTACTTCTACTCGTACACTGTCACGAACGTGCTTTGGAAGGAGTAAATAAGGCTTTAAATTCCTTGAATATGCCTCCAAATTTTTCAGCAAAGATTATTGATTCGGGATGTTGCGGTATGGCTGGTTCATTTGGAATGGAGAAAGAACATTATGAAATTTCTACTAAAATCGCTGAAGATAGACTTTTACCAAACTTAAGAAAATCAAAAGAAAATCAAGAAATAGTGGTCACTGGGATTTCATGTCATGATCAAATAAAAGATTTATCAAATAAAAATCCAAGATATTTGGTAGAAGTGCTTGCAGAAGCTATTAGAGATTAATATTTATTTGAAGTTGCTAATTGTCCACAGCCTGCACTAACCTCTATACCTTTTTCCATTCTAACGGTGGAGGGAATTCCAGATTTTTTTAATTCGTTTTGAAATTTTATGATCATAGAATCACTGGTTCTTTTATATTCAGATAACTTTGTTGGATTTACTGGTATCAGATTTACATGAGCCAACATACCTTTTAGTAAGACCCCTAAATCATTTGCGTGTTTTGTTGAATCATTTTGTCCAGATAATAATACGTATTCAAAAAATATTTTACGGTTAGTTTGTTGTATATATTTCTTACATGCATCTATCAACATTTCTATAGGATATCTTTTATTAATAGGGACAGTTTGTTCTCTGGTGAAATTATCTGGAGCATGAAGAGAAACTGCTAAATTGATTTGTATATTTTCCTTGGATAATTTTATAATTTCTGGGACAAGTCCAACAGTGGAAATAGTTATACTTCTAGCTCCTAAATTAATACCATTAGGATCGTTAAGAATTTTTATCGCCTTAATAGTGTTATTATAATTAGCCAAAGGTTCTCCCATTCCCATAAAAACGATATTTTTTATCCCATCATAAGATTTTTCTGGTTTACTTAAATAAGAATCAAAATATTTTTTTTCTTCTAATTTTTTGAAATACATAATTTGAGATATGATTTCTCCTGCTTTAAGTTGTCTAAAAAACCCCTGTTGACCAGTTGCGCAAAAAGTACAACCTAAAGCACATCCAACTTGACTAGAAACACAAATAGTTTTACGTGGTTTTCTATGATCATCAGAAGGGTAGTTCATTAACACAGTTTCAATACGTAAGTTATCTGATAATTCAAATAAACTTTTATAGGTTGATTTATCTTTAGATATCACATAATTCACTTCATTTAATTTTTCAACAAAAAAGTATTTGTTTAAATCTGAAATTAAATCAGTTGGAATATTTTTCATATCCTCAAAATTATCTATATTATTTCTATATAAATAACGCCAAATTTGAGAAGTTCTATATTTGGGGTAACTTTTACTAGTTAAGAATTCTTCAAGTTCAAATTTTGAAAAATCATATATATTTAGTGTCTTAATCATTATTTAACATTCAATAGTAAACATATGTTAGTATTATTTATAATAATTTTATAAGACAAAACTAAAATGGTTAATGATTTTATAGATGAAATTTCAAACCAAGAGGCTATATTAAAAGCAAAAGATTTAAGCGTTTTCTATGGACCACTACAAGCTGTAAATAATGTTACATTTAATATTCCTAGAAACAAAATTGTTGCTCTTATAGGACCATCAGGCTGCGGTAAAAGCACTTTGATAAGATGTTTCAATCGTATGAATGATCTTATCCCTACGGCTAAAGTTGAAGGAGAAATTAAATATAATGATATTTCAATTTATTCTGAAAATTCTGACCCCACCGATATAAGATTTAAAATTGGAATGGTCTTTCAAAAACCTAATCCATTTCCTAAAAGTATTTTTGAGAATGTGGCCTTTGGACCAAAAATTAATGGTTTTGATAAAGATAATATTGAATCAATAGTAGAATCTTCTTTAAAAAAATCTGCTTTGTGGGATGAGGTTAAAGATAGGTTGAAAGATAATGGATTAACTTTATCAGGAGGGCAACAACAAAGATTGTGTATCGCAAGAGCATTGGCTGTAAATCCTGAGATTATACTTATGGATGAACCAGCATCTGCATTGGATCCAATTTCAACATCTAAATTAGAAGATCTGATTCAAGAAATATCATCAAATATTACAGTTGTTATTGTTACCCACAATATGCAACAGGCAACTAGAATTTCTGATTATGCTGCTGTTATGATGGCTGGAGAAAATAGAATTGGAGAATTGATAGAATATGGCACAAATGATTCTGTTTTCGGAAATCCCAAAGATGAACGTACTGAGGCATACGTTACAGGAAGAATTGGATAGATAATAATATGGCAAGACAAGAATTTGATAATAGTTTACACAAACTTGAAACTGAAATTAAAATAATGGTTTCTCAAGTAGAGCTTTCGATAGAGAAAGCTATCAAATCATTAATAGAACAGGATCTAGTATTGGCTGATGAAGTGATAAAAAATGATGACATAATTGATAAAATGCAAGACGATCTTGAAAAATTATGTATAGACCTAATAAGAAGAGAGCAACCTTTAGCAGGAGATTTAAGAGAAATAGTTGCATGCATGTATGTAATTGAAGAATTAGAAAGAATAGGCGATTATGCTGAAGGAATTGCTGTATTGACAAATAGAATGGGTGTAAGACCTCTACCTACAGACTTGGTGATTATTCCACAAATTAGTATTATAAGTATTTCAATGTTAAAGACTAGTACAGAGACTTTTTTGTTAAAAAATGCTAATGAGGTAAAGAATAGATATAAAAAACTTCAAAAAGAAGATACTAAATTGGATAATTTATACAAAGATGTTCAAGAGAGATTAATCGAACTGATGAAACGTAAACCAAATGAAATTGAACGTGCAACTTTTTTATTGTGGGTTGCTCATAATTTAGAAAGAATCGCTGATAGATCAATTAATATTGCAGAGAGATCTATGTTCCTCGTAGGCAATTAGTTTCGAATCCTATATGGGGGTAACAATAACAACTCAAAAACATTTGAAAAATTAGTCTTTGTTAAACCATAAAATGGCAGTACCAAATGACATACGCCACTTAATACGCCACTTTATGTTTGGAGGCACTAGAGGAAAATATTGAGAGGGGTACTTTCCTCAAGTATAAAATTGTATTTGGCTAATTCCTCATAGAAACTAAACTATATTTTTTTATTAAATTTTGATTCCTTAATTCTAGAACAAATTTTTGTTCGTCACCGATAGATCCTCTTTTATGATTATTAATAACTCTATGTACCGTACGAGTTGAAATTTTTAATGCTTTTGCAATATTTTTATTAGAAAATTCTGAATTCTTCATAGTCATAATCAGTAAATTTCTATTATTTTTCAACTTTGATTTATCCAGAATAGGATCATCATATTTACAAAGTGGAAGTGGACAGTTTAAACAACTATCAGAAAATTCGCATCCATCTTCTAAAATAATATTTTTATTAATTACATCATTATATTTTGTCATAGTCATAGAAGAATCCTCATTTATGCTTACAATTTTTAGAGACATGAAAATAATCAAGAGAATAATTTTTTTTATACACATTAATTGTGACTAATGCATTAGTATTACTTTTTTCTTCATTTGAAAACAATATGTTCTCAAAAAGTAAAAATTCTTGATCTTTATCAAATTTATTTGAAAATAAATACTTGGACTGATTATAAGATATTCTATTAAATGATCCGTAAAAACCACAATTTAAATCTTTCAAATCATTTATCTTATCTACCATTTTAAAAATAGCAGGATACAAGCATTCAATCATAGAAGAACTTATTATAGCGGAAGAAATATTATTATTTTTGTTTTTTATTAGAGCCCAAATCCTAAGATCATTCATGGATTCATGCCAACAGTATACGCATTCAATTCCAATATTATATTCTTTATGTTTTTTATCAATAATGCTTGTAGCAATTGATCTTATAACATCTACATCAGCTGAATTTACACTTTTTGATCTGTCAAAAACATTTGCCTTATAATTTATTGTCATAACAACTCCTTAATTAGAACATATGTTCATTTTAGAACAAGTGTTCTAATTAAGTCAAGTAAATTAATTACGACTTTATCTGCTGATTTTATCTATATTCATAATTTTGAGCTGGTGGGACAGGAGGTGGGGTAGCAGGGGCAGCTGGAATAATTTTTTGTAGTTCTTCAATTGAAACTCCTAGTATTCTGGCTGCGGATTCAAAGTCAGGAGGAGGCCCTCCTAGAGCCGCAATAAGTTCTGCTGTTGTTATTCCTAATTTAGAAGCTGCTTCTGTAAAATCCGGAGGACCTTGTCTTTGTCCACCAGCACCAGGAGGACCTTGTCCCTGTCCACCAACATCATAATTTGATTCATTTGGTACACCATGGTAACAAAGTAAAAAATAAGGAAATCCTATTTGTCCTTCACCGTTTCTAATTGTGCTAACGTAATGATAAATGCCATCAGGGTCTTCTGGGGTTGAACTAGACAAACCGTTGCATTCATCTGTGTCTCCAAGTCCTTCAATATACTCCCAGTCATCTATTCCGTTATATCCGTTCGCGTCTTTTTTCAATCTATAACTAGAAGTTATTTCTATAACATTTTTATATGAATCCCACCCATATGGTCCATAAATAGGAAATCCATCAAAAGCAAATCCTATAACTGGAGAATGTTCATTGGGGTCTAAATTAGTTCTATAATCCCAATCTTCCCAGTCTAAACCCGTACCATCTGGATGCCAATGTAAGCAATTAGCGTCAAAATGATAATGAAAATAAGCACCGGCTGAATGCCCTCCGCATAACCCTAATTCAATGGGCTGTCTATCTTCTTCAAAATAGTCAAAATGTAAAGCAACAGCATCTCCACCTGGTCCTTCTTCAGGTCCATAAATTGGTACACCCGTAACAGTTATGGCAATAGGACCTCTATCAGGAGCCATTGTGATTTCTTCAGTAAATTGAGGATTAGTAGGAATTATCCATTGATAATTATTCTCTTGTGCGCAACAACCTAATCCTGATTGAAAATCATGATTAGGAATCCCAGTACTGGTTACAATTACAGAATCATCTGTCAATTCAATATCTACATAACATTTCCAGGTTTCTGCATCGTCTGTAGAAAGATCATCAACGATTATTATTTCATTTTCACTACATAACCAAGCATTAGTGTACAAGCCATTAACATTATTATTAGCAATTTCTTTTTGGACAAATTCAGGTAAGGATATTGAATCAAGGTTTAAAGAAGAATTTAAAGAAATCAAAAGATCAAAATCCAATTCTAAGGTTATTTTATCTTCCACACTAATAATAAAAAAAAGTTTAGGTATTTCCATCCCAAAATCGCTGAAAGGGAAAGATATGCTTCCCTGACCTTTCAATCTCCCCATTTCTGATATGGCTTGAATATCCCATGTCTTTGTTTGTGTAACTCCATGAATCGTAAGGTCACCTATCATTTGGAATTCCACCTCATTTTTATCTAAATTAAGTAAACTGCTAGTATTTAAATTCTTAATTTCTTTAACATGAAAAAAGACCTCAGGAAACTTATCTGTTTCAAGCGAATTTCTTTTTAAATAATTATCTCTCTTAGATTCATCACTCTGAAGATTAGAAAGATCAATATTAATTATAGATTCAGGACTAGGAATTCCTTTTTCGTCTAAGTAAATTCCTCCTGTAATATCCTCAGTGTATCCTACTGCATCAATTGGATATGATAATCTCGCAAGTTGCTCTGTGACTCTATAGTTTGCTTTAATATAATTGTCTGCAGATTGAAATTCAATAGACAGGAATGGCCTAAAAGAATCCTCAATTATTGTTTGGTTCTCAGATTCTTCAGATTCATTTTCATCCTTATTATCTTTAGAGTCGTTTTTTATAATTTCTGATTTTTCTAATTTAGGTTTCACATCAGGGTCATTATCAGGTATATTTGCATATGATTCCTCTTGTGAGGAACATGATAAAAGAATTACGGTTAATAGTATCAAAAAATATTTCACGACATAGATAATTATAAACAAAAATACCATAAGAAAATAGCATGAAAACAGTTTTAATCACAGGGGCAACGTCTGGTATAGGATTTGAATTATTTAAGATATTTTCTAACGAGAAATATAAAGTAATTGGCAT
>Ga0209034_10001146_pt1 | contig 13153 bp, 13 predicted proteins | sample MarorgKNORR_S2LV_2_FD_188219 | JGI IMG/M metagenome (GOLD analysis project Ga0209034, IMG submission 188219) | Marine microbial communities from the Southern Atlantic Ocean, analyzing organic carbon cycling - 250m_A/KNORR_S2/LV (SPAdes) (version 2) | ecosystem: Environmental > Aquatic > Marine...
GCATTATTATCGGGATTAGTAGAATTGATGGTTCTGATTAAATCTTTAGGTAAATTCTGTGATTCTTCGTAGATATTGAATGAATCAAAGGGGCTGGTAGTTATAACTCCTCCAAAGTCCCAAAATACAGCTCTAATCATGGTTTTAATCCTTTATTGAGGGCTGCAGTATATTAAAAAAAGTGAAAATAATACTATTTAAACTACCTAAAAAGCACAAAAAACCTATAATCGCACCCCCGAAATTAGCTTAAGATAAGAAAATGTCTGGAAATACAACTGGAAAACTCTTTAATGTGACCACTTTTGGTGAGAGTCACGGTGTTGCTATGGGTTGTATTGTTGATGGATGCCCTCCAGGAATGGACTTAACTGAGGCAGATATTCAGACTTATTTAGATAAAAGGAAGCCAGGTTCATCTAAATTCACCACACAAAGAAAAGAAGATGACAAAGTAGAAATTTTATCAGGAGTTTTTGAGGGTAAGACAACTGGAACTCCTATAGGACTTTTAATAAGAAATAAGGACCAAAAGTCAAAGGATTATGAAAAATTAAAAGATGTCTTTAGACCCTCTCATGCAGATTATTCGTATACCCAAAAATATGGGATAAGAGATCACAGGGGTGGGGGAAGAGCATCTGCAAGAGAAACAACCATGCGAGTAGCTGCAGGCTCTATTGCTAGAAAATACCTAAAAGAAAGTTCAGGCATCGAGATCACTGGCTATCTAAGTCAAATTGGGCATATTAAAATTAGCGAAATAGATTTTAATGAAATCGACAAAAACCCTTTTTTCAGCCCTGATAAAAAAATAATTCTTGAGATAGAAAAGCTGATTAATAAACTGCGTGAGGAAGGAGACTCAATAGGTGCGAAAATAACTGTGAATGTTACAAATTTACCTCCTGGGTTAGGAGAACCGGTTTTCGACAAACTGGATAGTGAGATAGCTAAGGCGTTAATGGGTATAAATGCTGTTAAAGGAGTTGAAATTGGAGCAGGGTTCTCTGTCATAGAAGCCAAAGGGTCTGAAAGTAGAGATGAAATGTCTCCAGAAGGCTTTAAATCTAATTCCTCTGGAGGAACTTCGGGAGGAATATCAACCGGACAAGATTTAATAGCTAGCATAGCTTTAAAGCCAACTTCTAGCATAGCTAAAGAAGGAGACACTGTAGACAAGGAAGGCAAGGCAGCTAAGATCAAGGTAACGGGTCGTCATGATCCTTGTGTAGGGATTAGAGCTACACCTATAGCTGAATCAATGGTCGCTCTGGTTTTAATAGATCATTTACTTCGGAATAGAGGCCAAAATGCTGACGTAAAATCAGAAGTACCTGAAATACCATCTAAAGGGTAAAAGTTATGCCAAGAACTCTTTACGATAAATTATGGGATCTCCATGAAGTCACGCAAAGGGAAGATGGAACTTATCTTCTGTATATTGATAGACATTTAATTCATGAAGTGACTTCGCCTCAGGCTTTTGAAGGATTAAGATTAGCTGGAAGAAAACCTTGGAGAACTTCTTCAAATAAAGCAACTCCTGATCACAACATACCTACTACAGATAGACAATTGGGCTTAAAAGGAATTAAAGATGAAGTGTCTAAGTTACAAGTGACAACTTTAGATGATAACTGTAAAGAACATGGGATCGAACAGTTTGATATAGAGGATGAAAGACAGGGTATTGTTCACGTTGTAGGTCCAGAACAGGGGATAACTCTTCCCGGAATGACCGTTGTATGTGGAGACTCTCATACTTCTACGCATGGTGCACTAGGATCATTAGCTATGGGAATTGGTACTTCTGAAGTTGAGCATGTTCTAGCTACTCAATGCTTGGTGGCTACTAAGCAGAAAAATATGAATGTTCAGATAAATAATGTACTTCCAAAAGGGGTCTATTCAAAAGATTTAACTATGAGCGTTATAGGAAAAATAGGTACTGCTGGAGCTACAGGATATGCAATTGAATATTCTGGGCAGGCAATAGAATCAATGTCCATAGAAGCAAGAATGACCGTATGTAATATGGCCATAGAAGCAGGTGCTAGGGCAGGTATGGTTGCTTTCGATGAAATCACTTTAGATTATGTTAAAGGTAAGCCATACGCTCCATCAGGAACCCAATGGGACAATGCCATAGACCTATGGAAAGATCTAAAAACTGATTTAGGAGCTCATTTTGATGAAACAATCAAATTTGATGCGAGTGAATTAAAACCTCAAGTTTCTTGGGGTACTTCTCCTGAAATGGTAATAGATATAGATTCTGTTGTTCCAGAGCCTAAATCTAATTCTGAATCTAATGCACTTGATTATATGGGGCTTAAAACAGGTATGAAACCTGAGGACATTAAACTGGATCAAGTATTCATAGGTTCTTGTACCAATTCAAGGTTGGAAGATTTAAGAATTGCTGCAGAAATTGTCAAAGGTAATAAGGTTAGTAAAAGTTTAAAGAGAGCTATTGTGGTACCTGGATCAGGATTGGTATCAAAGGCAGCTATAGAGGAAGGTTTAGATCAGGTTTTCATGGAAGCCGGATTTGAGTGGAGAGCCCCTGGTTGTTCTATGTGCCTAGGAATGAATCCTGATCAACTCGATGAAGGTGATCACTGTGCTTCAACATCAAATAGAAACTTTGAAGGCAGGCAAGGCTATAAAGGAAGAACTCATTTAGTTAGTCCAGCCACAGCAGCTGCAGCAGCTATAGCAGGAAATTTTGTAGATGTAAGGAGTATCGTAGGATGAATGAGTACACCATACATTCAGCTAAAATGGTCCCTTTAGACAGATCTAATATTGATACGGATCAAATAATCCCTAAGCAGTTTCTCAAATCAATTAAAAAAACTGGTTTTGGACCTAATTTATTTGATTCTTGGAGATATTTAGATTCAGGGTATCCTGGACAGGACAATTCAAAAAGACAAATAAATCCAGAATTCGTTCTAAATGATAAAAGATATGAAGAGTCTGAAATTCTGATTTCTAAAGCGAATTTTGGCTGTGGGTCAAGCAGAGAGCACGCAGTATGGGCTATTCAAGATTATGGCATTAAGTGTGTTATTGCTGAAAGTTTTGCTGATATTTTTTATAACAACTGCTTTAAGAACGGACTTCTTGCAATAGCGTTACCTAAAGATGCAATAGAAGAATTATTCAGAATAAGTGAGGAAGGTAAAAATATACACGTCGATCTAATAAATCAGGTCATCTTAGATTCAGCTGAATCAGAGATTGTTAAATTCGATATAGACAATTTCAGAAAAACTTGTGTACTAGAGGGTCTCGACGAAATAGGCATAAGTTTAAAACACTCTGAACTTATTAAGAGCTTTGAAAAAAATAAAAAGGAAGTAACTCCTTGGATTTTTAAATGAGTAAAAACAAGAAAAGAATACTTATTCTTCCAGGTGATGGTATAGGCCCTGAAGTTAGTGTTGTTGCCAAAAAACTTTTGGTTTTGTTAGATCAGAAATATTCTTTAGATCTAGAGGTTTCAGAAGGATTGTTGGGAGGAATAGCTTATGACCAAACTGGGGATCCTCTACCCAAGGAGACTTTAGACAAGGCAAAAGAAAATGAAGCGATACTCTTAGGAGCAGTAGGAGGACCTAAATGGGACCAGATTTCGTCTGAAAAAAGACCTGAAAAAGGTCTTTTAGGAATGAGATCTGAATTTGATTTCTTTGCAAATCTTAGACCCGCTATCTTATCGAAAGAGCTTGTCTCAGCTTCAACTTTGAAAGAGGAAAAAGTAGCTGATTTAGATTTACTTATCGTTCGTGAATTAACAGGTGGTATTTATTTTGGAGAACCTAGAGGGAAGGTTAAGGGCTCAGAAGAAGTCCTTAATACCATGAGATATAGCAAAGATGAAATAACCAGGATAGGAAGGGTGGCGTTTGAAGCAGCCAGAAAAAGGAGCGGGAAGCTTTGTTCAGTGGACAAAGCTAATGTACTAGAAGTTAGTTCCTTTTGGCGGAATACAATATCTGATCTTTCTCACGAATATCCCGAAGTAGAATTAAGCCATATGTTGGTAGATAACGCTGCAATGCAATTAGTAAGAGAACCAAAGCAATTTGATGTCATAGTCACAGAAAACTTATTTGGAGATATCCTTTCTGATATAGCGGCAATGTTAACAGGCTCTATAGGTATGCTTCCTTCAGCCTCTCTTAACGATACAAACAAAGGTCTCTATGAACCAGTGCATGGATCTGCACCAGATATAGCCGGTAAGGATTTAGCTAATCCTTTAGCTTCGATCTTGTCCGTTGCCATGATGATGAGATATACCTTCGAAGAAGAAAAAGTGGCTTTGGCAATTGAACAAGCCGTAGAATCCGTTTTGGCTTTAGGTCAAAGAACCCAAGATATAGCTGGAAAGAAAGATGAAGTTATAGGCACAATTGAAATGGGGCAACTAGTTTTAAAAGAAATAGAGTCTAACTGATGAAGGAAGCAAAAAATATCGCTGTGGTTGGAGCTACTGGGCTTGTCGGCAAGACTTTCCTTCAATTACTTGAATCGGATCATTTTTTAGATTCGGATATCCATTTACTAGCAAGTAAAAAATCAGAAGGTAAAGAAGTTACCTTTAGAAATTCTAATCATATTGTTGGTTGTTTAGAAAATTTTGATTTTTCTAAAGTTGATTTAGCATTCTTCTCTGCTGGATCTGAAACTGCTAAAGACTATGCACCTAAAGCTGTTGAACAAGGATGTTTTGTAGTCGATAACTCTTCATGTTTTAGAAAAGATAAAAACATTCCTTTAATAGTTCCTGAGGTTAATGCGGAAGCTTTACTCGATTACTCAATGCCTGGCATAGTAGCTAACCCTAATTGTTCTACAATTCAAATGCTGGTAGCACTCAAGCCTTTGCATGATTTATTTAACATTAACAGAATTGATGTGACTACCTTCCAGGCTGTTTCGGGAACTGGAAAATTAGCTCAGGAAGAATTACAACTCCAAATTAAACAAGAGTTACAAGAGGAAAAAACTTCTTCGAATATTTATGCTAAACAAATAGCTTTTAATGCTTTACCTCATTGCGGCGATTTCCAGGAAAACTCCTATGCCTTTGAAGAAATGAAAATGGTTTGGGAGACTCATAGAATTCTCGATCCTAATATAGAAATAGCAGCCACTTGTGTAAGAGTGCCAGTAATGAATGGCCATTCAGAATCTGTACATATTGAAACGACCGAACAAATAAATATCGATACAGTTAAAGACTGTTTGAATGAAGCCAAAGGCATCAAGCTAGCCGACGGTGAAGGTTCGGAAAGTTATGAAACCGCTTTAGAGATAGATGGAACAGACTTAGTGCATGTGGGTAGGCTTAGAATGGATCTTTGGAATACTAAAAGGCTTAATTTATGGATAGTCGCAGACAACTTGAGAAAAGGGGCTGCCTTAAATAGTATCCAAATTGCTGAAATACTGTTCGTTTAGTTTCTATGAAAATTGATCTATTGATCGAAATATAGAAATGAATTTTGAAACTTTGACCGGATTCTCCTTTCATGGGTTAGTTGGAATCATTGTAGGTCTAATAGTTTTTTCACTTTTATTGTTTTTGATCAGGTATGAAAAGAAAGCTAAAGAGACCTTTAATTTTAAAGATAGCAATCTAAGTGAAGTTGGTGACCCTATAGAGGCAAATATAAATTTAGCTAGAAGTTTGATAGAAATGAAAGAAATTGATAAAGCAGATGAGTGCATAAAAAAAGTGGAATTCAATAAGGACTTGAGTCTAGAACAACGAGAAAAAATAAATATTCTTAAAGATAAAATAACAGAAAATAAGAATGGCTAAAAAAATCTTTCGAATAGCTCTTGGAATTGAATATGAAGGAACAGCTTATAAAGGGTTTCAAAAACAAAAAAGTACAAAAAAAACTGTACAGGGCCTATTAGACTCTGCTTTAAGCAAGGTAGCTAATCAGCAAATATTGACTGCATGCAGTGGAAGAACTGATGCGGGTGTGCATGCCTACTGTCAAACGATACATTTTGATACTACTTCGTTAAGGGAGGTTAAGTCTTGGATCAACGGGGGTAATGCTTTACTTCCAAAAGATATAAGAATTCTATGGGCAAAACGAGTTTCCAGTGATTTTCATTCTAGGTTCTCAGCTTTATCAAGAACTTATCGTTACATTATAAGAAACTCTGAACTTCCTTCGGCTTTAGATAGGAATAAAAAATTGTGGGTTAGAGAAAAGTTAGACTTGAGAAATATGAGAAGGGCCTCCTCTTACCTAATAGGTGAAAAAGATTTTTCTTCTTTTCGATCTTCTTCTTGTCAATCAAAAAGCCCAAATAGAAATATTCGTTCAATAAATATTAAGAAAAAAGGAGATTTGTTATTTATCGATATAAGCGCAAATGCCTTTTTATTAAATATGGTTAGAATAATTACAGGAACACTTTTAGAAACAGGATTAAAAAAGATACCACCTAAAAGAGTCAAAGAAATTCTAGACGCTAAAGACAGAACGCTCGCTGGAAAAACCGCCTCTCCTAATGGCCTGTATTTCGTTGGCGCTGAATATTTAAAGAAATATGAAGTTCCTAACATTTCAAATTCTGTTATCTAATCAAAATCAGTAAGGTCAAATCTGATAGACTGCGCGACCCTGAGATAAATCATGAGCTTATTTATAAAGATTTGTGGAATTACAAGTGCAAAAGACGCAAGTTTAGCGGTGTCTTTTGGAGCTAATGCTTTAGGTTTTAATATGTATGAAAAAAGCCCTAGGTATGTATCTCAACAAGAGGTTAAGGAAATTCTAAAAGAATTATCAGATGAAATCATACCTGTTATGGTTTTTGTGGATCCCAGTTATAAATATGTTGAAGATTGCTTAAAACTTTCAACAAAGATCATTCCTCAATTTCATGGAAGTGAAACTCCAGAATTTTGCTCCTCTTTCAATAGAAATTTTATTAAAGCTATACCAGTATCTAAAGAGGAAGACATAAATAATGGGTTTGAAAAATATGCGGATTCTTGGATGATATTGTTAGATAGTTACACTCAAGAAGAGTTTGGCGGTACAGGGAAACAATTTGATTGGACTTACTTGAGAGGCAAGGACTACGATAAGGCATATTTAGTAGCTGGAGGACTAAATCCTAATAACGTTGCAGAAGTATTATCACTAACTTCTTGTACGGGATTAGATGTTAGTTCAGGTGTAGAATCTTCTCCAGGAAAGAAGGATTCAATGAAAATAAAAGAATTTATTGATGTAGCAAGGAATTTCCATGTCTAAAAAAGAGCAAGTGCCTGATTCCAAAGGACGTTTTGGTATTTATGGTGGAGTATATGTAGCAGAAACTTTAGTTCCTGCTTTAGAAGAGCTTGCACAAAAATATGAACTAATAAAAGACGACAAAGAGTTCAAGGCAGAAGTCCAAGATGATCTTGAGAAATTTGTAGGAAGACCTTCACCACTATATTTTGCTAAGCACTGGTCTAAGAAATTAGGCGGCGCAAAGGTATATCTAAAAAGAGAGGATTTAAATCATACAGGCGCTCATAAAATAAATAACACAGTGGGTCAAATACTTCTTGCTAAGCATATGGGCAAGACAAGAATAATTGCCGAGACCGGTGCCGGTCAACATGGAGTCGCTACAGCAACTGTAGCAGCTAGACAGGGTTTGGAATGTGTAATCTATATGGGCGAAGAAGATATAAAAAGACAATCGCTAAATGTCTACAGAATAAAAATACTAGGTGCCGAAGTCGTTTCTGTTAATTCAGGTACAAAAACTTTAAAAGATGCTATGAATGAGGCCATGAGAGATTGGGTAACCAATGTGGACAATACTTATTACATTATTGGAAGTGTTGCAGGGCCTCATCCTTATCCACAGATAGTCAGGGATTTCAATTCAATAGTTGGAAAGGAAGTGCTTGTTCAAAGCAAAAATCAAATAGGTAAGATGCCAGATCTTTTGGTTGCATGTGTTGGAGGGGGATCAAATGCAATGGGTCTTTTTTATCCCTTTATAGATATCTCCTCAACTGATTTGGTAGGAGTAGAGGCAGGGGGTTTGGGACTTGATACGGGTAAACATGCAGCACCTTTGAACGCAGGCAGTGAGGGTGTACTTCATGGAATGAGAACTTATCTAATGCAAACTGAAGAAGGTCAAATTCAAAATACCCATTCCATCTCAGCAGGGTTAGATTACCCAGGAGTTGGACCAGAACATGCCTGGTTAAAAGATATAGGCAGAGCTGACTACACCACTGCAAATGATCAAGAAGCTCTTGATGCCTTTAAAGAATTAACTCTCGTCGAGGGAATAATGCCTGCTTTGGAAACAGCCCATGCTTTAGCTTACGTAAAAAAAATAGCACCCACAATGGATTCCGAAAAAGTAATAGTGGTTAATATCTCTGGTAGGGGAGATAAAGATATAAACACGGTTGCAGATATTGAGGGCATAAAACTTTAATGGGGCGAATTGAAACGACTTTCTTAGATTTAGCTGAGCTTAAACAAAAGGCTTTAATTGGCTACATCGTTTCTGGGGATCCTAATGTCTCTTCAACCCTAATGGCAATGCATTTAATGGTAGAAGAGGGAGTGCATGTTATTGAACTTGGCATAGCTTTTTCAGATCCAATGGCTGAGGGACCCTCTATTCAACAAGGGCATGAGAGAGCTCTATCAGAGAAAATTTCACTTAAAGCAACTCTTAAGCTAGTAAAAAGTTTCAGAGAGAAAGATAAAAAAACTCCAGTTGTCTTAATGGGCTATATGAATACTTTTGAAGCACTAGGAAGTGAAGTTTTTTCTTCTACGGCAAAAGACAACGGTGTAGATGGGGTTCTTATAGTAGACATGCCCTTGGAAGCAAGTGATGAATTCACCGAAGAGAGCAGAAAACAAGGTCTTGATGTTATTAGACTAATAGCTCCTACCACCACTGAATCAAGAATCAAGAAAATATGTAAGCAAGCATCGGGATATGTTTACTACATATCACTTAAAGGTATTACAGGTGCAGACTCTATAAACCCAAAGGAAGTAGAAAAAAAAGTTTTAAAGCTAAAGAAGGTAACCGATTTGCCAGTAGTTATTGGTTTTGGAATTAAAGATGGTAAGTCAGCCAGTAAAGTAAAAGACTTAGCTGATGGTGTAGTAGTAGGAAGTGCTTTAGTTGATATCATGGGAGGGAATAAAGAGGAGATAGAAAAGCATTTATCTATTAAAATTAAGGATCTTTCTAAAGCGCTACATAAAACTTAACTATGGCCAATTGGTTTGACAAGATTCTTCCCTCTTTTATAAAGAAAGGGAGCACAAAAAAGTCATCTGTACCAGAAGGCTTGTGGCAGACATGTTCAGGCTGTAATAACGTGCTTTATGTTCCTGAACTTGAGGCTAGTCTTTATGTTTGTCCTAAATGTGATCACCACGTCAGGATTGGTGCAAGAAAAAGGTTAGATTTGTTCTTGGATTCAGAAAATCAAATAGAGATCGCATCAAATGTAAGCCCTACAGACTGGCTTAAGTTTAAAGATACTAAACGTTATAGAGATAGGATTACTGAAGCGGAGAGTAACAGCGATGAAAATGAAGCTATTGTTGTTAAGCAAGGTACTTTATTAAAACTTCCATTGGTTGCAGCAGCCTTTGAGTTCAGATTCATGGGGGGTTCAATGGGGTCAGTAGTTGGCCAAAAATTTGTAGAAGGGGTCAACCAAGCACTAAATAATCAACTTCCTTTCGTTTGTTTTTCAACCAGCGGAGGAGCCAGAATGCAAGAATCTTTGGTTTCTCTTTATCAAATGGCAAAGACTAGTGCTGTTCTTCAAAAGTTGAAAGAGGCAGGCCAGCCATATATATCTATTATGATTGATCCAATTTACGGAGGAGTTGCAGCAAGTTTAGCTATGCTAGGAGATATCAATATAGCTGAACCTAAAGCACTAGTAGGCTTCACCGGACCCAGGGTAATAGAACAAACTTTAAAAGTTCAATTGCCGGAAGGTTTTCAAAGAAGTGAATTTTTATTGGATCATGGTGCTATAGATATGATTGTGCACCGAAAGGATCTTCAATCAACAGTTCATAGGCTGCTTTTAAATCTTCTTGATAAACCTTCAAGTTAATGTCCAAAGAGAACTCGTTAGAATATTGGTTAGATTACATCCAAGCGGTAGGACCAAAAGAAATAGATTTGGGACTCCAAAGGATAAAACCCATTTATGAACAATTAATAAAATCTAAAATTGCTTCTAAAGTTATAGTTGTAGGAGGTACTAATGGAAAGGGTACAACTACGGAGTTTTTAGGCCAACTTTTAGTTTCAAAGCATAAGATCGTTGGTACCTTCACTTCACCACATTTATTCAATTTCAATGAAAGGATAAAAATAAATGGCAAGCCGGTTTCTGATGAAAGCATAGTTGAAAGCTTTAAATTAATTGAAGAAAGCAGGGGTTCTACTAATCTTACATATTTTGACTTTTCTACTTTGGCCGCTTTACTTATTTTCAATAAATCTAAAGTTGACTATATGGTGTTAGAAATTGGGCTTGGTGGAAGGTTAGATCCTGTAAATATTGTAGATTCAGACATTGCAATTTTAACTAATGTTGAATTGGATCATCAAGATTGGTTAGGAGAAGATAGAGAGTCAATTGGAAAGGAGAAAGCAGATATTTTTAAACTTCATAAGCCAGTAATCATTGGACAACATGAAGTTCCAAATAGTGTCCATGAGAAGATTTTAGAAACTAAAAATCAGACTTTTTGCGTTGGTAAAGAGTTTGATTATCAGGTAGACGATTCAAACAAAAAATGGACTTTTACCTTTAAAGGGGAAAGGCAAGTTTCTTATGCAGATATCAAGTTGAATAGTTTTTCGGTGAGCAGCATTTCATGTGCTCTTGCTGCTTTTTGTCTTTTAGAAGAAGAGGTAAGTTTAGATATGGATGTCGTTTTTAACTCACTAGATTTAAAAGGCCGTTGTGAACTTATAGATAACAGATATCTTCTAGATGTTAGCCATAATGAATCATCGGCAAGGTTTCTTTCATCTTTTATAGAAAGGAATTTTGAAGATGGAACGGTAATAAATGCGGTTTTTGGAGTTATGGAAGACAAGGATGTTAATTCGATACTTGAACCATTAGCAACCAGAATTAATAAATGGTATGTAACTTCTGCAGATATAGAACGTTCTATGGCTACCGAAAAACTGGGAGATATCATTAATTCTAAATATCCTAAAGATATGGAGCTTGTTGGAAGTGTTAAGGAGGCCTGTATGAAAGCCCAAGAAGAAACTGAAGAAGAAGGCTTGATTCTAATCTTTGGTTCTTTTTATACCGTTTCAGAAGCTTTCCCTGCTTTAAAATTATTAAGATCAGTTGCTTAAATGATTGCAATAGATTGGATTTCTTTGGCTTTAATTGGAGCTCTAGGAATCTCAGGTTTTTTCAATGGCTTTGCCAAAGAAATTTCTTCTGCTATCGCTTGGGTAGTATCAATAGTTGGAGCATGGTATTTTGGCCCCTTGCTTTTTCCATACTTAGAAGCCTATTTAAGCAATGTTCAAGTTAAGTCTATCGCTTCATTTATAGTTGTTTTTATTATTTTGTTTGCTCTAGTAAGGTTAGCTGGTTCGATACTTTCTAAATTTCTCAGTGCCATCGGATTAGGTTTTTTAGATAAAGGTTTAGGCTTCTTTTTTGGTGCAACAAAAGCAACTGCAATTTTGGTTACTGTATTTATATTATCTTCAGGATTTTTAGAAAATAAAAGCTGGTGGAATGAATCTTTATCTAAAGAGTGGACCACAAGAATTGCTGAGGTGATGGAGCCATTAATTAAGGACTGGAAAGCTCAAGCTGAAATTTTGTTAAACAAAGGGAATGTAACTTTCCCGCCGAAGTTATAAACTAGGCTGCCTTTATGTGTGGAGTAGTAGGGGTAGTAAGTAAATCGGAAGTATCTCCGATGATTTATGATGCTTTAACGATTTTACAGCACAGAGGTCAAGACGCCGCTGGAATAGCAACTTGCGATCAAGATAAATTCCATTTAAGAAAACAACTGGGTCTCGTTAGAGATGTCTTTAGAGATACTCATATGATTACATTGAGAGGATCTATGGGAATAGGGCATCTGAGATATCCAACTGCTGGTAGTCAAGATAGAGAATTAGCGCAACCCATGTATGTCAACTCGCCTTATGGAATAAGTATTTCTCATAATGGTAACTTGACTAATAAGGACGAGATAAGTGAAGTTTTAACAAATAAAAACCACAGATTTTTAAGCACAGACTCTGACAGTGAAGTCTTACTAAATGTATTTGCACATGAGTTGCAAAAACAAGGAGCTTCATCTCTAACCCAAAAGGAAATCTTTCAAGCAGTGAAAGCTACACATAAAAGAGTTAGGGGAGCTTACTCAGTAATTTTTATGATTAATGGGGTTGGAATTGTAGGATTTAGAGATCCTTTTGGTATCAGACCGCTAATTTTTGGTTCTAGACAAAATGATCTGTTGGGACCTGACTACATGATTGCATCTGAAAGTACAGTTTTAGATACATTAGGATTTGATGTAACTGGTGATGTGGATCCTGGAGAAGCTATTTTCATTAGCAAAGAAGGTGAAATGTACAGAGAAGCTTGTATAGAAAACCCTATACATACACCTTGTATATTTGAGTATGTTTATTTGGCTAGACCTGATGCCGTAATTGACAATATCTCTGTACATAAATCTCGAATGAGAATGGGTGAAGCTTTAGCAAAAAAGATTAATAAACTTAAACCAGAACATGACATTGATGTAGTAATACCTATTCCAGAAAGTAGTACCACTTCTGCTCTCCAGCTGGCTAATACACTGGGGATAAAGTACACAGAAGGATTTGTTAAAAACCGCTATATTGGAAGAACTTTCATTATGCCGTTTCAAGAAAAACGTGAAAAATCGGTAAGACAAAAGCTAAACCCGATAGAATTTGAGTTCAAGGGTAAAGTAGTTTTGTTGGTTGATGATTCAATAGTTAGAGGCACTACAAGTAGGCAAATAATTGAAATGGCCAGAAATGCAGGGGCTAAAAAAGTTTACTTTGCATCAGC
>Ga0209034_10001147_pt1 | contig 13138 bp, 14 predicted proteins | sample MarorgKNORR_S2LV_2_FD_188219 | JGI IMG/M metagenome (GOLD analysis project Ga0209034, IMG submission 188219) | Marine microbial communities from the Southern Atlantic Ocean, analyzing organic carbon cycling - 250m_A/KNORR_S2/LV (SPAdes) (version 2) | ecosystem: Environmental > Aquatic > Marine...
ATGGATAAACCTGACCACCAATGATGAGCACGTATAATTGGCAAAGACCCCCTACCATGACCAAGACAGACGCTGTCAGGATCGACGCACACCCACGCGCGCGATACGAATACAACAACATCAACGGCAAAATACTGCCAAGGCCCACTTGACCCAGCCAGAACAAAACTGGATAGACCCCCCCTGAAAACAATAGAAACTCGACCACCCCTCGCTGACGACCACTGTAAAGGCTAGTTAGTGTTTGGGCTGTCACCAGGTAAAGAACAACCAGCACAAATATGGCGAGCAATCGTCCCAATTTTTTTAGCACGTCCGAATCTGGCACCTGACCACTCCAACGGAGTGAAAGCACCAGGCCAACGAGAAAAACTGCGGTGCCAAGCGCAAACGAAGTGGCCACGAAAAGCGGTATCAGAATAGCTGCATCATAACCTTCACGAGCAACCAGGAAGCCGAATATCGCACCCGTCCCGCTGGTCAGCAATATCCGCCAGGCAAAGGCAACATAACCCGCCACCTTGACAGCACCACGAGGCGCGTTGTCAATGAAACACGCCAGATACACTCCAACGATCACGATAAAGCCGGTATAACCAAATACATTCCACGCAAAAATTGACCAAAAGTTATAGGTAGTGATCGCCACATGGAATCGGTCGGGTCGACCAAGGTCAAATACCAGCACTACCAAACCACCAACCAGTAGGCAAATTGCGAAAACACCTGACAGCCGAGCAACCGGCGCATAACGCGTGCGACCAAACACCGTCGATAAGGAAGCCGGGTTCAGAGCACCTGATGCACAGAGAATCAAAAACACGGCAAAGACATGCGGCAAACCCCACACCACCTGATTGCTCATTCCTGTAATGGCATGGCCAGCGGTGTCCATCTGATGCGCCGACCACAGCGCTGCAATGACAATCGGCATCAGGACAATCACGAAGACCCAGAATCCTTTCGCCGGTGCAACATGATAGCCCGTGTTATTCATCAAACTATCTCATCACAGTCCATGGTAGTGCACACCAGGATTAGTCCCAAGATCGCTTCTGAGTTGCTGACTCTGCACCTCACCCAAACGCTTCGCTAACTCCCCTTCATTGTCTGACAAATCTCCAAAGAGCAGTGCCTGATGGCCCGCCGCTGTACAGGCCTCGACACAAGCAGGTTCTCGATCACGATCAACCCGATGCACACAAAAAGTGCAACTTTCGACCGTGCCCTTACCCCGAGGGGAGTGAGTCCGTTGACCAACCAGATTAATGTGAATGAAAGAGCGTGCCATATATGGGCAAGCCATCATGCAGTAACGACAACCGATACACGTGTGCTTATTGACCAACACGATGCCGTCTTCCCTTCGAAATGATGCGCCTGTAGGGCAGACTGCAACACACGGTGCATCCTCGCAATGCTGGCACATCACCGGTAGTGATATCTCTCTGCCAGAATCCTCGTCGATTAAGTCCACCTTTCGAATCCATTGCGCATCAATTTCCGGTCGGTCGGTCATTTCAATGCCATGCTCCGTCGCGCAGGCGTTGACGCAAGCCTCACACCCCGACACGCAGCGGGTTGCATCCACCAACATGCCCCATCGGACCTCGGCGCTAGCTGCTTCATCATCAGGCTTGGCATCAGCCAAATCAATCAGGCGCATACCCGGTGCAAACGACACCACAAGGCCGGCTAGCGCACTGGCTCGACCCAGAAACTTCCGCCTCGGAAGCGTGCTTTGATCATCGGCAGCCATTAGTTGCCCATTACTCGATCGGCCTCTGGCACAGCCCGATGGCAGGAAAAACAATCGATACGGACCGCTGCGTAGGTGTGGCAGCTATCGCAAAACTGGCCCGGAGCGGACACCGGAATCCAGTCAGAATGTTGGTCGCGAACGGCATGGCAACCGATGCAACCGGCCAGACTATGGCGCCCTGTCCTGATCCCCTGCTCCACTGTCTGTTGCCCATGGTGGTTAAGAAATTCAAAGTGCGCCCTGCGCATCACACCAACTGGCTCCACACAACGCTCCCCCCGCGCACGCGGGAAAGTCGGCTCATCTGCCATAACCGACAATGGCAAAACACCACTCAACATCATCAAGGGAAGCAAATGCCAAACGGATCCCATGGTCTGCTCGCTACCGAGCTACTTGCCTAAGCCCATGTCAATGTAACCCGTCGGACAAACATCGGCACAGATATGACACCCAATACAGCGATCATAATCTGTGTCGACGTAGCGACCAGTAGTCGATCGATCTTTTTTCACACGAAAGACCGCGTCCTGTGGACAGAAAATCACACAATTATCGCATTCGAAGCACATGCCGCAACTCATGCAACGTTTCGCCTCGGCAACGGCCTGCTGTTCGCTGAGGTTTAGCCGGCGCTCGTCAAAATCTCCCAATACTTCATCGCCGGTGGGTATTCGGTCCTGTCGTTGATTACGTGATTCATAGTCGAAGTGACCTAGGAACAAGCGCTGACTCGGAATAATTTCTTGAGCAGCACGGTCCTCGTAATTATGGACCGCGAACTGGCCAGAATCGGTTCCCCAGGATTGGGTATGATCGTAAGGTGTCGGTGCCAACTGATGCTCGTTGAGCTTGTTCAATAAATTGAAATGATGAACATCCACCCGTGGGCGACGTGACCGTATCTCATTAGCAAAAAACTCGTCGATACTCTGCGCTGCCACGGCCGCCTGACCAATGGCGGTTGTCAGCAGGTGAGGACGAACAATATCGCCGGCGACAAAGTGTCCATCGCGGCCTGGCACCCGATAAAACGCATCCGCTTCGATTAAATGCTTGTCGTTTGCCAGTTCTTCGAGGCCCGTGAGATCACCTCCTTGCCCAATTGCTGAAACAATGAGATCCGCCTCGACCTCAAACTCTGTTCCCTCCTGCGGGATAGGAATTCCTTTTTCGTCAATGATGCAACGAGCAAGCTGCAACCCCACCGCGCGCCCATCTCCATTGCGGATCAGACCAATGGGCATCACACCGTTGAGCACACGCACCCCTTCCGTCAAAGCATCGTCTACTTCCGTTTCGGTCGCCGTCATTGCCTCTCTGTCAAATAATGCGGTCAGCGTAACCTCAGCACCTTCGCGGACCGCGGCCATCGCCGAGTCATGGGCTGCGTAACCTCCGATGACACGTTCAGCGCGATCTTTTTCGCGAATATTCTTGATCTTGCCCAACCGCCGGGCGACCGACACCACATCGACCGAGGTATCTCCACCGCCAACACAAATTACTTTACTGGCGGTGACCTGTAGTCTGCCGCCATTAAACGCCTCGAGAAAACGCACTCCAGAGACGCAATTCGGTGTATCTGACCAACCTGGAACAGGCAATCCGTGTCCCTGTTGTGCACCAATTGCCCACAACACGGCATCGAAATCGCGCTCCAAGGTGGCGATTGAAACATCACGACCGACACGCACACCGGTCCTGACTTCGATGTCACCTAACGCAAGAATCCGTTCGATTTCAGCATCGAGCACATCGCGCGGCGTACGATAACCCGGAATCCCATAGCGGAACATACCTCCAAGCTGATCTTGGATCTCGAAGATAGTCGACGCATGGCCCTTGCGTCGCAATTGGTAAGCTGCCGAAAGCCCTGCAGGGCCCCCTCCCACAACAGCAATCCGCTTTCCTGTCAGGGTGGGCGGCTCAGCAAAGCGATAGCCATTTTGATACGCGGTGTCTCCGATGAATTGCTCTACCGCATTGATGCCAACAAAGTCTTCTACATCGTTACGGTTGCAACCATCCTCACAAGGTGCCGGACAGACACGCCCCATCATCGAGGGGAACGGGTTAGCATCAGTAGCACGGAAAAAAGCATATTCTTGCCAAGCCATGTCCTCTGGTGGCCGTTCCATGCCTCTCACAATTTGCAGGTAACCTCGAATATCCTCCCCTGAGGGACAACTACCCTGGCACGGCGGTGTACGGTGCACATAAGTGGGACATTTATCCGACGCATCCCCAACAAAGATGTCCTCTTTAAAATCACTCCAGGTATGATCTCCATCCTGATAGCGACGGTAATTCAACGGTGTCGAGATTTCTTCAGTCACAGTGTTTCAGTTCGCTTTTTGGTTGCACCTTCAATCAGTGCGCCGAGTTAAATACCAGTGCATCGCCAACCAACTGATGCACGCTAACGATCATATCCATGTCGAATCCGTAGGTGGGCAATACTTTAGAAAATTGACTCTTACATATGGCGCAGATGGCGGCCATATGAGTCACTCCATGGTTATCCACCACCTGCTTGAGAGCCGTTACCCGCGGTAACGCCCCCTTCACTCGGAGCTCCAGTAAATCGTCCGTCAGCAATCCTCCACCGCCGCCACAACAGAACGTTTGTTCGTGCGTCGTTTCAGGCGCCATGTCAACAAACTGATTGCAGACCGATTGAATGATTTCACGCGGCAACGTGAATTGGCCTCCTGGCATCGAACCCATACGGGATCCACGCGATACATTGCACGAATCATGAAAAGTCACAATTTTTTCATCGTTGGCCGAAGGATCCAGCGTTAATGCACCCCGCTGAATTAGATCATAGGTCAGCTCGCACACGTGTTGCGGGGCTGGATAATTTGTATCAAGAAAATCAAACGGGCCGATCAAAGTATTCCAGTAACTGTAGGCCACTCGCCACGCGTGGCCACATTCCCCAATGACAATTCGACGTACACCCAAATCGAGCGCTGCCTGGCGAATTCGCTCCGCTACCTTTTGCATCTGATCGTAGTTACCGATAAAGATCCCAAAATTAGCAGCTTCAGATGCGTAAGAACTCAGGGTCCAACGGATGCCGGCCTGATGAAACACCTTGGCATAACCGATCAGACCATCGACATGCGGTTCAGCAAAAAAATCCGCCGATGGTGTTACTAACAGAACATCTGCCCCCGCTTCATCTAAGGGGAAACGCACCTGGATGCCGATGTCTTCTTCGACTTCCTCCTCCAATCCTGTCAGGGTGTCGGCCAGGGCAGGTTCTGGTAGCCCGAGGTTATTCCCTATCTTGTGGACCTTCCCAATAATTTCATTGGCGTACTTCTGGCCGAGTCCAACAGACGCAAGAATCTCTCGCCCCGCCATCGTGATCTCAGCTGTATCAATTCCAAAAGGACAATACACAGAACAACGGCGGCACTCTGAGCATTGATGGTAATAGCGGTACCAGTCTTCCAGCACGGACTCCGTCAGGTCCTGGGCACCAACTAGCTTCGGAAAATAACGACCGGCGAAAGTGAAATAGCGACGATATACATTGCGCATGAGATCCTGTCGTGCGACCGGCATATTTTTCGGATCACCCGTACCAAGGTAGTAATGGCACTTGTCGGTACACGCACCACATTTCACACAAGCATCCAGAAATACGGGAAGCGCACGATACTTCCCCAGCAGTTCCGACATCTTATCCAGCGCAACTGATTGCCAGTTATCGACCAATTCACCAGGAAAACCTAACGCCTCTTGAAATTCGGCCTTAGCGACAAAGGGTTTCGTCTCTGCCATAGCATCGGGCTGCACCCGCGGCACCTGAAGGTGCTCTGTAATGACCGGTACAGGAAATTTCTGCTTAACCACGCGACTTCGGCTCCTGCGACATTACTTTGCGACGACTTGTTCGTTCTCCCCACCCCGAAACATGGCGGCGCTCGCGCGGCGTATCAACCATGTTACGGGTCGGACTAAAAAATACACCCGGTGCATGCAATAACTTGCTGAACGGAAAGATCAACATTAAAACGATCACCAGCGACAGATGAATAAGGAGCACAGGGTCAGCAGGCAAGGGCTGCCAGTCAAATCGTATTAATCCAATGACAAACGCTTTCAGTGCAACAATATCTGTATGCCAGAGCACCTTCATGCCCACGCCACTGGCGGCGATTCCAAGGAGCAGCAGCAGCATCAGGTGATCAGACGGTGCGCTGATATAGCGAATGCGATCAACCACGATGCGACGCACTGCAAGTCCAACCAGCCCGAGGCACATAGCAATGCCCGCATAAAGACCTATCCATTGTATCGCCACAATCCACCACCATACGGGTTCACTGATATATCGCAGATGCTCTAACAGAGCTATCAGCATCGCAAAGTGAAAAATCCAACCGAATAGCCACGTCCATTTACTACCTTTAAACAGACTCTCGAAGAAAACGACTTCGCGAAACAAGCGGGCCACCACGCCTGTACGCGTAATCGGGGCCGGCGTGGTCGGTATCACCAGAGGCACCGGTATTCTTACGTAGTGAACGAGGCGAAACGCCGTTCCCACCACCAACACCAGCACGGCAAGGTATAGCCCGATCGCAAAAATAGCGGTCAGCATCATGACTCAACGCTTCTCTCGCTCCTAAGCATAGCCATTTCAAGAAGAGCCTTCAAAGTGCCGCCAAGATTTTTCTTTGATTCAAACGCAACCCGTTGGTTTTGGTAATCCCGCATATTTACAGGCCTGCTTGGCCGGACCATAGGGAAAGAGTTCATACAGGTATTTACTGTTACCTTTCTCTTTTCCGAGTCTCTTACCAATCGCCTTTGTCAACACACGCACTGCGGGGGCGATCTGATATTCCTCGTAATACTCGCGCAAGAAATTAATTACCTCCCAGTGGTTGTCAGTTAGATCGCAGTCATCTAACTCCGCCATGTGCCCAGCCACATCACTCGACCAATCGCTTAAGTCGGCGAGATATCCTTCTTCATCCGTCTCATAAGATCTACCATTCACGTCAAAAGACATCGTGCTTCTCCTTCTATTAGTGGGCAGGTCACCATGCCTGCACTACCGGATTAGCCTCCACCAAGGAAACAAACCCATCGTAATTAATCGTGTGGATTGCATTCATTATTCGATCGCTATCAATGCCACGAGCCTGGAGATCAGGCTCTAGTACATAGATCGTGCAACACTGCTGTGCAATCTCGACAGCAGCACTGAATTTGGTCTTGTCCATTGCTCCGTAGACACCATCTTCGATCAGCAGGACAGCGCTACCGGGTTGCGCTAAACCAAAACAAGTAGTCAGCGCATCAGACTGATAGGGCGACTTGTTAACAGTGTGTAACATTTGACGATCCTAGAAATTGAAGATGACGTCCTGCGCTTCAAACAATTGTCCAAGAGATGCACGATCGATGAGCGTAATCGAAGATTTTTCCTGATCATCATCTTCCTCATCTTCATAAGTCAGCGGCATCAGATCTTCAACAGTGAGGCCGCGCTCTTCCAAGGACTCCATCTCAATGTAAAGCTGCGTTACATCATAATCAGCCAAGGCACGGTAGGCGCCAGCAAAATTCTTGGTGCCAATCGCCTTGGTGTCTTGCGCTTTTTTCAACTGAAACACGCCGTCTCCCAAGAACGCCATACTGACCTCTTGGTCAAACGCAGCCCCAACCAGGACCACTTCCAAGCCCTCGTGCGCATAGATAGTGCCATGCGGCGCACTACGATTGACGTACATGAATTTCTTTCGCGTTGGCAAATCTAAGCCCGCTCAGTTACCAAAGACCAGAAACCGATCTGCTTCAATGCCCGCTTCAATTAACTGGCCTAGGCCAGAAATTCGAAATCCTGGGGCCAGGTTATCACCGTCCTTTCCGTGACGGCGAGCCTCGTCTTGATCAAGAATTCCGCGCCGCTGGGCCGCAGCCACGCAAACAACTAGATCTAGATTATGTTGACTTGCCAGTTCACTCCAACGATCAGTCACATGTCGATCGTCCTGCGGTGGTGTCGTCATTCGAGTGGCGTTGTTAACCCCGTCATGATAGAAGAATATTCGAAATAACTCGTGGCCGGCCTTCAGCACTGCGCAGGCAAAATGATACGCAGTATCTGATGCCTGGTGGGTATACGGCCCCTGATTGATCATCAGTGCAAATTTCATGCGCTGATCCGAATTATGCCTTTAGATTCGAACGTAACTTGACGCATTGAGACTCTTACGTGCGCCGCGCCAATTGTCGATGTGATATTTAGTAAATGGCAAGCCAGTCAACTCGAAAAACCGAGGCCAGCCAATCCGATCGATCCAGTCGTTTACTCTCTCCCAGTCTCGCGCATCCTCCTTGTAACAACGGAGAATCCGCTTAACGATTGCTGTAGCTTCGGGCCAGCGCGGAGGATTATTTGGAATGCCAGAAGCCACTAATTTCTGGAAACTGGGCTTGCTCCGGGCATTGGAATGATTGCCACCAACCCAGATCGCCAACTTAGTGTGTTCCGGATCATTGATTTGCATTGGCGGACATGGGGGATAGCACGCGCCGCAGCAAATACACTTTTTCTCATCGACTTCGAGGGTCGGCTTGCCATTCACCTGGGCAGGCCGTATGGCGGCCACTGGACAGCGAGCGACCACCGACGGCCGCTCGCACACATTGGCAACAAGGTCATGGTTAATTCTTGGCGGCTTGGTGTGCTGCACATTAATCGCAATATCACCCTGCCCGCCGCAGTTAATCTGGCAACATGAAGTCGTGATGTGAACTCGATTGGGCATATTACAGTTCTTAAACTCATCAATAAGCTCGTCCATCATGGCCTTAACCACACCCGATGCGTCAGTCCCTGGAATATCGCAATGCAACCAGCCTTGCGTGTGAGAAATCATGGCAACAGAATTGCCCGTGCCCCCAACGACGAAACCTGCTGTTTCTAGTGCCGTAATCAGCGGGGATACTTTTTCTTCATCCGCCAACATGTATTCAATATTGCTCCGAATCGTGAAACGCACACGTCCATCTGCATAACGGTCCCCAATGTCGCACAGCTGACGCAGCGTAAAAACATCGAGAATTCGTTGTGTTCCAGCGCGCACCGTCCAGATGGCATCACCACTCTTGGCGATATGTCGTAACACCCCAGGTCGAGGATGATCATGCGTTTTCCACTGGCCAAAATTCTTGACCATCAAAGGATGCATATATTGAAATCCATCGGGACAGCCGGTTTCTATCGCTTTACGCATTTCCCGTTTAGCCATTGGTTACTTCTCCGCTAATCAGTTGTGTTATTGCCAAAGAATCAACCTGCCGCTGCCAACGATTGGTCGCGTTTGTCTTCGAACCACTTGATTGCCTCCTCATCCCATCCGTCCATTCGGACATAAGAGGATTCCCGCGGGTGATCAATCATGTTCGGGTCCACTTCGACGCCAATTCCATCGAGGAAATTCACCAAGCCAATTCGCTCGATCATCTCGCCACAGCGCTCATGTTCCAGGCCATTTTCAGCCCAGAAATCAATCGCGCTTTCAGCAAGCTCAACCAATCGCTCATAGTCAGCCTCAGTATCCAATTTCATAAACGGCACAACCATCGTCCCCATGAGATCACCAATCTTCAGAGTGCGTTTACCCCCGATCAGTACTGAAACACCGCGATCCTCCCCAGGCGACAAGGCGGAAGGAACCACGTTGAGACAGTGCATGCACTTGACGCAATTGCGGTCATCAATCTGCAGCGTGTCATCGTTCTTGAGACTCATGCAGTTGGTGGGGCAGCGGGTGATAATGTTATCGATCACATGCTGGCGACCTTTCTCATCCACGTATTTTTTCCATTGGTCCTGCTCTACAACAATCTCGTCGCGCCAGGTACCAATCACTGCAAAATCGGATCGCTCGATGGCATTCATACAATCATTCGGGCATCCCGATATTTTGAATTTAAACTTATACGGCAGTGCGGGTCGATGTACATCGTCAGTAAAATTGTTCACCAACATACGGTGAATCTTGTGCTCGTTCGCGCACGACTGCTCACAGCGCGCTGAGCCGACACAGGACTGTGAGGTCCGAACACACGGCCCCGCACCGCCGAGATCAAAACCGTAATCGTTGATCTCATCAAAAAAATGTTGGGTGTTTTCAGTAGTAGCACCGATAAACATAATATTCCCAGTCTGGCCATGAAACGTAACCAATCCTGATCCCCATTTTTCCCAACTGTCGGCGAGTTGTCGCAAAATGTCCGTTGAATAATGGTGTCCCGCAGGAGGTTGTACTCGCAGCGTGTGAAACTCTTTAGACTCGGGAAACTGCTGACCGACCTCAGAAAACCTTGGGATGATGCCGCCACCATAACCGTAGACACTAACGGTGCCACCCTTCCAGTAACCCTTGCGGGTTTCATACGAGTGTTCGAGTTGGCCGAGTAAGTCATTGGCCATGTCGCTTACCCGGCCGCTTGGGTGTCCATCACGAAGGTTTTTGATTCCCGAGACGAAACTCGGCCACGGGCCATTCTCCAATTCATCCAACATGGGCGTGGCATGCTTTTTCTCATCCGACATAGCCGGTGTTCTCCGTGACAAGTTTGACGGGCGTTACATCGAAGCGTGATCAGTCTGATTAACTCACCATTTTAGAGGCCCCCCGAGCGGTGGCCATAACTCGCTTGGGGAGGTGTGGCACAGCTGAGCCTACCCCTAAAGAGATAGGCTATCGCCCGAATCCTGTGTGAACAGACCCTCCTCTTATGGAGGATAGGGTGCCATAAACGATCTTCATACAATGCTGCAAAGCAATCCTCCCAAGGAATCATCCACGCGAATCAGGCGTAGCGCCGGTAAAATCGATCCGAACCTTATCTGCCAAAATCCTTTCTGAATACAACCTATTGACCCATTCCAACTTCGAATCCTGGTTTGAGCAGAGACTGTCCGGCTATCGGCAGGTGCTGCGTAATCCCGTGGTTGATATCACCAATCCACAAAAATTAACGTCGTTCGAACGCACCGCCCTGATCACTGCGATTGCAAGAGCCAATATGGTCATTTACCGATGTCGAACTCCCGAACAAGTGAACCAAAAGAGCATTTTGTCGTTGGCAGCACAACTCGGGCTGACTCGACTGGACCGGGACACGACCACCAACAATCAAGGATTGGCAGAACTGGCTGACCAACGCATCGTTACAGAAAAACCATCCATCCCATTCTCATCGGCCGCGCTGAACTGGCATACTGATGGCTATTATTACCCTACCGCCCAGACCATAAGATCATTCTTATTACATTGCCAACGACAGGCTGATAGCGGTGGATGTAACCTTCTTATCGATCATACTGTCATATATGGTCTACTGCATCGACGGAACCCCTCTCTGGTAAACGCACTCACCCATCCGAACGCAATGACCATTCCTGCCTATCGATCCGAGCAAGGAACAGTGATGCGGGCAGCCTGCGCTGGCCCCGTATTCTTTACCACGAGGGACGGAGCCCTGGCCATGCGCTACACCAGTCGGCCGCGTCATATTCAATGGAAAAAGAGCGAAGCCGTTCAGGCTGCGCTTCACCAGCTGCGTGAGGTGCTCGCTCAGGCATCGGATCTAGTGCTTGAACACACACTAGAAGCCGGCGAAGGCATCATCTGTCATAACATACTTCACGCGCGCACTGCGTTCACCGATGTCACGCCGCACTCAAGGCTCCTCTACCGAGCTCGCTTCCAGGACCCCATCAGAGATAGCGTTGCGGCACTACCCACGTCACTACTGCCGACCTCATGATCAGCGCCTGGCCCTCACTCCCATGAATATTCACTGGCAGGAAAACGAAGTGCGGGAAGCGAGTGTCCCAGATCAAGGCATAATCGACCTGCATTTCAGCGTCAGTGGCCAACACCTGCAATCAGATTTCGGGCTGAGCCTGCAAAGCGCCATTGCGCGCCACTTGACCTGGATTCCTTCAGAACCCTCTCTAGGTATTTATCTGAACCATGGTCCTGATTCAGGTAACGGCTGGCAGCGTCCAATTGAGAATGGAGTGATCCAACTATCCCGTCGGACTCGCCTAACATTGAGGCTTCCGTCACACCGTGTTGCCAGTGGTCAAGAATTGACCGGTAAACAATTGCTCGTTGATGATTTCATCTTGGACGTTGGCAAAGGACATATCAAACACTTATTACCGTGCCCAACCCTTTTTTCTCGACACGTTGTCATGACCCCCGAGCCACTCGATGAAGCAGATTTCACCAACGCCATCGTAACGCACTTCCAGACTCGGGGTATCCAACCAAAGAAACTCCTGTGCGGTCGGGAACACGTGATACGGTCCGCGTCAGGGACATGGACTGCGCACAGTCTCATGGTAGCGGATCTTGAAGATGACGAGTCGCTCGATCTGCAAGTTTCCGGTTTGGGTCTGGGACGAGCAATGGGCTGTGGTGTTTTTCACCATCACAAAAGTATTTCGCCAGTCAGGCGTGAGAGTAACGACTGACTGGCGATACACGATCTGACCATTTGATCTTGAGAAAAATTCCATGACTGAAAAAAATAAATTGATCCAACGCATGTTGGAACTGCAACATTTGTTCATTGCATATGAGCAGAAGAACGGACTCGAACCAAAGGACTATTTCGTTCCACCGAGCGATCACCTCCTGGCTGACTACCGAAAAGAATACGATGAACTCGCGACGCGAGTCATTGATTTAGCCCACGAAGAACAAAACTCTAAACGCTAGATAGTGCTCCGTCATGTCCCGTCTCGCTCCTGATCGCTGGCGCAACTCGAAACAGGGCAGTCTGATGGATAGCGCTGGTGCCGCCGCCTACCGCGCCTGGGCCATCGCACTGGCAGCGACCAAGAATCTGCACGAAGAGAACTATCACTACACGAGTGATCGACAGCGCCTGGATGTCATCAGTGAATATCTCTTCGTACTCGTACACTGTGCTGATCGCCTGTGCAGCCAGCACTTCGCTCCGGAAAAACGCCACACATTTATTCAAGAACTGTCATTAAGTTGTGCCCGCCATCTGCAGCGTAACGCCAGCGAGATTTTGGAGTCAGACAACCATCGGAAACCCTTCATCGATCTTCTCAATGCGCGCACCACCGAATACGCTCAATATTCATTCGACAAGTTAGAACCCTGTTTTGGACTACTGAAAAGCCTTGGGAAAAATATCCAACAGGTTATGGGAGAAAGCCAAACCAATCGCTGGGTCACTGATCAGATCATCACGGTGGACGGCCCCGACGCTGTTCGGCTGTTTATGGACATACTGAGGAACTTACTTGAGCACCAAATAAAACAAGGCCTTGGAGAGCGTGTTACTGAA
>Ga0209034_10001148_pt1 | contig 13138 bp, 12 predicted proteins | sample MarorgKNORR_S2LV_2_FD_188219 | JGI IMG/M metagenome (GOLD analysis project Ga0209034, IMG submission 188219) | Marine microbial communities from the Southern Atlantic Ocean, analyzing organic carbon cycling - 250m_A/KNORR_S2/LV (SPAdes) (version 2) | ecosystem: Environmental > Aquatic > Marine...
GTCGACGACGACAACCTAGAACTTTGGTCTGTGGACCGGAACACCGGTGCGGTCAACTGGACGCGTCATTTAAGTGACGGAAATCGTCGGCTTCGGAAACAAAACATGTCATCTCCCTCTCCTGTAACGGATGGCGAACACGTTTGGGTGATGACGGGAACTGGTGTACTTAAAGCCTTTGACGTTATGGGCAATACATTGTGGACGCGCAATGTGCCTGAATCCTACGGTCCGTTTGGTTTGAATTGGGGGTACGCCTCGTCGCCGTTGTTGCACGGTGATTCACTTTACGTGCAGGTGATTCATGGTATGCGGACCGATGACCCGTCCTATGTGCTGCGAATAAACGGCCGAACTGGTGAGACGATTTGGCGTGTTGAGCGTCCCACGCAGGCAGTGCGAGAATCACCGGATTCTTACACCACCCCGGCCCTACTTGAATACGACGGGACGACGGAAATCGTTATTACCGGCGGTGACGCTGTTACGGGGCATGATCCAAATACCGGGCGGGAATTGTGGCGCGCTGATGGCTTGAATCCATCGCGAAACGGTTCGTACCGCATCATTGCATCGCCGGTGGTTCACGATGACATGATTTATGCCCCGACGCGTGTTAAGCCGTTGTTGGCGCTTCGACCTGGCGGGCGTGGGGATGTCCTCGAGTCCCACGTAGTCTGGAAGACGGACAATGGGCCGGATGTGCCGACGCCGGTTACGGACGGACAATATTTTTACGTAATTAATGACAGTGGCATTGTTTATGTAATGGATGCCAAGACTGGTGCACCTGTCTATGGTCCTCAGCGTATCCAAACAGGAACGTACAGTGCATCACCAGTGTTGGCTGACGGGAAGATTTACGTGACTAACGAGGCTGGCATGACTACGGTTTTTCGTACGGGGCCAGAATTTGAAGTGTTGGCCGAAAACGATTTTGATGACTATTGTTTGAGTTCGCCGGCAATTTCTGACGGACAGATATTTATTCGGACAACAGGGCACCTCTACGCTATCGGTGAGCGACGCTCACATTCGGGCAACTAAGCGAGGTTTTTACTTCAAACGCATCAAGAAAGTATTCTGATTGCAGAATGCCCACAGCCGCTGCACCATCAGCATGAGTCGCTTCGGATGTTACGAGATTTATGACAAAGTCCGTTTGTTCCAGTAAAAAATCACGGGCGTGATAACAACTGTTGGGGCAAGCCATGTAACCCATATTGGCTCAGTCGTTACATTTGTCACGAGTACAGCAGTCACTGTCGCGATCGTCCCTGCCAACATATTGGTGAGATGGCGAGAGATACGCTGTTTGCCTGTTGCATTACGGGTTTTCAAAGTTATGAAATCGCTGATTCCCAAACCGCAGGCTATCAAGCTGAAGACGATGAGGGTGATCCACTGTGAGTTTCCTTGCCTAAGCAACATGAAGGAGAATGCTGCCATGCCAACGCCAGATAGCAGTATTGTCATGACTGCTATCCAGTCCTGAACGTGCGGCGCACCAGACTTGTTTCTTGCAAATCTGAAGCCACTGAATACGAGATAAAAACTGAATAGCGCAATGAGGAAAAGGAACACATTGTTGGTTAGTAATGCCAGTGGTACTGCAGTCACGAAGATGCATAACATCCCAGCCGTGTAGTACTTACCGAAGCGACGGTGCTGTTTGCCGCCTTTCTTCGTTACGATAGCGACCGCCGCTGACAGTAAGGCAATGCTGCCGCCAAGAATATGAATACCAAGTAACAACTCCAGGGTAGAGCAAGCCTAACCTATAGTTTCGGTTCTACGACACTGAGACTGAGACACAGTCTCCTTTTCCCCGCGAACGAGAGAGTCAGCGTATGCTTGAAAGAGAAGAATTTACTGAAAAGGAGAAGATGTCGTGAAAGGTCAAGCTGAAATCATCGATGGTTTAAATGGTGCACTCACAATTGAGTTGACCGCGATCAACCAATATTTTTGTCAAGCAAAAATGTGTGCCGACTGGGGGTTTCATACTCTCGGAAAGAAACATCACGAAGAATCAATCGGTGAAATGAAACATGCGGAAAAATTGATCGAGCGTATTTTGTTCTTGGAAGGCACGCCTGAGATCGCGCGGTATGACGTGATTCGTGTTGGGACTGACGTAAAAGAGCAGTTTGAAAATGATCTTAAGTTAGAACTAAACGGTGTAAAAGCGTATAACGAATTGGTTGAGCTGGCTGTCAAGCTTGGGGACAACGGCACCCGTGAGTTAGCGGCACCAATTCTCACCGAATCTGAAGAGCATGTTGACTGGCTCGAAACGCAGCTATTTCGTATCGAGAAAGTTGGAATAGAAAATTATCTTGCTGATCAGATGGGCGGACACGACGGTTAGCAGCGGGATGTCGTCAGCTGCGAGTCTGTGAGGCAGGGAGACGAGACGATGCGGTGAGTTCTTCCCGTTCCGTTGTCTGGTGGACAGTGAGATAACGTTTTAGCACGTGATGGCAGGCGGTACAGCCGTCACCGGCTCCGATGGTCTTTCGGATGTCACGAATCGTCCAGTGGGTTTTGGTGGCCAGGGTTGTCAGCAGTTGTTGTTCCGTGATGTGAAGGCAGCCGCAGACGTAGTTGGTATCGTCGTTGGTTTCGTCAACGGGTGTGAGTGCTGATTCCTGCTCCACAAATCCATCGTATCGCCTTGGCATATTGAGACGCAATCTCATTTGTTCATTACGAAAAGTTCTCCGCAGGGAATGACTGGTTTCTGCATCGTTTTACCCGGAATGGCACTGTGTGACCATTAGTTCTTCGGTTGAGCTGTACGTGCCTATCGACGCAGAGTGACCGGCAGTTTTACGAAACCTGTATTCTTACCGAGCCAGATTAGAGGCTTTCATGAAGCGTTCGGTACTCACTATTTTAGTTGTGGCACTCTATTTTTTGCACCAGGACTACTGGTTTTGGTTCAGTGCCGAGCCACTTGCCTTTGGTATTTTCCCGGTGGGTCTGGTTTACCACGCTGTGTATTCCATTGCTGTCGCAGTTCTGATGTGGATACTTATTCGTTTTGCGTGGCCCGACCATCTCGAGGATGAATCTGGGTCTCCCGTTTCTTCTGGCGAGAAAACGTCATGATTCCAGCCCTTGTAGTTTTCGCGTACTTGGGCGTTGTGCTCTACATCGGAATTTTTGCATTTCGTCGGGGAGACCGTGGTGGGGCAGCGGAAGGATATTTTCTAGCGAATCGGTCTTTGGGACAGTACGTCTTCCTGTTGTCACTTTTTGGCACCAATATGACGGCGTTTACGATCTTGGGGTCGGCCGGGCATGCCTTTACAAACGGTATCGTGACGTACGGATTGATGGGGTCGTCGTCAGCCTTTCTTATTCCACTGACACTCTATTTGTTTGGGACCCGCATCTGGGCACTTGGTAAGCGACATGGCTTTATTACACCGGTTCAGATGTACCGAGATCGATGGGAATGCGGTCATATCGGGACAGCAATTTTTGCGATGCAAGCGGTTTTACTGGTCCCGTACATCGTCATTGCGGTGATGGGTGGTGGAACGACATTAAGTGCGGTCAGCGGGGGTTTCGTGCCGTACTGGTTGGGTGGCTTGGTCGTTGCGGTTGTCGTGATGAGTTATGTGTTCCTTGGTGGTATGCGTGGTACCGCGTGGGTGAATACCTTTCAGACGGTACTGTTTTTGACATTTGGAGCCGCGGCGATCATTTTTATTGGGATCAGTATCGGTGGATTTCCCCAGGCGATGCAGCAACTGCTCGATTCTCCGGAGACGGCGCCGCTCATGACTCGTGAGCAGGTCGCGCCACGGTTCTTTTTTAGCTACATGCTGATTCCACTTTCTTCGATCATGTTTCCGCATATCTCTATCTTTTGTCTGACTGCGAGCAAGATGGGGCAGTTCAAGAAGACCATCATTTTTTACCCACTCTGTATTCTGGCCATCTGGCTTCCTTGCACTTTTCTTGGGCTTGCGGCGAACGCAATGACGGATGTTCCTGGAATTGAAGAGAAGATAGAGGCACGTGCAACGCTTGCAGATGAGCGCGAACTACTCACCAGCGCGGAGACAGCTGATCTTCAGCGTGCGGCGGCTGGAGATGACGTAATTATTCTTATGCTCGAACACTACGCCCCGTTGTGGCTTGCGGGGCTGCTTGGTGCCGGCATTATGGCTGCCGTGATGGCCAGTGATTCTCAGATTTTGGCGTTGTCAACGATGTTTGCAGAAGATGTGTTTGCCTACTATGGGGGAGCATCTCGCTTTGGGCCGGCGGTTCAGGTTCAGACTGGGCGTATTTTTGTTATTGTGATTGCGCTTGTCGCGTATGTCATTGCCTTGCAGCTGCCCCCGGGGATTTTCGGTATCGCTGTGCAGTACGCTTTTTCAGGCTTTACCACGCTTCTACCGTTATTGATTGCAGCACTGTTTTGGCGAAGAAGCACCAAGTGGGGCGCACTAGCCGTGGTCATTTGGACGGCAAGTACTATGCTAGCCGTTGCAGTCCTACAAGCGACGATACCCGCACCGGTTCCAGGGACTGTCGTGTCCGTGTGGGCTATTAACGGTATTGATGTTGTAACTCGCACGCCGGGTGGCACGGCCGTTCTTGGGTTTATGCCAGTGTTGCCGATGCTGCTGGGTTCTTCCTTGCTGATGATTATTGTGTCATGCGTCACGCCTGCACCGACAGCAAAGACACTCGCTCGATATTTTTCGACACCTCACGCGTCGGGACACGTCGAACCTGTTTAGGCAGGCGTGATAACTGATTGTCTGAACCCGTCGAGGCCGGCGAACTTGGCATCGGTGCCGAGTTCATGCTCGATTCTGAGCAGACGGTTGAATTTTGCGGTTCGTTCACCACGGCACCCTGACCCTGTTTTGATATGACCACAGTTGGTTGCCACTGCGAGGTCGGCAATAAAGGTGTCTTCAGTTTCCCCAGATCGGTGCGACATATATGCACCGTACCCGTGTTTTTGAGCCAATTGGACCGTCTCTAACGTTTCAGACACAGTACCAATTTGATTCAGTTTTACAAGGATCGAGTTTCCCACCTTTTGCTCAATAGCCTGTTGAAGAATAGAAGGATTTGTACAGAAAATATCGTCACCAACGAGTTCGATGCGTTCGCCAAGACTGCGTGTCAGTGCCGCCCAGCCATCCCAATCATTTTCAGCCAGCGCATCTTCAATCAGCACGATAGGGTATCGATCGATCCATGATTGCCAGAGTTCAATCATGTCTGCACTCGTTCGGCTTGACTGATCTGATTTAAATGCGACGTAGCTTCCGTTCTGCCACATTTCACTAGTTGCTGGATCGAGACAGAGTGCGATGTCTGCGCCAGGGGTGTAACCAGCCTGTTCAATGGCTGCAATGATCAGTTCGACGGCTTCCTCATTGCTTGCAAGATCTGGCGCGAAACCGCCTTCATCACCAATGCCTGTTGACTTGCTTTGTTTTTGCAGCAGGGAACGAAGGGCATGAAATGTTTCAATGCCCATACGAAGAGCTTCGGAAAATGTGGGTGCATTGTGTGGAGCGATTTTGAATTCTTGAAAGTCGACGGTGTTATCCGCATGCCGTCCGCCGTTAATAACATTAAGGCAGGGCACAGGGAGCACAACGGCACGGTCACCACCAAGTTGTCGATAGAGTGGTGTGCGTGTGGCAGCGGCAGAAGCGCGTGCCGCTGCCATGGAGACGCCGAGTATGGCATTCGCGCCGAGTCGAGCTTTATTTGGAGTGCCATCGAGTTCAATCATGCGTTGGTCCAGGCCACGCTGGTCCATGACATCGTATCCGGCCAGCGCGGTGTTGATCTCGGTGTTCACATTGTTGACGGCTTGCTGAACGCCCTTTCCTCCATACCGCGTGCCGCCATCGCGGAGTTCCGTCGCTTCCCGTTCCCCGGTTGAGGCGCCCGACGGGACCCGTGCTTCTGAGACGGTGCCATTTTCAAGGTGGACGCGGGCTTCAACGGTTGGATTCCCTCTGGAATCAATCACTTCTAAGGCATCAATCGCGGAAATTTTCATTATGGCTGGACGTCTCCTTGTGAACGAGCCACTGATCGTAGCATCTCACTCAGACCGTCGCACAAAAACAAGATTGGTAGTTTTACGGGCGAGGCGGAGGGGAACTAGGCGAAATGTATTACGTGTGCTCACGAACAACGGTGCCGTTCAAGGTGACCCCATGCCCCGGGCCATCCGGCACTTCCAGAATCCCTCCAGAGAACTGTTCGGGTGGGTCAACCAGGTCGCCACGCCATGGCACTTCGTTCCACTGGTACTCAAGAATGTCGAAGTTTGGAAGACCGGCGCATACCTGGGCTGACACCATCGTACTTAGCGGGCCGCTGGGGTTGTGGGGTGAAACAAGGACCCCGTGGAGGTCAGCGACAGTAGAGATTCTTCGTATTTCTGCGATACCACCACAATGTTTTACGTCGGGCATGATGATGTCGACCGCGCTGTTTTGGCACAGTGGTGAAAATCCTTCGACGCCAAATAAGAATTCCCCGCCGGCCATGGGTTGGCGAATGCCATTCTTGATTGCAATGGTGCTGTCGAGGTCGGTCGGTGGTACAGGTTCTTCGTACCACGACAATTGTTGCGGTTCGAGCCGTGTTGCGACGTCGATCGCTAACGGCACATCAAAATTGCTATGGACATCAATTTTCAGGTCAATGTCCGGGCCGATGGCGGCGCGCATGGCTTCGATGCAGCGAATGCCGAGTTCGGTGGCCGTTTCGACTTCTTCACGTGATTGATCAAGCGAAGGGAAGCCGTCAAATGGCGCAGCCTTGATCGCTCGAAAGCCATCAGCGACAGCCTCTTGAGCGTTTACAGCAAAACCACTGGGACTACGGTCGACAGTTGCTCGATTGATATTCGCGTAGACGGGTAATTCGTCGCGTAGTCTTCCGCCGACCAGATCGTAGACGGGCGCCCCGAGTGATTTACCCACCAGGTCCCACAGAGCTTGTTCGATCGCGCTAAAAGCAGTTGCCTCTTGGCGGTTGCCCGCACTCGCAGTTGCCCATCCTGCCTGCCGGTATCGTTCGATTTCGAATGGCGATCGATCGCGGACAAGGTTGAAAAACCCTGAGAGTTCTGGGAGGTCGAGCCTCCGGTTTACCGACGCTTCTCCTAGTCCAGTTTGGCCGTCGTTTGTTGTTAAACGCACGAAAATCCAATTTGTCCGCGTGGTTGCACGTACACCGATGACTTCCATGTCGGTGATTCGCAACCCCAGTTCTGCTTGCCCTAATGGCAGTGCGATTGCCGTGTCGGTAGACAAGGCCGGAACCATGGTCAAGGCGGGCAATGCGCGGCAAAAGTCTCGACGGTTAACTAGAGTACTCACGATAGAGTTTCCATCCCACGGCATTGTATGACGTCTCAACCTTTTCGAAATAGTGCGATGTCTGTTTTAGGAAAGTCGACGGGGCTGTTCCAGCGGCGAGCGATCCAATTAAATGTTTCGGGACTGTAGAGGCAGACATGTGTCATGTCACGTACGTAGCGTGATGCAGTAAACGACGGAATACGGGATACCCACTTTGTCATGATGGCCAGCCACCCGCCTGGTTTCAGCACGCGAAAGAGACGGTCGAAATCCTGCGACGGTTGATGCAGATGTTCGACGACTTCTGTTGCGGTGACAAAGTCGTATTGGGTTGCCCACACGGTGTCATTCGGGGCGTAGTAGGTATCGTAGAGTTCAACGGTCATTCCGGATTCTTGCAATATGTGTGCAAGTGCGGGACCTGGCCCGCATCCAAAGTCGAGTCCGATAGAACCAACGGTGAGACGTTCCAGCAACGGTGTTGCCAGTTGTTGCAAAAACGCTCGATAGCGTTTGTCTGTCGGATCATTGTGGTGTTGGTCATACCGAGCTTTTTCAGCGTCGGCATCAGGATAGTCTGCTGGTGAAACGAACACGAGTGCACAATTTGCGCACTGCCAGAACTGACGATGGGGGTGCGAATGGTACGTAGATATGTCGTCGTGAGTGCACAAAGGGCAGACCATCATCGATGAGTTGTGCATGTTCCGTGCTGTGTTCCCTGTCAACGATTTATAAAATGCTCACGTTGCCGAGATGTGCTGTCAGTTTGGTAATGACGATCGTAACTACGTCAATGACTCATGGAATGCACGAGCACATTGATACCCAGGCCGTAACCGTCCGGCGAAAACTGATCGAAGAATCGTGGGTCGTCCGCCTCTCGCTCCCAGGCGTCAGCAACGTCTGTGTTGTGGGTCATGACGACCAAAAATCGCCCGTGTTCGTCGCTGATGGCTCGGAAATGCGGTACGTCGCTATTACGACCCCGTTCAGATGTCGTTCGTCCCCCAGACCGGTACCAGAATTGAATTGACGTTATTTGTGGAACTTTCTCAACGGTTGTCAGGGTTCGAAACACGGGATGATCCAGTGGTACATCGCGGATTGGGTACTGCGATGGTGGCAGGACGCGTCCGATTTCACTCGTCCAGTGTTCCCAGGCGCGTGGGCCCCAGAAATCATCAACCCAGAGGAATCCTCCTTTGAGGAGATACTCTCTGAGCCGAACGGCTTCAGCGCCCGTAATGCCAATGGTGCCGACATCGGACGCCATAATAAATGGACACTGAAACAATTCGTCATCTGTTAAACGAACGACCCAGTGATTAGGTTGGCCGTGTCTGTCGGTACTAATTCTTGCCGTTGTTAGATCTTCAAGGCGGTGCATCAAATTGATACCGGCATAAGGGTAGTCAGTCGACCATCCCATCCCGAGTTCTTCGTAGCGTACTTGGTCGTACATGACTTTACAGAATGCAAAATCTCTGTCCGGCATCGATTCCGGAGGAAATCGTGGCGGAAGGTTCCCCTCGCCAACACCCCATCCCCACTGAGCAAAGCTGACTGGGACGAGGGTGCCTAATACGAACAAGGCTGCGAACACTGTGACACGAAAACGCACGCTTGCCAGAGAATACCCTAGTTACAATCCGATCAGTAGGGTTTTACCTGGGCAGTGGTGAAGCGGATTTATGCAAGAAACATACGTGAGTTGGACCGACGAGTCAGAAACGGAGATATACCCGTCGAGCTTTGCGTATGATTAGGGGTATATGCCTAGTCGATATGTTCTTCAAGGACTTTTTTTGGTTTCGGTGTTCTTGGTCGCAGCGCTTCCTGTGGCAGCTCAGCACGACCACGGTGGTGATGCCGAAACGGTTGGTGATGCACTCCCCGAAAGTTTTAGTGAGCCAATACCGCTATATCCAACGGTAATCGGGAAACATACACATGACATTTCATCATCGAATGCCGAAGCGAAAGCCTACTTCAGGCAAGGGTTTCAGCTAATGTACGCGTTTGCTAAGGAGGAGGCGACTCGGTCATTTCGTGAGGCATGGAAAAGCGACCCTGACTGTGCCATTTGCTATTGGGGCGAGGCGTGGTCGTGGGGATCGTATTTGAACGGACCGATGCGGCCGTTTGAAGCACCTCATGCCTACGCGGCAATGAAGGAAGCTGTTGCTCGACTGGAACAAGCGAATGAGAAAGAACAGGCGTACATTGAGGCACTCCAATCACGGTATGTAGAGAATTTTGATCCTGAGACCCGTCGAGACCAAGACGAAGCGTATGCTGATGCAATGCAGCAACTGGCCCAAAGTTACCCCAATGATCTTGATGCGGTCACGTTATATGCCGATGCTTTGTTTTTGTTGGAACCGAGGCGTGGAACGCGTGATCTTGCTGACCCCAATGTGCAGAGACTGCATGGTGTCTTGGAAAGTGTGCTGGCGAGAGACATCACGCACCCTGGCGCCTGTCATCTTTATATTCATGCGACAGAATCCACCACTGACCCGGGCAAGGCCGCTGATTGTGCTGAGTATTTAGGTGACGAAATCCCTGGCGCTAGCCATATCAATCACATGCCATCCCATACGTGGAATGAAATTGGCCGATGGAGTGACGGCGTGCGGTCAAATCTCAAAGCGTGGCATTCTGATTTGAAGGCCGAGTCCGGTGAGGGGATCGCAATCTATCCAAGTCACAATCTGCATATGTTGCTTTTTGCTGCCTCGATGGACGGACAGGGTGCCATCGCGATTCAGGCTGGCAAAGACTACGCGAAGATTACGGATGACGCTGTTTTTCACGTGCTGACGTTGTTACGGTTCGGACGGTTCGACGAGATACTTGCAGTGACTGAGCGTCCTGAGCAGGATGCATCAGGGGGACTCTGGGATTTTGCGCAAGGATATGCGCATTTGAAAACTGGCGATGCTGATTTCGCTCAGGTGTACCTCAATCGTGTGCGAGCGTTAGCGGAGAATACGACAGCTCGGTTTCGGTTTGATGAGGCGAAGGTTTTACTAGGTACCGTCGGAGGTATTTTGGAAGGGGAGATTGCATGGCAATCCGGCGATCTTACTGGCGCCATTCGGGCCTTTGAGAACGCGGTCGAGATAGAGGATCAGCTGGAATTTTCTGAGCCTGAACCATTACCGTTTGCGGCTCGGCACTGGCTTGGTGCGGCCTTACTTGAGGCGGAACGATACACGGATGCGGAGCGTGTGTATCGTGAGGAACTACAGGATCATCAGAACAACGGTTGGTCACTTTACGGTCTCAAGAAAGCCCTTGAATCGCAGGGTGAGTCGTCAGTCGATGCAAGCACTGAGTTTGAGGCTAGTTGGGCGCGGTCTGATGTATGGCTCGCATCGTCGAAGTTTTAAGGGCTACGGTACAGTTGTCACAGGTTCTACGGTGTAAGTAGCTTGGGGTCGAGAACGACATGCTTGATCCGAGTTCGTTTCCATGTGTAGGTGATATGAACTAGTTCGTTGGTTGCCTGGATAGCAGATGGATAGGAGTATTCCCCGTCTCCATCTTCTAATACGTGAATTAGAGTCCAGTCTTTTCCATCAGAAGAAAGTGCTACTGCTAGCTTTTCTCGGCCGTGAGTGGTCGGATTATAGATAAGAAGATGCTGACCGTTCTTCAGGCTGAGGGCGTCAATGCCAGCGCTTGGATTGGGTAGAGACGTATGTTTCATGCGGTCCCATGTTATTCCGGAGTCATTGGACCACGACTCTGTAATGACGCCTTGACGGCTACGAAACAATGCCTGAAACTGACCGTCCCCATGATCAAGGATGGTTGGCTGAATGGCTCCAAACTCTTCAGAGTTATTCAATGGAACGGACCGCTGCCACTGTTCCCTCGAGGCGAGTTGCCGGCGTGACCAGTTGTGCGGATTGCCTGGATCAAAACGTTCCATGTGAGCAACCCAACCGTCGTGCTCCGTGCTTGACCCAGCGAGAAGCGTCCCATTCTTCAGTTGGTATGGCTTAGCGCGGATGGGTCCCAAGATGTCGTCCGGAAGAGGCATGGCCTCAGACCATGTTCTGCCTGCATCATCTGACATGCGTACGAGTCCCCACCATTCTCTGGGGTTTGGGCCCACTTTGTAGAAGAGTAGAAGCGGGCCATCGCGTGGTTGGAACAAAACAGGATTCCAGCATGGGTAGCGGCTACCGTCTGGTTGAATGCCATTAGCGACTTCAGTCGGCGGTGACCACCCATCTTGTTCTTGATGAGCGACCCAGATAGCGACATCAGGGTTGCCTTCAGCAGTTCCACCAAACCAAGCCGATACAAGCTGCCCGTTTGTTTCAACAATGGTCGATGCATGCGCCGACGGAAAAGGTGCGGTTTGATAAATAAATTCGGATTTACGGACAAGATCTTGCGCGAAAGTTTGGCCCGAAAAACACCAGAGCAGGAGGCCGCACCATATCAAGAAGATTGCCTTGTTTTGCATAGGTGTAAGCGGCTTTCCTCGTGTTGTTCGGTTCTTCGGATCCTGTGTATTTCGTGCGTATTGCATAAGCGTTCGTGGCGCTAATAGCGACAGACAAGGCCGTAACAACAGAAATAAACGGTGTTGTTACGACCTTCCCGAAAAACGACTGAACGGTAAAACAGACTTGCGCTGTATGTGTCGGTTGGTGAACTAATTGATGTCCGAATAATCAGTGGCTGTTAGAAATACCGACTCAACATTTGCGACGATCCGTCCATCGCGTTGTGATTCTTCGGCGACTCGTGCCCACTCAGGATCATCTCGAAATGACTGCCAGTTTGCTGTCGCGGCGTCTCGATTGTCGTGCGCAATGATGTAGACCAATGTACTGTCCGGATGGTCTTTTGCATCTTGAGGTGTCCAATAGCCGATATTCGTCATGCTGTGCTTCTCAAAGATTCTTGTTGTGTGATCACGGAATCGAGCATTTAGAGCATCTAGGCGGCCAGGATGCGTCGTATAGGTTCGCATTTCAAACACTGGATTTGATTGTGCTGCGACGACGTTTTCAAACTGAGTAAAGTGGCCGGCTGCAAAACCGAGGCCAAAGACCATTAAACCAAACAGGAGAAAAGCCCGTTTCTGTGTCACCATCATGTCACTCCTTGCATAGGCGAATTTCGATGTCCGCATAAACGGACACCACTACAACGTTACAACTGCTCACAGTCTTGACTGTTTAGTATGGATAATGCGTCCCAATGATAGTCGTATCAGCGGTTAGCGGGAAGTGTAATGCTTGCGAAGAATTTGTCTGTCAGTGTCGGTCAAATGCATGTATTCGGGGTGATCGATAGATAACTCGTTTGTCCGACAGGGACCACACATCAAGGATGTGGGGTCATTGTTGTGCGAAAGACCGAGCGTATGGCCAATTTCGTGAGCGATGATGTTCCGTGCGATGTTCGGGTTTTGCGCCATGGCATGCCGGTCTTCCTCGATCGCAATGAAATGTCCAGGGCGTCTCGGCAGAGGCCATGCGAACGACATGAGGTCTTGCCGGGAGAGCAGCAATACAACGTGTGAATCAAAATCAGTAATTTCAACCGGGGCGTCAGGTTCTGATGGCCCAGGGCGGAGCCGTCCAGCTCGTTGCGAAATCGAGCGCGCATAGTTTTCAAGGATGCGTTCCACCGGTGACCGGATGATGACTTGGTCTATAACTTCGAGATCAAGACCCAAGTCCTCAAAAGTGTCATTCCAAAAAGTAATGGCCTCAAGTGTCATTGGTAGACGGACATCA
>Ga0209034_10001149_pt1 | contig 13131 bp, 13 predicted proteins | sample MarorgKNORR_S2LV_2_FD_188219 | JGI IMG/M metagenome (GOLD analysis project Ga0209034, IMG submission 188219) | Marine microbial communities from the Southern Atlantic Ocean, analyzing organic carbon cycling - 250m_A/KNORR_S2/LV (SPAdes) (version 2) | ecosystem: Environmental > Aquatic > Marine...
CGCTTCGTACTCGTGCTCATCGAAGGAAGCCTCCCAAAGCAGATAACCGGCGACATCGAGGAGGAGTATGGGTTCCTCACCTCGATCAGTCATCTCGGCATCTCGTTGAACACGCGCGACGAGGTCGATCAGATTGCTGCTATGGCCGAGGAGGAAGGGATCCTGGTGCTAGGCCCCATGTACCGCAACGACGTAGTGGGCTACATCTGCCTCATCAGGGACCCTGACGGCAACAACATCGAGTTTTCGGTGGAGCAAGTCCTCGGCTGATCAGCCCTTGTCTTCACCAACGATCGACTTGTCCTTCTTGGTTTCCGATTCGGAGCCGGGAACGTAGGTGCCTTTGTTACGCCAGAGGACAACTTCATTACCCCAGGGATCACGGAACGACGCCTTGCGGGCATCGAACTCTTCCCAATACATCTCGTCAAATACCTTTGTCGCTCCCATCTCGATGGCCTGAGCCAGCTTCTCGGGTGGCTCGTCGACCATCACATAGATGATTGGCCCGGGGCCGCTTACCGGCGTTGTCTCCAGATGGATACCCAAGTTCGGCTTCACCCCTGGAAGTACCTCGTGGAATTCGCCGGCCGGCCGGCGCTTGTATTTCCAATCGAAGAGCCTCTCGTAGAACTGGGAGGTGGCTTCTGGATCCGGGGTTGGCAGGTCCACGAAAATCAGTGGGTTAACCACAACGATCACTCCTTGTAAGTGCTTTGGGACTTAAAACCTTTTCAAGATCCATCAAATCATTGCGAATTGGGGCTCAGAAGAGCCACTGAGGCGTCACCGAGCGCGACAAACCGTTCGTAGCCTTCGCTATACGCCTCGCTGGGCTCTGGTTCCACACGCGACCTGGGCGGCAGGGGCCAAGAACCCATGTCATCAGCGCCGACTCCATCCCACCAACCCACAGCGGCGCCAGCAGCGAGGGCACACCCATAGGCAGACATCTGCTCAGGCTGGTCTGGAACGTCGACCGGAACCTCTAGCACTGATGCCTTGATTGAATTCCATAGGTAACTCTTTGCCGGTGAGCCAGCACATGTCAGTGCGTCCATCTCCACCCCGGCGGCCTTTAGTTCTTCGTGAATGTGCCGCAAACCGTAGGCTGCGCATTCGAGCACCGCGCGAGCTATCTCAGGCGCGCCAGTGTTGAAACTCAGGCCGTGGATCTCACCGCGCAACCGGGACTCCCATCGCGGCGCCCGCTCACCGTCCAGGTACGGAAGGACGAGTGCACCCTCAGACCCAGCGGGAACCGTCTCAGCCGCGACAAGCAACTCCGAGATGGTTTTACCGGAGACTGCTGCCCACCATTCGAGGAGCTCTCCATGGGCATTCACTGGGCCGCCAACCACCTCAACACCAGCGACAACGCTCGGGAATCCAAAGAGCTCCTCAGGTCTACGGGATGCCAGTACTGCGACGCCTACGCCTCCGGTCCGGCCGCCAGGATCGTGGCCCAGCCCCGGCTCACCGAGCCCACCCGCCCACGAGCTCATGTAAAAGTCGCTAGAGCCAGCAACGAGCGGAACCCCCTTTCCCACACCTAACGATCCATCGCTCTGACCAATTATTGTTCCGGTCATCACAGGCTCCCCGAAGCCCGGAAGCACTTCTTCGGCCAGCCAGAGGCTCTGGATGGCCTCAGCTCCCAACTTACGCAGCGCCCAATCCCAACTCTGGGCGGGAACGACGGCGCAACCCATCTCCTTTTCGAGAAACTCGTGCTGAGCGACATGCTGATCTCGCCGGGAAAGCCCACTACCGATCGGGTTACGGCACGTGACGACAAACTGGTCGCTCATCGGCACGGTCGTTGGGGCTTGCCCGCCTACGCCAATGGCCGCGACCTCGACGTTGAGCGACAACACGGCTTGCAGGGTCCGCTCGAGGCCGGCAAGCCAAGCGTTCGGGTCGGCCCGTCCGGCCGGCCACGTTGAGGCCTCCGGAAAGTGTTCATGAACCCAGCACTGTGTGGTTCCATCGGGGTTCACTGCGGCAGCTCTCGCCCCGCTACTGCCTAGATCGATTCCGATGACTACTGAGTCGGTCATCGTCGCAACACTTCCGGCGTCAGCCGACTAGTACTCGGTAGACAGGAGACGTGGTGGCCAACTGCAAAGCGTCACTCACATCGGCCAAGGAGTAGCGAGCCGTTACGAGTCGGTCGAGGTCGGTGCCAAGGGCGCCCGAACGCAGCACTCCGGCTGCCGTGTGCCAATCCTTGGGTTCTTGACTGTAAACGCCGATGATCGAAAGCTCGTGATGATGAATTCGGTCAGATCCAACCGACGCCATGACGTCTTTGGGAAAGGCGCCGTAAAGCACCACAACTCCTCCGTCATCGCACAGGTCGAGAGCGAGCTCAACCGCTCCCGGAACACCAGCAGTGACGAACACAACGTCATGTTCACCATGCCACTCCTGGGCGCTGTCGAAAGAAATCACTCGGCTGGCCCCCGCTTCGAGAGCTTCGGTAGTTCGAGCTTCGCTGACGTCAATCATGCCAACCGACGACGCCCCCTGTGAGCGACACAGAGCCAAATGCAAGCGACCCATGTAGCCAGCTCCTAGCACGGCAACTCGATCGCCGGCGCTAAATCCGCTGAGGCGAACCGAGTGAACAACACACGCCAGTGGCTCTCCCATAGTGGCGTGCTCAATGGCAATGTCGCCCACGGTGTACGTCTGTTTGGCTGCGACCCGCACCAGGTCTGCAAGACCCGCCCCCATCGAGATTGTGCCGTCGCTCAGTGCGCCACCTTGGGGCTGTTTGCACATGGCACTACGCCCGCGACGACACATATGACATGTTCCGCAGCGAGTGAGGAGGTCCATGGTGACGAGGTCGCCAACTTGAGGACTACCGGCGAGTGATGCAACGGCATCACCCACCTCAACGACACGCCCGGCAGCCTCGTGGCCAGGCGCCACGGGATAGATCTGCTTCTCTCCCGAGAACAGACGGCGTTCCATCGTGCACAACCCGCACGCACCAATCTCGACTACTACATCCTCCGGGCCAGGGGTCGGAGCAGGCTCTTCGCGCAATTCGACCTGACCGGGTCCGGTTAAGACCGCAACCTGCATGGACGGTTCCTCCGTGTCTGACTATCTAGCCGCTATGTGAGGCCAGAGGTGCGGGATCTCAAGGCCCGCCCGCTTGAGCAAAGATCGCTGCGCATCGGCCGCTAGCTGGTGAAGTTCACCCACGTCGACGGTAGTACAGGCACCATCGCGAACCACCGTCTGGCCAGCCACCATCACGTCACGCACCGACCGTCCATCGGTACCCCAAACCAGTTGGAGAACTGTCTCGCCCCTGGGCACCCAGGAAATCGATTTGGTGTCATGCACCACCACATCGGCTTGCTTACCAACCTCCAGCGAGCCAATGCGATCTTCCATACCTATCGCCTCAGCCCCGGCGATGGTTGCCAACTCGAAAGCAGCATGGGCACCGAACCGTTCCGGATCCTCGCGTGAATCTCGGGCAATGCCGGCGGCCACTGCGGCGGTTCGAAGAAGATCAGGCATATCGCCGGCATTGGACGCATCACAGCCCAGCGCCACGCGCCCACCCCGTTCAACGATCTCGGCGTGGCGTCCTTGGCGGACCACGCCTTGGCCAAGGCGCAGATAGGCCCACGGGCAGTAGGCAATTGCCGTATCTGTGCTGAGAACGAGGTCAATTTCCTCGTCGTCTAGCCACACACCATGGGCAATCAAGAGGTGGGGGCCCAGAACACCCAATGATTCGAGGTGGACTAGCGGACGTCGTCCAGCTTTCTCGAGGTACCGCTCCGGGTCTGATGACGTCGGTGACATATGCATCGTGAGACCAACACCTCGCTCTCTCGCAAGGTCGGAAGCACCTGCCAAAAGCTCGTCCGAAGCCAAGTCGTGGCCGACGAGTGTGACCCAACCCTCCACCAGACCTCCTGCCGGATGAGCGTCAATTACCGCTCTCTGCCAATCAAGAACCTCGCCTGTGGAGCCGGTAAATGGGCCCTCCCGAATGTCCCAACCCCATGTTCCAATCGTGCCCCTGATACCTACACGCTCCATGCCAGCTACTACGCGGTCGGGGTGGGCGACCGTGCCCGCCTCGACAACCATGGTCACGCCGTTTTCCAGACTCTCTACCGCGGTAATCACGGCTGAGAGTTCATCGTCGTCGGGCGTATGAGCACTGTGGGCTGGAACCGACCACTCAAATATCGAAGCCCCCGGAGGTAGCAGATCGGGGATGCAACTCCGTACGAGAGGGTCACCCGTCAAGTGTTGATGGGCATTGATCAAGCCCGGCGTGACGATGCATCCGCTGGCGTCAAGCACCTCAGCATCTGGGTATTGGGCCAACAAGTCGGTGCTGGAACCAACGTCAGAAATAACGGATCCGACGATGGCAATGGCACCACCAACCAGGATCTCGCGGCGTCCATTCATCGTCACAACGTCTCCACCGCTGACCACCTTCACGGTGGGTGACGCATCTGTCTCATGGATGATTTCCGCCGCCATCGTGTGAGCATAGGTGGAGTGGTCGCGCGAGAATATTGCCGTCTGCCATTCTCGAACTAGCAGAGGGAACCATGAACGTTGCCATTCGCGTAGACCCATCCTGGCTCTCGTCGGATCCGTATTGCCATCTCATCGACGGTGAATCTCGTGGTGGTGGATCGGCCCACGCGGTCGTCGATCCATCCACTGGCGAAGAGCCAGCGTCATGGGTCGAGGCGACTCCGTCGGAGGTCGACGACGCGATCGCTTCGGCCCGCCAGTCCTTCGACAAAGGTACGTGGAAGCGAAAGTCCAACGCGGCTCGAGCTGATGTCCTCGAAGCATGCGCTGCTCGTATCCGCCAGGATGCAAAACGCCTAGCGACTCTCGAAGCCCTCGACACCGGTAAAGCCGTCGGTGGTGCCGAGATCTTCGATGTCTACGAAGCCGCAAAAGCGTTTAGCCACGCGGCCGGCTTGGCACGCGACCTACACGGTGACGTCCGCCGGGCATCGTTCCCGCCACAGCTACTCCCCGACGGCGGCCCCGACATCCTCACCTTGAGATTGTCCGAGCCGGTGGGGGTGGTCGCCGAGTTGTTGCCCTGGAATGGGCCTCTCATGACTGGTAGCCAACGCATCGCTACCGCTCTTGCAGCTGGTTGCTCGATTGTGGCCAAGCCGCCCGAAGAAGCCGTGATCAGCCTGACCGAACTCGGCCGCATCCTCCTCGACTGTGGCCTGCCGCCCGGCGTTCTCAACGTGATCCTCGGCACCGGGGAAACGGTTGGTGAACAACTGGTCGCTGATCCCCGAATCGACCTCGTGAGCCTCACTGGAAGCCCCGAAACGGGTCGCCGTGTCATGGCTACTGCATCTGAGAATCTCACGCCTGTCCACCTCGAGCTCGGCGGCAAGGCACCGGTGATCGTGTTTGCCGATGCCAACATGGAAGCCGCCACTCAGTGGGCGATGATGGCCGCTTTCGTGAACATGGGCGAGGTTTGCGTGGCCGGGAGCCGTCTGCTTGTCGAGCGATCGGCCTACGACGAGGTAGCCGGGACAGTTGCGGCGATGGCTGCCGGACTCCCTATAGGCGACGCCCTCGATCCCTCCACGTTCATCGGACCGCTGGTCAACATTGCCCATGCCGATCGCGTAAGGGGATTTGTCGACGGTGCTCTCGCCGACGGCAGCGCCGAGATGATCGGCGCAGGTACCGTGCCCGAGGGCTTGCCCTCCTCGTTCGTAGCTCCCACCGTGCTCGGTAATGTTCAGACGGGCTCAACTCTTGAACAGACTGAACTTTTTGGACCCGTGCTCGCCGCTTTGGCCTTCGACGACGAGGAAGAAGCCCTGGAGATCGGTAATGGCACTCCCTACGGACTCAACGCGTCGGTTTTCACCAGCGACCTGGAGCGAGCATTCAGAATGGCACAACAGTTGAACGTAGGTGCGGTGAACATCAACCATCACTTCTCACCTGAGATGAACGGGGGGCGAGGCGAGCCGCGCAAGTCGAGCGGCTTCAGCAGAACTGGTGTTGATGCCTACGTGTCTCCAAAGTCCGTATCGTTTCCGACCGGCTTGGACCTCGGCTAACCGTCAGGACGCAGCCAGCCATAAGCGAGAGACCCAGAGCGCTGCTCTCCCGCAGATTCCTACCGTTTCGATGAGCAACTCACGAACTGGCAGACTCAACCATCCCTGCCGTATCTAGATCTTCCGATTGGTCAGGGATGGCTAGTCGGGGACGACCGCGATGGCCTCGATTTCGATAAGCAGCCCTTCCACGGCCAAGCCTGCGACGCGCACGGCTGTTGCAGCCGGTCCCGGATCGGCAAGGTAGCGATGTCGAATCTCGGTCATGCGCTTGTAAAACTCGTCCTGGTCGTCGCCTTCATGAACCCAATAGGTGTTGAGCTTCACTATGTCGGCTAGGCCTGCACCCACATCGTTGAGGACGAGCCGAATGTTGTTGAAAATCTCTCCAATCTGAGCCTCGATGTCGTGGGGATGCAGAGGCTTACCTTCCGCGGTCTGCGACACTTGGCCACCGACGAACACCAGATTGCCGATGCGCCAACCTTGAGAGAATGTGGTCGGCAGGGGCCAGTCCCAAAAGTCGTCGGGCATGATCCTGGTTTTCTCCATAAACCCTCCTGTAAATCAGCTCTTCTCAGCAGCTCGGTACCGCTCAAGAAGCCACGAATTAAATTGGGCTAGGAATAGATCGCCCTTGGCTAGCGGACCCCTGGGGGCGAACCTCGATTGCAAACCTATTTGCGTGGCGATATTGGCCGGTAGATCCTCGTCGTTAAAGAGATCAACTCCGGCCACGTGTTGGCGAAAGATCTGATCAAACAGTGGGATCTCAGTCGTGGTTCGCGGGAAAACGAAGGACATCGAAAGGGTGAAGGTCCCGGCCGCAGTTGGCGTGACAACGAACCAGAACGCTGAGTCGGTGCTTACCCCCAGCAAGAGGCTGGGCGGGACACACACGTAGCACATGCGCCAGCGTTCCTCATCGGTGAGAGTCTCGATAGGTGGGAACAGGCCCCGCTGGGTTGGGTTGAGGCCTCGATCTCTGTGGGCAGTGCGGCCCCATCCTGCGATAACACCCGAACCGGGCTCGAACTCAAAACTCATGTGGCCCGACGTGAGGGTCTCGGCATCGGGGTTGTCACCCTGACCTAGGTCATACAAGTCATGGTGCAGACGATCGTTGTGATACCCCTCCATGAAGTTCTCGACCATGAGTTTCCAGTTGAAGGGAAGATCTTGCAGTACATCTCGGGGCGTCGAGACCATCTCCTCGAGGTGGTAGTTGGCGAGTAGGTCGGTGGCCTTTACCAGTGAAGGCCCTAGTGGTTCGGCGTCGACATCAAAGTTGGCGAAGATGAAGCCATTCCACAACTCAGTCCTCAAAGCCGGAAGTCGGATATCAGATCGAATGAAATCGTCGCGATGCGACATGTCGGGAGCACCTAGCAGCTGACCATCTAGGTCGTAGGTCCACCAGTGATACGGGCAACGAAAAGTGCGCGTATTCCCTCGCTGCTCGCCGGGTTCGACATACCAAGAGTTCCGATCTCGCTTCACTGGCGCCGTGACGCACATTCCCCGGTGCTGGCACACCGCCGAGATCACGTGGATCTCCTTACTGCGCCCGCGAGTAACGATGACCTTCTCCTGACCAGGCAGTGTGGTGGTGAAGAAGTCGCCCTCGTTAGGGATCTCATCTAAACGCCCGACGCACAGCCAGCTCCGGTCGAACACCGCGGCGCGCTCAAACTCGTAGAAGTCGGTGTCGGTGTAGGCGGCCGGTGGGAGTGTGACAGCCTTGTCGATATGAGTTGTCGAGGCGTCAAACTCAGCCAGAGAAATAGGGCATGTGAGCGGTGTGCTCACGGCTGTCTCAGAGAACGGTGCTCGGGGTGCGGCTGAAAACTTCACGCACCATCGGCTCGAAGTGCTCGAGCGGCAAGGAGTCATAATCAGGGTCGAACGACAGTTGGTCGTAGTCATCGGCAAAACGGGCAGTGAGATCGAAGGCGGGATGACCGCGGTACTGCTCGCGGGCCTCGGGATCTAGCCCGAGCACGTGGTAGTAGTGGCGGCCCTGAAAGTCCTGGTGGTGAGTCACCATCCAGGTCGCGTCGTCGTTCAAGTACGGTCGCACCATTTCTCCTGCCACGGCATCGTGGTTGGCATTGCCGAGGGTCTTAGCCATGTCGTGGCATAGAGCGCCAACCACCACGTCAACTGATTCACCTGCCCGCTCGGCCCTGGTGGCGGTCTGTAGCGAATGCACCAACTGGTTAACCGCGAACTCTTGAACAATGAACTCGAGGTTGCGCATGTTCGCCAGGATTCGGTCCGGCACCAACAGTTGGTCCTCGTCTATAGCCGCGGCCACAATTCGGCAGTAGTCGGAATCAAACTCGTCCATCCGTGTCGGATGACTCATCGTGGGAACCATGACCCTCTGATCTTCAATGATCGATGTCCTCGCAAAGTACCACCCTCCCCAGATGACGGCTACGACTGGGTGTGAGAGCGACCGCTAGAGTCAGCCTCGTGGCTAAAGGCTTGGAACCCATGCCTCACCCTGATCTTGACCGGTTACTCCAAGACATTGAGCACCTCGCGTCAATCTGTGACATAGCCACCTCCGGGTCGACCCGCCGCGTATTCAGCGCTGAGTATCTCGCCGGGCGAGAGTTCGTGGCCCGACGGATGGATGACGCCGGGCTCGACACAAGCTACGACGGAGTCGGAAACCTTATAGGCACACGACCTGGCGAGAGCGGGGCGCTAGTAACTGGCTCCCACACCGACACCGTGGACGGTGGGGGAAGACTCGACGGCATTCTTGGTGTACTCGGCGCGATCGAGGCGATTCGTTCGTTGGACGAAGCGGGTATCAAGTTAAACCACGAGCTGCGGATTCTCGATTTCCTGGGCGAAGAGCCGAACGACTGGGGCATTAGCTGTATAGGAAGCCGGGGTCTGGCAGGCGAGCTCGGCGCTTACGAACTGGGCCGTCTGTCCCCTGATGGCACCACGCTCGAAGCGGCTCTAGCCACTTGCGGTATCAAAGCAGGCCCCGCAACATCAGCTACGTGGCCACAAGGAGAGATCCACGCCTTTGTCGAGCTTCACATCGAACAAGGACCAGTGCTCGAGCAGGCCAATGTCCCCATCGGAGTCGTCACCGGCATCTCTGGCGTTCAGAGGTTTCTTATCGACTTTCACGGCCGTCGTGATCATGCGGGAACCATGCCAATGGCCTTACGCCATGATGCTGTTGCTGCCGCGGCGGAGACAATCGTGGCCGTGGAATCTGCCGTGGCCGATGGACACGGTGTTGGGACATGCGGACGAGTCCAGGTGGAGCCGGGAGCCCTAAACGTCGTTCCCGATCGCGCGCACGTGGGCGTGGAGCTACGAAGTATCGACGATGACTGGATCTCTGATCGCCGAGCTGAAGTCGAAGAACGTGCACATCACGCCGGAGAGAAGCGAGGCGTCACCGTTGCTTTCACCGAGCTGTCTCACGAAACACCAACACCAATGCACGCCACCTGCCAGACGGCGGTAAGCGAAGCAGCTGACGCTCTGGGCTACGAGACGATGCGCCTTGCAAGCGGAGCCGAACACGACACCCGGCGCATGGCCCGCCTGGGCCCCGCGGCCATGATCTTCGTCCCGTCCATTAACGGACGAAGCCACTGCCCGGAGGAAGATACTGAGCCAGCACACCTCAAGGCCGGTGTAGCTACCCTCGCTGCAACCCTTGCCTTACTTGACAAGCAGGTGGAACTAAACAGCCTTCAATAGGGTGTCACTGGTTTGACCTGACAGGAACAGTTCGCTGCCAGCCTTAAGTATCTCGCGATACTCCTCTTCGGTGGGGAGTTGGTCGAGAAACGAGTCGAGGGAGCCCAGATCGGGCGCGTCGATCATCCAGTACACGACGCCATACGTTCCGTACGCCTCCATCCACGATGAGACCTCGCTTCCGCCAGGGGCGCGCTCGGCCAGGTACGAGGTGTAGCGCTGCGTCCACTCACGCACCCGTGCTACGTCGCTCGAGTCAACCTTCGCTTTCCGCACCATTCTCACCATGATCGTTTCCTCCGTGGTCTCGTGGCCGTCACCTGTTCACCCATACCTCAAGGCTGAGTCGCTTGGGTTCTCCGTGATTCGTGGCCGAGGTTTCGCTCGGACATGCCGACACGGCTGCCAACACATCGATCTCGGCTCGCAGGTCGATGTAGTCGCCCTCGGTCGCTGGCGAGGGGCGAAACACCAACGTGTCCTCATTCTCCACGTCGGTGAACATGAACACGTTGAATATGTCGGGAATGAGATCAGGGTCTACACCCCACGGCTGTACGGCTTCCTCAAGGTTGCCTTGACAGGTGCGGTGTTCGGAGACGCCGTCACGAATTGAGTACACACCAGGCGAGCACCGGCCGCCATTCCACGCGAAGTGGATACCTACAGAGTCATCGATGACGGTAAGCATCGGACGCTCATAGGGCGGCCGTGACCAAAGGGTGGTGATGCGGCGCATCGTTCCAGTGCCAGCGAGCATGTTGAGGGCCACAGTCTGGCCAGCGTGGTATCCCTCTCGTGGATTGTCGAGGGCAACGAAGGTGGAGTCCGCAACCTGGGCACCATCGATGGTAGTGATGCGAAGAACCTGGCCGGCCCTTACTTCGACGGCACGGCCCTCACACTTCGGAATTGTGATCCTCTCTAGTACCTGCCGGCTCACCCGGCCACCTCACGCTTAACCGATTCGGAGTCGACCACGACTCGTTTTGGGTCGGCCTCCATGAGCTGGAGCCAGGCACGGATATAGCCTCGCATCGGACCTTCGTGGGTAACGGGACCTCTTCGCACACCTTCGGCCAATACCTGCTCGTTCGGGTGGCCTAGCCCCTTGCTCATATCGACCCACTCAACCTCGGATACGCCGAGGCCTTCCTGGCATCGCTCGAAGAGCTCGAGGTCGTCGGGGTTGCCCAAGCTCGGAAAGTCTTCGGCGATCCGCATCCGCATCACGTTAACTTCGTCGGGCGCGCCCTCGGCCGTCGCGACCCAGGTATGAAGGCGAGTCTCGTCCACGCTTATCGGGTCGATGGTCTCAAGGTGATTTCCCTTAATCAGCAGATTGGGAAAGATCGAGAGATTCACCATGGATCCAGGAGCCATTTCGAGCACATCGGCGCTGGAATCCCCGTACTCGGACTCAATACGGTTGGCATACCATTCATGACCGGGCACCGGCCGTTGGGTTTCCCAGAAGGAACCGGTGAGGCCCGGTCGTTGGTCGACAAACATGTGGCCGTTGCCGAGATCCTCGCCGTACATACCGGTGTCGTCGGGGCTGCTCTTGAACTGTGACAACGATCGGTCACCGCCGTGCTGGTTCTCGTTGTGCAAGACGAAGCTGCGATGAGCGAATGTTGGGTGCAAGCCGTCGGCGGCGTTGTCCCAGGCGAGCTTCCAATTCCCACGATAAATCATCCGCTGACGGTTGCGGAGTTCGATGCGTCCAGTGGGCGACCGGTCGACAAACTCATCGATCAGCGGCGCCGCGGGCCCTAGCCAGTCGAGCAGGCTAGAAGGATTGGGATTCAAGGTGCCAAATATCAACCCTCGGTAGGTGCCGAGGGAAGGAAGCTGTGACAGACCGTAATTAGATTTGTCAAAATCCGCCGGGTAGCCGTCAGCAAAAGGCACATTGACCAAGTTTCCGCGGTTCGAGTAGGTCCAACCGTGATACGAACATTGAAAGTTTTTGGATGATCCGTATTCCTCGTTACACACGGTTGCGGCCCTGTGAGCGCAACGATTGAGAAGGCCGTGCAACTGGCCGTCGGCGTCGCGAGTAAGGATCACTGGCCGATGTCCAAGCCGAACCGTCAAAAAGTCGTTGGGCTCCGGCACTTGGCTCTCATGAGCCAAGTACACCCATGTGCCGCCGAATATCTTCTCCATTTCTTTGGCGAAAATATCGGGCTCCACATAGATCGACCTGTGCACCCTGTGGGGCTCAACTAACTCGCTGAGTGCGGTCATTTCAGGCGATCCTTTCTCTGTCAGTACGTGACCACCACCGGGGTGGTCACAAGATGAAGGCAAACTTGCGGACGTCGCCCACGCTGTCGACGAGGCCAACGATTTTCACACGAATTCGCCACTCGTCTCCCATGGCGGCCAGCTCATAGTCGTTGCGGCTCACAAATGGTGTAAGTCGGTCGCGCCGGTATTCCCAGACAACAACTGTGCATCTAGCCAGCGTGTCACCATTCTCTAGCGGCCACGCTTCTACGTTCGACACCACCCGGCAGGTTCGAGAATGCGGATTCTGGGCGTGCATCCAACCCGTCTCCAGCAAACCGATTCGATCGTCCATTCTTCGCCGATCATCGAGGAAGAACGACACCTGCTGACGCGGATCGCCCTCGAGGTCGAGTGGAATCCAGTAGATGCAATCGTCGGTAAAGCGATCGAGCCAGGCACGGTAGTGGCGATCATCTAACAGCCGAGCCTCGTGGTACAGGACCCGCTCGGCCTCGGCCTGAAGACCAGGATCACTCGGTCCGGCATCTGCTCGGCGCGTCGAAGCGAACTGGGCTAACCGTTCGTAGAGGCCATCGCTGACTACCGACGGCGGCCCAGTTGTCACTCGTTCGCTCCGTGTACCGCTTCTCGCAGCCTACGCACCAACGCAGCCGGGTCGTCAGAACCCCATACGTTGCGACCAATGGCCACTCCTGCGCCACCAGCGGCGACTACCCCATGGGCCATTTCCACTACATCATCTTCGCTATCGGCCTTGGGGCCACCCAAGGCCACTACTGGGCCCGGGCAAGCCGCTACGACCTCACCGAACTCCGCGGTGGGCCCCGGGCACATCGTTTTGACTATGTCGGCACCCAGTTCGATAGCAAGTCGGGCTCCGCGGCCAACATTCTCGGGGGTCCAAGGTACGTGCTGGGGCCATCCTCCAGGGATCGACTCGGCCATTACAGGGAGACCCAAAAGCTCGCATTCGGCGCTTAGGGCGGCAAGACGACCGAGGGAACGCTCTTCCTCGGGTGTG
>Ga0209034_10001152_pt1 | contig 13128 bp, 15 predicted proteins | sample MarorgKNORR_S2LV_2_FD_188219 | JGI IMG/M metagenome (GOLD analysis project Ga0209034, IMG submission 188219) | Marine microbial communities from the Southern Atlantic Ocean, analyzing organic carbon cycling - 250m_A/KNORR_S2/LV (SPAdes) (version 2) | ecosystem: Environmental > Aquatic > Marine...
ACACCCAAAAGTTATCCCAAAGCGATTCATAGGACATCGCTCTTCGTAAGTGAGCGTTTGCCTGAAAGCGTTCCATTTCTAATTCGGATGGGAACTCAGAGACAGATTTTAAAACCTGTTCTACATGTAAATATCCAATAAAATAAAACCCAAATCTTTCAGTTGGCTTCCCTGACTCCCACCGCTGCAATCGTGATATGAACAAAAGAAAGTCCCCTCTATTCACTCCTCTCATCCCCATGGCTCTAGGATTAACGTCACAATTGTCACCATAGGTAAACGTATCAAACTCAGGATCACTATGTGCAGTGATTGCAGCCATTGACTCTGGTAAATATTCAGAAAGGTTTTGGTCCGGGGTATAAAATGACTTCAGTTGACGATATTCCAACCCATGAGTGCTTGGTAACTGACGATCCTCAGGTATAGGTATAAACTCAAAAGTTCTATCACCAAAAATGGGACTACAAAAATTATGGCTGGCATTTGAGCCCACGTTAACCACGTAGATTTTACCTGCCATTTTTACTCTTCCTTCACCAGATTCACTTTAGATTCATTTATGGATAATCTGATTTCATCTATGGTTTCCATGTCTTTCTCGGAAGCAAGGGCGTTTTCCAATATAGCAATAGCCTTTTCTCCTCCTATCCGACCTAGCGCCCAAGCAGCATGAATTCTAATTAGACTTTCTTCAGTCTTTAAAGCATTGGACAGTGCCGGAATTGACGCAATATCACCATTATTCCCTAAAGCGATACATGCGTTTCTTTTCAATCCGAGTAATTTCGTTCTTTTTATGGCGCTATCCTTGAATTTTTTACTAAATTCAGTTTGATCCATATTGAGTATTTCAACCAAATCAGGCGTAGAGAAACCGGGCCTTTGCTGGAATGAAAGCTGACTGCTTTTTGAAGCTTTTCGATTAACTGGGCAAACGTCCTGACAAATATCACAGCCGAAAATCCAGTCTCCAACCAGCGGTCTCAATTTTCTAGGCACAGCACCTCTAAGTTCGATTGTCAGGTATGAAATACATTTTTCGTTATCTATTACATAAGGGGCAACAATAGCGCCAGTGGGACAATCGTCTATACAGCGAACACAGTTACCACAAGTTTTCTTCAATGGAACATCTGGCTTCAAATTTAAGTCCGTAATGACCTGGGCTAAAAATACCCAAGATCCATGAGAAGGTGTCAATATATTGGTATTCTTACCAAACCACCCAACACCCGACCGACGTGCGGCTGCTCTGTCATTCATGGGGCCATCATCAACGAAAATACGAGAATGTACTTTTTCGCCGGTAATGATTTCTAGTTTCACGCAAAATTCTTTTAATTTGGATTTTAGAACCTTGTGATAATCATCGCCCCAAGCATATCTGGCAACTCTTCCACTATTCGGTGCAGTGGTGTCAGGATCAGTAGTTAAATAACTAGTAGCCAAAGAGATAACCGATCTAGCGCCTTCAAGGAGAAGTTCCGGCCGATTCATCTTTTGGACTCTGTCTTTTGTGTACCAACTATATCCATTCATATGACCATCATCTATACGCTTTAAGGCAGCTCTTTCATCATTTACAAAAGGCTCAGCACCCGTTATTCCAACTATGTCAAAGCCAAGGGAATAGGCACATTCTTTTACCTGATCTTCCACGGTGATGGTATTTGATCGCAACTAAATTCTCCTATTCATTTCCTTGGTAACAAACGTTGTATTGACACTTTTCATAAATGAGCCATATCATCATTCCAATCCGCCGGTTCAACCTTGTCACCGCGGAGTATTTTGAAAAAATCTGGGAGAAGCGGTATTTATCTCTGAGAACAATTCTAATCACATTTGCTTAGAGGATAAACAGTTAATACGCTTCACCTATATCAACAAAATCCGATAGACCCAGAATTTCTTGGATATGTTGGATGTAAGTGGAACAAATAACAGGAGTCAAATATGTCAAACCTTAGGGAATTAAGAAGAACTTACGGATTTGACGAGGTTGCGATCGCCCCTGGTGCAATAACTGTCAATCCGGAAATGACAGACACATCATTCAAACTAGGCGATGTGAGTATAGACATTCCAGTCCTAGGATCGGCAATGGATGCCGTAGCAAACCCAAGCTTTATAGGAAAAATGCATGAGCAAGGTGCACTTAGTGTAATGAATTTAGAAGGGGTACAAACCCGCTACGACGACCCTGAATCAGTTCTTCTAGAGGTTGTGGAAGCTGGCAATGACATGGTCACTACCGTCATGCAGAAGGTATATTCAGCTCCGATTAAAGAGGAGCTGATAGGAAAAAGAGTTGAAGAGATCAAATCGACAGGCTCCAAATGTGCCGTATCTTTAACTCCTGCAGTCACAAAGGCCTTCGCCCCGATCGCAGTAGAAGCTGGAGCCGATATGATCGTCGTACAATCTACGGTGACTACTGCTCGGCATTCTTCCAATAGTATTAGAGGTCTTCAATTTCCTGAATTGCTTGAAATGGTCAAGGTGCCGATTGTGGTTGGCAACTGTGTCGGCTACGAAGTGGCCACCGAAATAATGGAAACTGGCATACATGGTGTTCTAGTGGGAGTTGGGCCTGGAGCCGCCTGTACTACGAGAGAAGTGACTGGAGTGGGGATACCACAGGTCACAGCAACCATGGATTGTGCCCAGGCTAGAGATGATTTTTTCCAACGAACTGGAAAATATGTTCCGATAATAACAGATGGAGGTATTAGAACTGGGGGTGAGCTTTGCAAGGCAATCGCCAGTGGTGCAGACGCCGTCATGATCGGTACTCCCTTAGCGCAATCGGAGGAAGCTCCAGGAAGAGGTTTTAATTGGGGTATGGCTAGTCCACACCCGGCTCTTCCAAGAGGTACTAGGGTCAATGTCGGAGTCAAGGGAACTTTAAAGGAACTGTTCTATGGGCCGTCATCTGTTTCAAATGGGACCCAAAATTTAATAGGAGCTCTCAAGGTATGTATGGGCATGGTTGGGGCACGGAACATTAAAGACATGCATTCGGCAGAAGTCGTGGTAGCACCCTCCATAAAAACGGAAGGAAAACATTACCAACTGGGACTAGAATAATCCACTTAGATGTCCTTTCGGCTAAATCATTTTTTTGACCAAACCTAGCCCTAATAGGATGTATTTAGTTCAATCAGGACAGCTCGATCATCATTGTTTAGATCTCTCAAAACAGTCACCTCTCCGAGCGGAAAATAACTTTTGGAAATCTTAGCCGCTTCAGCCCCTTGATCAGAATCGATTTCGAACAGGATGACACTTGTACTAGCCATTTTATGTCTGGCCTGAGATAGCAATTCTTTTATGAGTGTCAACCCATCTTCTCCTCCATCCAAAGCCATAAGGGGCTCTTTTAGGACCTCATCTTGCAAGAAAGCCAACCGATCTTTTCTTATATAAGGAGGATTGCTAACCAATATATCAATATTATCTGTTACAGGATCAAGTAGATTACCGAGTCTAAGTTTTACCCTCGAGTACATACCATGCGCCCGCCGATTTTCATCAGCCATTTCCAGTGCAGATTTACTGAGGTCAACAGCAATAACACTTGAATTTGGTATGTTCACGGCCAAAGAAACTGCTATTGCACCACTACCAGTCCCGACATCAACTATAGTTACTTCATTTTTCTTCAGCAATTTAGCTTTGGTGATGGCCATATCAACCAAAAGTTCTGTTTCCGGTCGCGGAATAAGTACATCTTCAGAAACCTCAAACATAAGGCCATAAAATTCTTTGGTCCCCGTTATATAAGCGAGAGGTTCTCTTTGGATCCTTCTTTTAACCAAGGCAGCGATGTTATTAACACTGTCCTCTGAAAGATTTTCTTCCAACTCACTAAACATCGTAGCTCTATCAATTTTTAGAACATGTCTAAGTAAAACTTCCGCCTCCAGCTTGGCATCAGGTGATCCGGTTTTCATGAGTTCTTGGCTAGTAATATTAAGGGTTTCCTTAACGTTCATAAACTGGCGTTTTCCAGTTTTCTAGCCTGTTCTTCTTGAACCAGTGCCTCGATGAATTCCATTAAATCTCCATCTAATACCTGCTCCAGGTTATAGCTGGTAAGTCCTATTCTGTGATCGGTGATCCTTCCTTGTGGAAAATTGTATGTCCTAACCCTTTCAGAGCGATCCCCAGAACCTACCTGTGACCTTCTGGCATCAACAATTTCTTGCTGCTGTTTTTCTATTTCAGCAGCCAACAATCTAGACCTCAGGACCGCAAGGGCCTTTTCTTTATTCTTGTGTTGAGATCTCTCATCCTGACAGGTGGTTACCACCCCTGTTGGTATGTGTGTAATTCGAACAGCAGTCGCAACCTTTTGAACATTTTGCCCACCATGGCCGCTTGCATGATAAATATCTATCTGTAAATCTTCCTGACTAATCTCAATATCTACTTCCTCTGCTTCAGGCAGGACTGCTACAGTTGCGGCAGAGGTATGTATTCTTCCGCTAGATTCAGTAGTAGGAACCCTTTGAACCCTATGAACACCGCTTTCATGTTTTAATTTGCTATACGCTTGATCTCCCCGAACTTGGAAAGTAATTTCTTTTATACCTCCAATCCCGGTTGAATTCGAATCTATGACTTCCAACTTCCAACTCAACCGCTGAGCCAACCGCGAATACATCCTATATAGATTAGATGCAAATAACCCCGCCTCTTCTCCTCCAGTGCCAGCTCTAATTTCTATGATTACATTTTTATCATCGTTCGGATCTTTGGGAACTAAGGCAAGACGTAATTTTTGTTCAACGACCTCTTGTTTCTCTTCTAACTCTGACTGTTCCTGCTTGGCCATAGCTAATATTTCAGTATCATTTTCAGATCTGAGCATTTCGCGTAACTCAGCCATTTCCCTCATCACTTCCCTATATTCTCGAGCAAGCTCAACAACCTCTCTCATGACAGATTGTTCCTTGGCATATTGCTGAACCTTGGTGTAATCTGCCACCACTTCTGGATCGGCCAACAATCTATTCAATTCCTCATATTTTTCTTCAACCGAGGAAAGTCTTTCTAACATGAATTCATCCCACGAATACTAACTATCAGATCAAACATAAAGCATAACGTGAAGACCCCTGAATTACCATGATTTTGGAATCATATCTATGTAGTTTTTCTTCATGAACAGAAATTACACAATCTCAGGTTTATTGACGTGACTCCGTCTATTTTAAATAATTCGCATTAGGGAATTTGTCTAGCGGCCTTCAAAACGTGTACCTTGGAACCTGGGAGGTTTATATGAATGAACCCAAAATAGAATTGAGAGGAGTTACTAGGGAAGATGTATCAAGAATAAACCGGTGGCTTGCAGACGACGAAGTCTCGGAAAATTGGTTTGGAAGGTATTCATACGGTGATCCGGCCCATTTGGGATATCATCCAGAAAATGTAGACCAATTTACTGAACAACAGTGGGAAGAAACCTTCTCAAACCCTGAACACATAATATTATCCATATACACAGTTGATGGATTGCACATAGGTGAATCCCATATTGCTATTGAAGAGTCTCTGGGTGATGGTCAAATATCTATTCTCATTGGGGACCGAGAAATGTGGCATCACGGATACGGAACAGCTGCATTAAAGGCAACTTTGGAACAATCCTTTTCTAAATATGGCTTGTTTAGAGTCTGGGCGGACATTCCCGAATACAATGAAGCAGCTCTAAATATGTTTCAACACTTGGGATTCAAGCACGAAGGAACATTAAGAAAAAGCAGACCTCACGAAGGCTCAAGATTCGACTCGACAATCATGGGAATGTTGTCAAACGAATACAACTCTGGCTAAATAGAACTTATTCTTACATTTACAGGATTTTATTATGCTCTATGATGCCGAATCCGGAAATCTCACCATCACCGCTGGTGGTGATGCGATGATAACGCGAAAGCTTTCAGTCCATGAAGAAGAAAATTTCCTGAATCTGGTTGACTTGTTTCGAGCCGCTGATGTCGGATACGTGAATCTAGAGATGCTTATGCACGATTTCGAACACTCTCCAGGATCAGCCGGAGGAACATTTACAGGCTCAGACCCAGCTAACCTATCTGAACTTGAATGGTCAGGAATAAACTTAGTATCAACCGCTAACAATCATAGTCACGATTATGGTGAAGGTGGAGTTCTTACTAACCTGCAACACCTAAAAGATTCCTCTCTAGTATATGCGGGAACAGGAAGACATTTAAGCGAAGCGAGAAGTGCAGGTTATCTCGATACCAAAAATGGAAGGGTTGCTTTAGTAGCTGCCTCATCTACATTTGCTGAATCTGGGAGGGCCCTCAACCAAAGACCAGATATAAAAGGACGCCCAGGTCTTAATCCTCAAAGATTCAAAACAACTTTCACCGTGGATAAGGATTCATTTGATCAACTCAAAAGAACCGATCGCCTATTGGGCCTTGAACAAAAAAGAAATTCCCTTAGAAATTTTAGAGCCGCTGGTGTAATACCGGAGGATAGTGACGAAGAATTTTCTTTCCTTCAACATCGATTCAAAGCTGGAAACTCATTCTCTGAAAACACTGAACTAAATCAGGAAGATCTTGCCGAAAATCTAAAATGGATTTCGGACGCAAAACGGATGTCTGATTGGGTTTTGGTCTCCTTCCACTGTCATGAAAGTGGGAACACAATGGCAGAACCTCCTGAATTTCTCATAGATTTTGCCCATAAATGCATCGATGCTGGAGCCTCTGCTTTTATTGGTCATGGACCACACGTTACAAGAGGTATTGAGATATACAAAGGGGCTCCTATTATGTACAGCCTGGGAAATTTCATTTTCCAAAATGACGCTGTTAAATGGCAACCCTCATACAATTACGATCAAATCGGCCTAGATCATTACCACACACCAGCTGATTTCTATGACAAACGGAGCGATAAAGGTACTAGAGGATTCCCAGGGGATCCGATCTATTGGCAAAGCGTTGTTGCACAAATCAAATTTTCAGGAGGTGATCTGGACTCTCTGGAAGTTGTCCCTATCGATATGGGCTACGGGAAACCTCGGTCAATGACCGGTAGACCTCTCATCGCTTCGGGCACAATTGCAACACAAGCCTTATCCAGGATAAAAGATCTATCTGAAGCTATGGGGACTGCGATATCAATTAATCAAAATCGCGGTGTGGTTCAAATTTAGGTGTCAAACTAGCAGAAAATTAAATCCATATCCTGGTGGGGAATCCCTACATCATCGTAGACAGAACCTCTTTTTATATAGCCGAGTTGAGTATAAAAAGGTGTAGCTTGTATTTGGGCAGAAAGCGTGACTCCTGTGAAACCCCTGGAATTAGCTAACTGATGCAATTTCACCATCAGAATCTCTCCGATTCCTTTACGTCTCATAGTCTTTTTAACCGCGACCCGGCCAATATGTGGAAAATCTGACACATCGCCAGATTGAGATTTACTTCCTTCTAGTATGAGCCTTGCAGTGCCGATGGCTAACCCACCTTCTGAGACAATAACGTGTATTACCTGGCCATTTTCTATCGCCTCAACTGTGTCCAAAGCATCAATTTCTTCGTCCTCGGGAACAGCTTGTTCCAATACAAATACCTCCACACGAAGTTCAAGAACTTTTTGTAACTCTAGCGGCGTAGAAACTACTTGGATATTGTATTCTGATGCCATAAAGGAATTAGATAGTAATAAAAAAAAATAGTCAATTTACAAAAAATAATATCCTAAATAAATGATATTAGGTCATATAATATCTCAAACCTGTCATATTATTACCAAAATAAGCCACTTTTTTGAGGGGAGGAATTTTGAAGCAAGATTCCAAAAATAATATAGTCCAAAAAGCCCATGCCTATAGTCTTTACTCAGCCCATCACAGCCAAAACTCCATAATTGAGCAGTTGAAGGAACAATTTAAAGAAAATGCAATTAGCTTGAGAACACTTAGTCGCTGGATATCTGACTTTAAAGAATTGCCTGAATGCGTAACAACTTTGGATGAGCCCTTCCGATGGGATAAATCCGATATATATGGCATCTCTTGGAACAATTCTCTTAAGCTACTGGAATTATGTCATTACTACTATGAAAGTGAAGACAAAACTCCAACTGCAAGACAGGCGGTATGGTGGTGGAGAGTAAGTCAGGCAGCCCCAGATCTTAAGGCAAATCAGATTTCAGAATTAGGAAATCTTTACACAGAGAGGGAAATAGTAAGCATAATAAGCGGCCTACCGCCTGTTTTCGATGATTTAAATGCATACATCACCTATAAGCCGTACCATACCAACCGAATCAGAACCTACGCACGTTTTATCAATGCAAATAAAGTGAAAGCATTCAAGCCCCAAAGTGATGAAAGTAACGCTCCTGGTGGATTGAGAAACACCCTGTAAATTTGAGATGGCAACCATATGAAATCTTTTGTCTGGAAAGGGATACCCGTCAACATACCGGACACTAGAACCGAATGGATATTCCTGGTTTATGTCCCACTCGCTTTTGTCGTCTTGTCATTAGCCGCAGCTATTTTTTTCTAGGTCTCAAAAGAAAATTCAAACTATTTTCACTTTTATATACGCTTACGCTTCATAAAAAATCTATATCCAAGCATTATGATGATTACGGCACCAGTCATATATACCTTTGCAACAACCTGACCTGACAGAAATTCCAGAGACCCAAAAGCCAGATACAAAAACAAAATTGAATCTGCAACTAAACCAACAACGTTGGAAGCGAAAAGTGCCCTTATTTTGCCTCTAGCCCTGAGTGGTGAATAAACAGCAAAGTCTGCAAGCTCAGAAAGAAGAAATGCACTGCCACTCGCAATAGCTATTTTCCCACCATCTTCAATAACATAAGAAACTATAGCCCCAACTATGATCGCTCCAATAATCCAATACTTATCAGAAACTTCATGCAAGGCATCTCGTAAAGAAAAAGCCAGACCGGCGAAGTAAACCCCTGCCGGTGCCATCAACCCGAAACCAATAGAAACAATTCCCCATTTCTGGATAGACCAATTCGCCACAACTATGACAAGTACATACATGGCCGCAATTAAGATTCTCAGTGCAATGTTCATATCTCTTCTTTTTGCAGATTTTTTTATACCGTGTAATTGATACTTGGTGTTAATATAAAATAGTACCAATAATCACATCAATAAATACTGCAATTGAAGCAGAATATTAATAATATATATTAATAATTAATATGGGTGTATGTAATGCCGAAGACCAAGGAAAATATTCCCCAGATGCAATATGCGTATCAACTGTGGGGGCAAAACACCTTCTCTCGTAAAGAAATATATCAAAGAATGGTTAGAAAATTCGGTACTCAGGCCACCGTTAGTTTCTCCACTCTAAATAGATGGATATCGCAATACAATAAGCTCCCTGAGGGTGAAATATTACAAGACTGGCCATACCAGTGGATATGGTTGGAAAATTACGGAATTCCATGGGAAGAAGGAAGCCTAGCTGAAGAATTACATAGAGAATACATGCTTAGATCTAAATCTGAACCCACGGGAAGGCATATGAAGTGGTTGTGGCGAAAATGGCATTTGGAAGGACAGGGATACAGGCCTAGAGAATTACCAAATACAAATGACACCACTTTTTTCTGGGATCAAATAATAAAAAGCGTCCAAAAAAGAGTGGAACAAGAAAAATTTGACTCCGTAGCCAAAACCTTGAATTGGAAACTATCTCAAAGCCCTAACCCTTCAGACCAGAACAACTCAGAGTATTCAATGGGTTTTGAAAAATAAAGACCCCCAAAAGATGGCTAGACTAATTTAGTCTGATGAAAGCTTTTCATCCAACAAATCTGGCAAATTTTATTTTTGCGAAAGCGTATTTTATTGCTTGAACAGAGTTTTCTACTCTGTCCGGGTCATACACGTTATTTTGATTGAATTTAGCTCCACGAAAACGTCTTTTAAGAAAACTTCTTTTATTTCCTTTTCTATCGAATTTAAAAACATAATTCCGTCGAAAGTCACCAGCTAGAGATATCATAGACATGGCTGAATATAAATCAGATTCTTCTCCTCTTTCCCGATATACATCGACCAATTGTCTAGCTGCCTCCAATAATTGTTTTTTTAGAAGAGTAGGGTCTTCATCTTCATAAAGATGCATATGAAGTGCTGTTTCCAGTCCATCGACAAGAACTTCTATAGGGGTGGAAGCGGCTAGCTCTTCCTCTGTAAAAAAAGAACCTTGAAAAGTTACTGGCAAATCATCAGGAGATTCTTTTTTGAGAATAATTTGGAAAAGAATGGCCACCGTATCATCAAAAAGAGTGTTATCAATGTATCTCATGCGAATGCCTTAAAAAATGATTCCAACCAACAAATAACACCGATTAAATGGTTCCGTGAGTCGTTACTGCAAAAAAAAGAACGCCGACATTCATACTACTCTCAATTAATAATTTACGCCTCAGGTTGATTCTCTTTTTGTAGCGTCGTTAATATCCCTACTATCAATGTCGTCAAAAACATTCCCATCCAACCTATAATTGCCAAGACTTCAACGTCAATCACCATGTCAAGAAATGCACATACCGATGCAATAATAAATAATGCTCCAATAATTCTTTTGTATTTTTGTAGAATAGTTAGTGATATGCCCAAAATAAACAGTCCAATTACCAACATCAACCCGCCCATTTCTAACATAAGAGAAGAAGATATTATTGTTGTACCAACATCATTCCCATATTTTTCAGAATAATCTATCGCTGTCGTCCATGAACCCATAAAAGCAACCCATATTGGCACAACCAGTAGAAGTAATAACCCACCTATTTCCAACAATTGATTGCTTACCGCATTATCACTTTTTAACGACTTCGCTAGAAAATAAAGCCCCATAAACATAGCTATGACGCCAAAAACCTGAAGAATTGAACCGGTTTGAGCTTGATCCTTTTCTGCAAGGATCGTTGTCATAGATTCGGATGGTGACACAGTTCCTGTATCGGGTACCATACCTGAAATCCAGACACCCATAATTAGAATTGGACCCAATATCAACATGATCCCAACAACTTTTGAGTTCATGGTTCACCTCCCTTATTTGTCTTATATGATTCCACAATGACATTAACCGAGCTAGGAATTTTCAGTGTGGTTTTCACGAAATTAACTCGCACGTAATTCCACTCTTTTCCAGCCCTCAAACAGTGATTATTATTTGTATGGGAGGGCAATATGCTCCATTACAATAAGAGTCGTAAATGTGATTGCTGTGGGATATATGAAAATCTTAAAAGAGACCATATTAATCAAACCCATAGCGACAATACTTCCGGCAATCATCAGACATTGTGTAAGCATTGCCACATGGAGAAGGGCAGAATGGGTCTACCTCTTTTCAATTACATAATGGGCTTATGTAAGGCAGACCTTAGAATGAAAGCTACTATGCAAAAAGGCTCTCGGGAATGGCTAAGACAGACTAAAGACCGTCGTTCTAAAGAGAAAAAGTCAAAACTCTTAGAACCGACAAATCCTAATGGCCAATATGAACCTTATACCGACGATGAGATTAAGCTAATTATTTCTGCTTATGTCAGAGGCAACCCAGATATATATAGTGAATGAGTAGGTGTACGGTCACCTCAGCTCCTTTAAGCTTTTGCTCATCACGAGGAGACATGGAGGGCTCGTCCTCTAAAATTCTCCATGGAACTGAGATGCCCATCTAATGGTACACCCAAGCACGGATATATTAAGTGGCTTCGTGGTTGAAGATCTATAACTAAGGAGCATAGTACGACACAAGGTTTTGAATTATCTATAATGCCGTTCCTCTCGACCTATGCCTCTGAGATAACTGGGTTGCTAGTAGGGAATTACCTGGTTGAACGTCCAGACCAAAGAGCCAAAGGAATGCTCCAACCTAACCCACCTATTAAACCCAACATGACAAACTGCCAAAAAGGTTCCGACCCAGACGAACCAAAGATTGCGCCTAGAGTAGGTATAAAGAAAGTTAGATATGTAATCGGCAAGAAGATAATGAATTTCGTTTTGGTTGCCGATGTAAAAACGATAGTAACAAGTAATGGAACACTTAGAGTCACACCAAATTCCCATAGATCTAAACTGGAGTCCCTCGTGAGGAGGGCATTAACCAGAATGAAAGCAGAACTTGTGGCGGCTCCTGCAAGGCTACCCTGTAGCAATATCGTAAATACTCTGAACCAATTCATGGGCACATAATACCAATGCTAGGTGAAAATACTCTTTCTTTTGCCAACGACTGCCCTACAATGCCTGGATGACTAAATTTTGTATGTCTTGTGGAGAAGAACAATAACCAGCATGAAATATGTACTGCTAATAATGATATTGCTGGTGGGATGCTCAACGCCTACACCTTCAATGACCATTAGTAGCGAGGAAGAATATAACGCTTTGGGAATGTTTGACTACGAAGGAAACATCCTTAAATGGGAAAAGGACTATTTAAATAAAGAATTAGTTTTTGGGGAATCTTATCTTCCAACCATTACCGCTATACAAAGTGAAGAAGTCTTTCTCGATTACAAATTAAGGGGTGAGCGTCGTGAAGATGGGCCGTCATATAAGAGAGACATTAGCCTCCTTTCAATCTATTGTGCTTTTGGAGAGCCACAAAAACCTTTTTTGGCAACTCAGAAGGTGGGTAGCAAAGTAAATTTGAAAGGCATCATATCTGACGTACCGATAGTCATAGACGACTTTGAAACTGAGCATATTTACGAAATAAGAACATATGAAACCATTAACCTTGCTCATATCAAACTAAAGGATTGTGAGTTCAGCTCACCATAATAACTCGCACGTAATTCCATTATGACTCTTAATCGGCAAGGGGCTTCGTCTTTCGTCATTACCCATACAGGGAGCCCATAGTCCCCCAAATTTTTGAATTATTTATAATGCCCTCAATGGAATACGTATTGCTAATAGTGGTTATTTATTATATCTAGCAGCTATAAAGCTTTTTATAAAAATTACTATAGAAAGACTTGATGTTCCAATCATAATCAAAACCCTTAGCAGTCCTATTCCTCCATCATCTATTGATTTTG
>Ga0209034_10001153_pt1 | contig 13116 bp, 8 predicted proteins | sample MarorgKNORR_S2LV_2_FD_188219 | JGI IMG/M metagenome (GOLD analysis project Ga0209034, IMG submission 188219) | Marine microbial communities from the Southern Atlantic Ocean, analyzing organic carbon cycling - 250m_A/KNORR_S2/LV (SPAdes) (version 2) | ecosystem: Environmental > Aquatic > Marine >...
AAAACCAAAACACGAGGTACACATTATCAAGGCGGCTCATAAAGCTGCCCATCACGACTGACACAATAGGATTTATCTATGAAGAACCTTGTCCTACTTTTTATCCCTCTACTATTTACGATCAACAGTCTATCAGCAGCCAAGCCGAATGTGGTTTTGGTAATGGCGGATGATCAGGGTTGGGGGCAGATGGGCTATATGAATCATCCGGTGCTGAAGACACCCCACTTGGATGAGATGTCTGAGAACGGGCTGCGTTTTGGTCGATTTTATGCCGGCGGGCCTGTTTGTTCTCCGACTCGCGCAACGGTTTTGACCGGGCGCACGCATGATCGCACTGGAGTTTTTGATCACGGCTACGCCCTTCGAAGTCAGGAGAAGACGCTTGGCCAAGCGATGAAAAGGGCAGGGTACGCGACCGGCCACTTTGGAAAGTGGCACCTCAATGGGCTGCGTGGGCCGGGTGCTCCGATTTTCAGGGATGACTCTCATCATCCGGGGATGTTTGGTTTCGACGAATGGTTGTCGGTTACAAACTTTTTCGATCGCAACCCGATTATGAGTCGCAAAGGTAAGATTAAGGAATACTCAGGCGACTCGTCGGAAATCATTGTTAATGAAGCATTGAAATTCATCAAAACCAATGCGAGAGCAAATAAGCCGTTCTTCACGGTGATTTGGTACGGCACCCCTCACGATCCTTGGACTGCAGCCAAAGTAGACAAAAAGTCGTTCACGAAATTGAGCCCAAAAGCACAGGAACATTACGGTGAGTTGGTGGCAATGGACCGCAGCATCGGCATGTTGCGCAAAGGCTTGCGCGAAATGGGTGTGGCTCAAAACACGTTGGTTTGGTTTATGAGCGACAATGGGGGACTGCCAAGGCTCGACCCGCCTACGACTGGTGGCCTTCGAAGTTTCAAAGGCAGTATGTATGAGGGTGGTCTTCGCGTGCCGGCAATCATTGAATGGCCGAAAGGCATTAGCAAAGTTCGTGTCACCAAACATCCGGCAGGTGCAGTTGATATTTTTCCGACCATCGCCGAGGTTGCCGGCTTGGAAAAATCAGACCTGCTTAAACCTCAGGATGGGATGAGCTTGGCCAAGTTGTTTTTAAAAGAATTGGGTCCTCGCCAAAAGCCGTTGCCCTTTCGAAGCCGTGGGCGTGTTGCGGTTGTCGACAATGACTACAAAATGATTTCGTTTCCCGATAATGGCAAAACTCGTTACGAACTATACAACTTGGCCAACGACATGGGCGAACAAGACAACCTAGTTAAGAAAAAACCCAGGATCTCCAATCGTCTTCGCAAAAGGCTCAAAGCAATCGACGACTCGGTGACTGCCAGTGTGAACGGGCAGGATTATCCCGAGAAAAAAGTCGCTCCACAGCCGCCGCGGATTTTTTGGTGGGAGAGAGAATCATATCGCCCGTATTTTTCCGAATGGATTAAGCGCCCCGAATACGGCCCGCGCCTGAAGCGCTATATTGAGTCTCAAAAGTAAAATGAAACGGATTGCCGTGCTGATCCTTTGCCTGCTGGCCACATTGGCCAAGGTCGAGGCAGCCAAGCCGAATGTATTGTTCATCGTTATTGACGACATGAACGACTGGATCTCGCTGCTCGATTCGCGGTCGCCAATCAAAACCCCAAACCTTGAGCGCTTGGCCAAGCGCGGCACGCTATTCACCAACGCCTACTGCATTTCCGCTGCATGCAATCCATCCCGAGTGGCCACACTGACAGGACTCCGCCCTAGCACCAGCGGTGTTTACGGCAACAATAGCGATTGGCGCAGGGCTTTGCCTAAGCGACGAACCCTGATGCAGCAATTCCAGTTGGCAGGCTATTCGGTTCGTGGAGCAGGGAAGATTTTTCACCACCATTTCAACGGAGCATTTCACGACGACGCTTCGTTTGATGATTTTCTTTCGATGGCTCCACAAAACATGCCGCCCAAGAAATTAAACCGAGCACCTAAGTACGGTTCCCGCAACACCGACTGGGGTGCTTGGCCAAGTGACGAAAAAAACACCATCGACTTTCGTACTACGGAGTACTGCATCCGCTCATTGACTTCCTCCCCGATCGACAAACCGCTCTTTTTGGCCTGCGGAATCTTCAAACCTCACTCGCCCTTTTTCGCACCACCAAAATATCATGACAAACTTTCGGAGATCCCAACCCCCACCCGACTCGAAAGTGATTGGAATGACCTTCCCTCTGGCGCGCTCAAGCTGATGCAAAACAAAAAATGGTTTTGGAACGGCATGTCCGCACTCGACAAACGCATTCCGGGTTCCTACGACGATTTTATCCGGGCCTACGCCGCCTGCTGTCTATTTGCTGACGCTCAAGTCGGGCGTCTTCTCGATGCGCTCGATCAGAGCCCCATTGCAAAAAACACCATTATCGTTCTCTGGTCCGATCACGGGTTTCATTTAGGGGAAAAAGATCACATCGAGAAATTCGTCCTTTGGGAAAAAGCGAACCACGTGCCGTTTATCATCTCGGCACCGGGTATTGGTACACCTGGCTCCCGCTGCGAAACACCGGTCGACCTCACGGTGCTTTACCCCACACTCCTTGACCTTTGCGGTATTAAAAACCGCTCGTACTACGATGGGAAAAGCGCTTTGCCATTGCTCAAAAACCCCAAGGCAAAATGGGATCATCCAGCAATCAGCACCTACGGCAGAAACAACCACACCCTCCGAACCCAGCGCTGGCGCTATATCCGATATGCGGACGGCACCGAGGAATTATACGACCATCAAAACGACCCCAACGAATGGACCAACTTGGCCATGCGAGAATCCGCGCAAGCTCATCTAGCGAAGCTCCGCGACCGGCTAAAGTTTAGCAAAGATGCCGAACCCGTGTCTGATCTGCGCAAACCGAAGGCCAGGCGCTGAGCTATTTTTTAAGTGGCAGCGTAGCAGGCTTTAGGTAGGTTCCACGCATGCGCGCTACCAAACTTCTACTGGCAACTGCTTTTCTTTCCTTCGTAGCACTTGGTCAAGCGGAGGAGGCATCGAAGAAAAAACTCCCGCTCATATTTAAGGAGGACTTCGAGAAGGGGCACACACGATGGGAGGTCACGGACAAAAAAAGCTGGACCCATCGCAAGGTCGACGGCAACCACGTTTTTGGGATCAATCGACGCAACAGTGACTACAAGCCGAAAGTCCGCAGTCCCTATCACATAGCTCTCATCAAAGATGTGAACATCGCCGACTTCGTGCTGACATTCGATGTGAAAAGCACTAAGGACACCGGGGGACATCGCGACTGTTGCGTATTTTTCAACTGGCAGGACGCCGAGCATTTTTACTACTGTCACTTTGGGGCAAACCCCGACCCGCACAGCGGGCAAATCATGATCGTGAAGGATGCTCCACGCAAAGCCATGACCGAAAACAAAAACAAAACACCGTGGAAAAATGAGACGTGGCACAAGATCAAAGTCGTCCGCGACACGAAGAAAGGTACCATCGAAGTTTATTTTGACGACATGAGCAAACCGCACATGAGCGTGGTCGACAAAACCTTTGGCAAAGGTCGCATCGGTATCGGATCGTTCGACGACATGAACGACTTCGACAACATCAAGTTGTACGGGCGTTGAACCGGAAGAATGCGCCAGCACGATTTCCGGAATTAAAAGTTGGGTAGGAATGATAAGTGCCACTGTTCTTGTGGAAATCTCCGTTGATTAGATATTATCCAACTCTGATTGCTTTGTTGCTGCCACTGGTGGTTTTGGCCGAGGCGAAGCAGCCTCCCAATATTGTTTTCGTTCTCTTCGATGATATCGGCTACGGCCAGCCGAAGTCCTACCGGGCTGATTCGGCCTTCAAGACGCCCAATCTCGACCACTTGGCTAAGGAGGGCATGCGCTTCACCGACGCACACTCGGCGGCAGCCAACTGCACGCCAACCCGCTACGGTGTGCTGACCGGCCGCTACCCATCGCGCATTGGCCAGTTTGGCGTGCTGAAGACCTACTCTGCCCCGATCATTCCCAAGAGCCGTCTCACGGTGGCCTCCTTCCTCAAGGGGTGGGGCTACCATACTGCCTGCATCGGCAAGTGGCATCTCGGTATGAAGTGGGTTGATGGAATGCCGGGCACGGAAAAGCAGCTTCCCATTGGCGCCCAGCTCACCGATGGCCCGAACGCGCTCGGCTTTGATTATTTCTACGGCTTCACCCATGCCCGTAATATTGGCTCGATCATTGAACAGGACAGGGTGGTGGCCAACGTGAAAGCGATCGAGAACCAGCCACTGATGATCGCCAAGGCCGTCAAGTACATCGAGGAGCGTTCCAGGGAGAAGAAGCCGTTTTTCCTCTATTTCCCCATGTGTCCGCCCCACAGTCCGATTGTTCCGGCGGCCGAGTTTGTCGGCAAGAGTGGGATGGCCGGCAAGGGGGGCAAATACGCCGACTGGGTTCATCAGGGGGATCACATGCTGGGCCAGATCATGGATGCGCTGAAACGAACCGGTCAGGAAAAGAATACCCTTCTCATTGCCACCGGCGACAACGGCGCGGCCAGACGGCCCTATCCTCCATTGAGGGAGGCCAAAAGCAGCATTTACGAAGGCGGCCACCGGGAACCTTTCGTGGCCCGTTGGCCGGGTAAAATTAACGCTGGCTCCGTGAACCACGATGTCATTTGCCTGAACGATCTTTTTGCGACTTGCGCGGACATCCTTGGTGATGATTTACCCCCCGACGCTGCCGAGGACAGCGTGAGTATCTTGCCCGGGTTGCTTGGGAAAACGACCGGGCCAATTCGTGAGGCGACCATACATCAGGCACCTGCTGGCCTAGCGATTCGACAGGGGCCTTGGAAACTCGTCATGTATCGTAACGGCAAGCATGAGCTCTATAATTTGAAGTATGACATCAGTGAAACCAGGGACCGTTTCAAGGCCAATACGGAAGTAGCGGAACGATTGCATAAATTGATGCAAAGCTACATCGACCGCGGCCGCAGCACACCGGGCCCGGTGCAGAAAAATGAATTTGAACTTCCGTTCGGTAAATCAGCAACGAAGAAACGAAATAAGAGGAATAAAGAAGACAAAGGATTTGCACCTAAAAAGAAATAAACCATGAAGACGATCACAACAGTGATGCTCACTTTGCTGTTTTCCGTAGGCACGATTGAAACCAGTAAGGCAGCCGGGAAGCGGCCTAACATTTTATTCATCATTGCTGATGACCAGTCGCCATTCGACCTGAAGGTCTACAATCCGAGATCACAGCTTCAGACGCCGAATATCGATCGGCTGGCAGCAAAAGGGATGGTGTTTGACGGAGCGCATCACATGGGCTCTTGGGTTGGGGGCGTGTGCACGGCCTCGCGCCACATGATCATGAGCGGTCGCACTCTATGGCATGTTCCCGACAAGTCCGGTCGGATCATGAACCCGCACGTGAACAATCCGAAAATGGTCCCGCCTGATTTGGTCAAATACACACTACCTGCGGTCTTTAATCGGGCCGGTTACGACACAATGCGTACCTGCAAGAATGGCAACAGTTACGAGGCAGCCAATAAGCTTTTTCGGGTGCGACGAGATGGAACCCGGCGCGGAGCTAGCGATGAAAGGGGAAGCGCCTGGCACGCCGAACAGGTTCTGGCTTATCTGAATGAACGCGAATCAGCCAAGGATACCGATCCCTTCCTGATCTATTTCGGTTTTTCCCATCCGCACGATACGCGTGATGGCAAACCAGAGCTATTGTCCAAGTATGGGGCCATCAATCATGCTGACAAGGATGCCATTCCGCCTGCCAACGTCAAACAGCCGGCACTTCCCGTCAATTATCTCCCCGAACATCCCTTCGACCACGGTCATACTACCGTCCGGGATGAGGTGGGGGTCAAGGGCGTTTGGAAGCGGCGTGATGAGCGCACAATCCGAAATGAGATCGGCCGGCAGTTTGCCTGTAGTGAAAATATCGACATTCAGATCGGTCGGGTGCTGAAGAAGCTCGAGATAATGGGTGAACTAGATAACACATACATCTTTTACACCGCCGACCATGGCATGGCTATTGGTCGGCATGGTCTGCAGGGTAAGCAGAATATGTATGATCATACCTGGCGCATTCCATTTATTGTGAAGGGGCCTGGCATTAAGGCTGGGTCTCGGGCGAAGGGAAACATTTATCTGCTCGATGTCCTGGGCACGTTTTGTGACCTGGCCGGCATCCCTGCTCCGGCCACCTCGGAAGGCATCAGCTTCAAACCCGTGCTTGAGGGGAAAAAGGAAATGGTTCGTGACGTCCTTTACGGTGTGTACTGTGGCGGCGGCCGGCCGGGGACACGCTGTGTCAAGCAGGGCGACTGGAAATTGACGAAGTATCAAGTGGACAAGACAGGCGTCCGGCACACCCAGCTATTCAACCTAAGAGAAAACCCTCACGAGTTCATCAAGGAACATAACAATCCCAGGGTGATTGCGTTGACTGGCATCAGGCCGAAAAACAATCAAGTGAACCTGTCCGGCAATCCGATGTACACTGCGAAGCTCAAGGAAATGGAAGCCTTGCTGTTGGTCGAGATGCGTCGCCTCGATGATCCCTACCGATTGTGGAACCAGCCCGATGACGGGCTTGAGGCGCCCAAGATCAAGCAAAGAGCAGGCAAGGAGAAGCGGCTAAAAAACAGTCGATGAAACCGACTCAAAATACATGGCCAAAAGCAGGAAGATGAAGGCATTACAGCTTTTAGTAGTGGATCGCCTAAACGATTCTTACCGCCTGAGTCATCAGCTTCTGAAATAATGCAGGGTCAAGTGGGTATTATTGGAATTGGTCTTCTTGGTAAAGCGTTGAGTGACTGCTTGGCATGCGCTGGATTTGAAATATATGGATACGACATTGCACAGACTCAATCCGGAGCAGTCCATCTGTTTCCCAGCGCTTCGGCTGTTTTTGAACAGTGCGATACGGTTCTTCTGAGTTTGCCTAACAGTAACGTAGTGGCGTCTGTGATCGATGACGTGATTGATGTAATCGCGGCGCGGCATTGTATCCTAGACACTACCACGGGTGATCCGGAACAAATCGAAGCTTTGGGCGTACGATTGGTTAAAAAAGGTGCAAGTTATCTCGAAGCAAACGTAGCTGGCTCCAGCGTGCAGATACGCGAGAGGAAAGCGGTTTTGCTACTGGGTGGTGAGGCGGATGTGGTGGCGGCACAGGAACCTATTTTTTCGACCTTAGCTAAAAAACGCTTTCATGTGGGTGGCGTTGGAGCGGGTTCGCGGTTTAAATTGGTGCACAATTTAATTCTCGGATTGAATCGGGCGGCGTTGGCGGAAGGATTGAACTTGGCGGAGGCATTGGGGTTTGAGGCGAAGCGGGCACTGGAAATATTAAAGCAGACGCCAGCGACCTCGGGCGTGATGGAGACAAAGGGGTCAAAGATGACGGCGCGCAATTACGAACCACCCCAGGCGCGATTGGCGCAACATCATAAGGATGTACGTTTGATTCTACAACTGGCGGCGAAATTGGAGGCCAAAACACCGCTCAGCGCGGCGCACCGCGAGTTGCTGGCGCGTGCTGAGGAATTGGGGTTTGCTTCAGCCGACAATGCCGCCATCATTGAGGCGTATCGCGCGAAGGGATGATGCGTTTATTGCCGTTAATTTTTTTCCTGAGCACGCTGGCTGCAGCGCCGGCGGATTTTCCGATAGTGTCGGATGATCTTGAGGTCAAGCTTTTCGCCAGAGAACCGCTGGTGCGGAATCCGTGTGCGATTACGTTTGATGCGAAGGGGCGGCTCTGCGTGGGGATGGGGCCGCAGTATCGTACGCCCAAGCAGGAGACGGCGGGGGATTCAGTCTGGATTTTACTGGATGAAAATCACGACGGGGTGGCTGATGGTCGCAAGCGCTTTGCCACGGGCTTCAATAGCATCCAAGGACTCGCGTGGAGGAATGGTCGTCTGTGGGTGGCCAATGCGCCGGACCTCACGGTCGTGCGCGACATCGACGGTGACGAGGTGGCCGATGAATATGTACGGCTCTACACGGATCTTGGCAATCTCGAGCACGGTTTGCACGGCTTGAACTGGGCGCCTGACGGTCGGCTGTACATGTCCAAAGGCAATTCGAAGGGGCTAACACAATTGCCCGACCGCGTGGCACCGAGGGCGTTTCGAGAGCTGTGGGGTGTGCAGGCGCCGGACGCGTCGGATTTTCCAGCGCCCAAGATTTTCAACGCAGCGAATTACCAGAAAAATTATCACGACCCCGCCGATGACTGGGGGCGGGAGGGTGGCATTTTGCGTTGTGATGAGGATGGCAAAAATCTGGAAATTTTTTCGCGCGGTTTTCGCAATCCATGGGACATCTGTTTTGATGACGGCTTCACGTGGCTCGGCACAGACAACGACCAGACGCATGGCGACAAAATCTTCTCCCCCTTTTATGGCGCGCATTTTGGCTGGGGTCATCCGTGGAGTTACGATTGGATGGGCGACCGTCATCTGCCCACTGTGCCGGCCGCCGGGCCACTGTTCGAAGGCTCGGGTACGGGCGTGATATTTTGTGGCGTGCCTTCGTGGCCGGAAAAATATCGCGGTGTGTTCCTCATCAACGATTGGCTACGCCGGCAGGTTTATATTTACCGCCCCAAGTGGGACGGCGCATGGTTGAAACCGGAGAAGGAAAAATTCGACTTGTTCGCCCACGCCGGTGGCGGGCGCACGATGGGCAAGAGTGAGGGGCGATCGTTCAGCCCGGTGGACATTGAGGTCGGCCCGGACGGCTCGGTGTGGATTTCCAGCTGGGGGCGTGAGTACGGTGCAAAGATGTCCAATGGCAACCAGCAAAATGAAGGCCGCATTTACCGACTGTGGCCTAAGGGAGTAAAAGCTGTTTTTAAACCTGAATCCAAAAGGGCGAAGCCATTAAAGGAGTGGAGCGTGCGTGAATTGCTGGCCGACCTTGGTAGTCATTTGCCCGTATGGCGCGCGAATGCCTCGGAGGAATTAGTGCGGCGCAAGGAAGGGATGATTGGCCCGTTGATGGATGCGCTGCGCGATGATGCCAAAAATGAAACGAGTCTCGAGACGTGGGCGGCTTGGACACTTGGCCGAATTGAGCCGCACAACGCGCGACTGCATGCGATGTTTGGCTCGGTGGTGCGGGATTCTGAGTCGCTGAATCTGCGGCTGCAGTCGTTGCGCATTCTTGCATGGTGTGCGCGGCATCCGAGGGGACTGCCTCTGCCAGACACGGTGCGCGAGGCATTGACCGATACCGAGCCACGCATACGGCGCGAGGCTTTGCTGGCCATTCGTGAGGTGGGACACGACAGCTGGCACGAGGACGTGCTCAATCTGTTGGCCCGGGAAACTGACCGCATGGTGTTTTATACCGCGTGGGGCGCATTGCGCGAAACCGCTCCGGCGGAAGCCCGCAAGGCGATGTTGGACGACCAACGCGCGGGCGTGCGCCTCGGGGTGTTGTTGAGTTTGCTGGAGGAGGATGCTCTGGCTCCGGAGGCGTTGCGGCTTTTGGCCAAGGCCACGGACACCTCAACTGCAGCATTGGCCAAGCGCCGGCTGGGCGGCAAGGCGGCTGCCATTATCAAGGGACCATCTCTTAAAGTAACGCCGGCGGACGTGGTGGTGTCAGTCCAGCCGTTGTTTTCAGTGGTGTCAAAAATTGAGGCGCACCAGTCGTCTGGTTATCGCGAGGCACGGCTGCAGGTGGGTGCTTTGGCGTATGTTGACCGCCGATATCGCATTCTCGAACTTCCTTCCGGGTTTGCTGGCGAAACTTTCATACAAGGCCGCAATCACGACGCCGAGGCAAGGAGTGACCGAGTGCTGACGTTGACACTTCGCCATCCGTCCACGGTTTTTCTGGCTGATGACGTCCGTGGCGGCGGGTTGCCCACTTGGGCGCGTGCTCGTTTTAAACCCACGGAACTTCAACTGCGTACCGACGATGCGCGGCATCGAATCTACATGGCGGATTTCCCTTCAGGCAAATTCACACTCGGTGGCAACTCCGAGGGCGTGAAGGCACGCAAGTCAAATTACCTCGTCATCATCCGACCAAAGCTCTTGGCTCCACCCATCGTGCCCACCACAGCCGCGGCGGTTCTCCCACTTTTAAAAAATGCCAGTGCCGAGCGCGGCCAGGCGCTCTTTCATGCGCGCGGGGGTGCCAACTGTGCCCTTTGCCATCAACTGGAAAACAACGGCAACATCTTCGCACCCGATCTCGCGGACATCGGCTCCCGTGCGGATGCGGATGGGCTTATCCGATCCATCCTCGAGCCGAGCGTGGAAATCACCGAGGGCTTTGCGTTGCGAGTGTTCACCAAAAAGTCAGGTGATACGTCGGCCGGCATTGTGCTCGCAGAAACCGGTCAATCCGTGAAGCTAGCCTTGGCCAATGGCACCGTGGCTAGGATTGCTCAGCGCGATATTCAATCCCGCCAAACCCTCAAAACTTCCGCCATGCCACCGACCTTTGGAGCGATTCTCCAACCACAACAAGTCGCCGACCTCATCGCCTATCTGCAAAATCAAAAAACCGAGCCCCAAACCGTTACCCCGAAGACCACCGGCTTTGCATTCACTCAGCAAAAGGACCGTGTCACTCTTCGGCTCGATGGCCGTAAAATCACCGAATACCTACTCGACCATCCGCAGCTCACCCGCCGTGCATTCATCAACGTCCACACGCACACTGGCATCCAAGTCACACGCAACTATCCACCAATGCCCAGCGACGGCGGCGACCATCCTGTGATGCATCCGGGTATCTGGATGGGTTTTGGGCATCTAGACGGGCAAGATTATTGGCGGCTTAAGGCCAAGGTATTGCATGACGGATTCGTGGATAAACCGAAAGCTGGGAAAGGCCGTGCCAGTTTCGCTGTCCGTAATCGTTACATGACGTCTGATGGGAAGAGTGAGATATGTCGTGAGATAAACCGAATCGAATTCCGCCGACATGAGATTGGGATTTTACTGTTGTGGGATTCGACATTTCAAAACGATAAACGCGATTTTTATTTTGGGGATCAGGAAGAAAGTGGCCTGGCAATCCGGGTCGCCACTCCTTTAAACGTGCAAGGCGGCACTGGAACCATCATCAACGACCGCGGCGAGAAAAACGGTACCGGGACTTGGGGCAGGCCGATGCGATGGATCGATTACTCCGGCAAGATCAACAAACGACAAATCGGCCTAATGATTGTGCCAGCGACTGATAACCCGCGCCCATGCTGGTCACATAGCCGGGACTACGGCGTGTTGGTGGCCAACCCATTTCCCAAACAACCCAAGGAACGCCGCGAACCCTACGTGAAAACCTGGGTCAAAAAAGGTCAACCGTTCCGTCTGTGCTATGCGGTGCTTATCCACGACTCCATCAAGGAGATTGATCATGCTAAAGAGTTCAGAGACCTGCAGAAAATTCTCGCAGAGGTGTGGCGACGTTGACAGGCATACAATCCAATCCTGGAACTTCAATTAGTTTAATTTTCTCAATCAAACTTCCGCTTTTGGTGGTCTCCGATGTTTGGGGCGTCTTTATTTACCTCCGGGCCGAAGTAGCGTAGCAGTACCAGTGGTTCGGTGTCGCTGGTGTTCTCGAAGGTGACGCCAGCTTTGGCGCCGGCTTCGGTGCAAAAGTATTCGTCTTCGGTCAACTCGTGAAAACGGATGAGTTTTGGGCTGTTAAGCGCCTGGCCGTTGATGGTGCCCTTGCCCTGAACACAGATACCGCTCCAGGCACCCTTGTCTTTGATGGTGCATTTTATGCCGGGATCGACCGTGAGTTCCTTGGCAGTGAAGAGTTGTTGCTTCTTGATACGGCCGTAGACAATCCAGCGATCGACGTAGCCCTGCTTACGGGTGTCTGCCACAGGAACCGGCTCGAGGTAGTGATTGTCCTTGAAACTGGGATCGAGATTGCCCTGCCAATCGAGTTGGTTGACGATGAAGTTTAGATCCTTGTGCTTGCTCTTGGGCATGTCTTTTACCAGCAACTCCCACGGCACCTCGCGACCCTCGACGAGGTTTTGGTACATGCCGAACACGTCGCTACCCCATTGTGGCTCGTAGGTGCAGAGGCTGCCGGGGGCATGCAGAATGCAGGGCGGAATAAGCCAGCCGGTTCCAGGTTTGAGACGGTAGGCGCGGCTGAGGTCGAGGATGCCGTTGTCTCCCTTGTTCCAATCCTCGAGGCACTTGCGCACTTGCTTCTTGGTCGTGCCGGGCTCGAGGCCCATGAAGGTGTAAGGGAAATTGTTGCCGACGTTGTTGTGTTGCGGCGGAAAATAATAACTCTCCGGCTTGCCTTCCTGCCCGACCAGCTTCGCCTGCTGGGCGTTCTGGTGCATGTGGTGCGGGATGGGCCCCATGTTGTCGAAGAATTTTGAATACACCGGCCACTTACCATATTTTTTCCATATGCGTTTACCGATGATATCCGCACCGCACTCTGCCACCGCCTCGCGTAGCGTGAAGCGATTGCGTCCGTGTACCACGTAGCTCAGGCCCTCATCCGGCACACGACCCTCGTTTGCCGCCTCTGTGGTGGAGCCAAACCAGCGCTCGTCAATGCCGCCGCGATTTAGCCCATAAGCGTACGTGTCATCCGGATGCAGCTTCAGGCGTAGGCCTGGCTGCAGGAAAGACCGCGGCACCCACGTGGGTGACAATCGGAGTAGCCCGCCGGTTAGTTCGAGTGCAGCGTCCACGTGCTTGCGGACGTTTTTTTTGATGGTCTTGAGTTGTTTAACAGATGTCAGTGACATGATGATTTAATTCGGAAAAATTGGCTTACAAACAGAAAAATCGGGCAGCAATTTGCCCAAATTGCCCGGTCAAGTCGAGTTCAGAACTTGGCCATAACCCTCCTCTCAGCTAAAAATAGCTCCACCGAGTGTCCAGCCAAAGTTCTTTTGCCTCTGAGACTTTTTCACTCGCGATTGGTTTGCCCGTGAGATTCCATCAAATTAAACACATCTAAAAAACAGAGTTTGGCCAAGCGAATACCATCAGACCGTGCAACCTTGTCGCGGCGGCATTTTCTCACGACTACAGCCATCGGTAGTCTAAGT
>Ga0209034_10001155_pt1 | contig 13101 bp, 10 predicted proteins | sample MarorgKNORR_S2LV_2_FD_188219 | JGI IMG/M metagenome (GOLD analysis project Ga0209034, IMG submission 188219) | Marine microbial communities from the Southern Atlantic Ocean, analyzing organic carbon cycling - 250m_A/KNORR_S2/LV (SPAdes) (version 2) | ecosystem: Environmental > Aquatic > Marine...
TTATGAATTTTCGATACCTGAGTTTTTGGGTCCATCATCGAAGCGCCACTAGCATCTTTCAAAGTTTCACGTCGATGCTGGGCACCTACCATTTTGTTTAAAGCTTCGATCTGTTCATTGTATGGACTGGCTGCTGAGACTACAGGAACATCCAATTCTGACGGCAATGATAACCCCTGGTTATTACCAAACCACGGTTTCAGATCGAGACTGCCGCGCGGCTCGAAATCGGGTTTCTTACCATTGAGTTCCATAACCTTGGTCAAGGCTTCCGGGATATATGCGATGTTGGTAACCAAGGCACCCTTTTTCGAGCAAATAGGATTTTCTGGAGTGTAAACTCCATCAACTCCGAAATAATCCATAAACCATTGTTCTTTAGCAAGCGCATCGTCTCCAGACCCCGACAAAGATCCAGCATGGCCGCAAGCTTTGGTCAATTTTGCTTTCCAACGTCCCACAACACAGGCGACGATAGGCTTATCAGACTTCAGCCCATACTCATAGTATCCCCCTGGCTCACTGTATAGAACTGCAGCCTCAGAACGATCGTCGTTATCTAACGCATAAAGAAACTCTTTTGCTCCGTATTGAATGTAAACGTCTTTGCCGCTGGAAACAGAAGTTGTCGTTCCCCACCCTGCGGTAGAAAGATAGACGGCTATCGTCGTGGTGAAGTTACCCGAATTGGAAAACAAAGCAACCGAACCTTTAATGAGTGATTCTTCAGGAGCGTTTCCACCCAGAGCTCCACCTAATCGGACGTGATTCCAGGCATCAGCCAATCCAAGACAATTACCACCAAAAAGATCAACGCCATTCGCCTGACAAATTGCTCTCATGATTCTAGAATCTTTAACCGAAACTTTTTCAGTAAGAATAATGGCTTTAGTGAGATCAGGGTTATCCCGAACCGCTTCTGCAAGTCCATCTTTCACACCCGAAGGGGGAAGATAAATTACAACGGTGTTGAACTTATGTCCCGCTTCCATTCCTTCTTTAATAGAGTTGTAAACTGGAATTTTCCCAGATTTAGTCATCAGGCTTTTGCCAGATTTTCCCGGGCCGGTACCGAATACAATGTTACCGCCAGAATAGTCATTACTGATCGGGGTAACACCTGAACTCTCTTTACCCAGAATATTCAATACCACGCATCTGTCGTCTTTGGTTGCCAATTCAGACAGCGAGTTGATGCCACAGTAAAAGGGGAAATCCCCTACGCCTTGCTTATGCATTCAAACCTCCAACAGTTTCGATAGGTTAAATTTTTAATTTGGCTTTAATTTCATCTTTGCCACCGTTTTTCATCCACTCGTTGACTGCGAGAGCGTAATTAATAACTTCGGACATGGCACTGTCATGACCGAAGAAACGGTAGGGAAGACCCAGAGAATCCAGAACTTCTTGTAGATAATTCATTCCACGGATTACATTGGGGCCACCTCGTCCAACAACAACAAAAATTGGAATCGGACCATGCGTCTGAAAGAATTCACGAAGTCCATCTCCCATAGCACGGAATGTTTCATAGATATCCGTGTTGTTGGCTTTTCCGCCAATGATAAACAAGACATTCGACTGCGGCAGCCAGTATTTAAAACTGATTTTTGAAATATCATTCATCTTTTCGTAAGGAGGGTTACCGCCAAAGTCAGAAGAGATCGTAGCCTCTTCACCCAATAATTCAGTAACCATCGCATTCGCACCGCCACCAAAAGTAGGTGCGGTGATGGTCCCTTTATCATTCATAACGAAAACATCGCTTTGTCCTTGATATGTACGTAGTTGATTGATCTCTTGTTCAAACTCGGAAAAGTCAGATGCGAAAAGATGTGACGGCAGATGCAGTCTTTTCCACGCTGGATCATCTTGATCAAATGCACATTTGAAGTCGCAGGCAACGGGAGTTAGGCGTCCGCCTTTACCGGGTTGCATGCGAATAGGATTGAGCTCCAACATCAGCATTCCGTAGTTGTTGTATAAATCCCAAAGTTTTGGCAGGTTCTGAACCAAAGGACTGATCACTTGAGGTGGTGCACCTAAATCCATCAAAGCATTCGAAACATGAAATGCTTTCAAGCCTGTCAACGGATCAAACGGAACTACTGCTAGTTTATCGGAGTCTAGCTCTTCAATGTCCACACCCCCATGATGAGTGACCGTCATGACAGGAGAGCGATGTTCAGTACTCTCCGTAATAGAAAAATAAACTTCATAATCGGCAGGTACTGCTCCCTCATAAGTAACACCGTCTGACTTAACCTTGTTGAATCCATCAACATGCTCACAAAAATATAAACGCTCTTTTTCTTTTAACGCATCGGAAATATTATCTACTCGACCTAAAAGACCGGATTTACCCTTCTTACCAACACCACCTTTGAACATCGGTTTAATAAATAATTGTCCGTGTCGTTTGATCATGTCTTTGATTTCATCTACACTAAGTTCCGGTCCATGGACTTCAGAATGTGTAAACTCCACCAGGTCCAACAATTTTCTTCCCCAAAGCATGCCAGTTATCTGCATTTTGTTTTCCTGTCCTCCAAAATTAAAAAAATGAAATGAAAATGAGGTTGTAGCAGTTCAATAGCCGAGTAGACCCTAATAATGTCGAATCGGTATAAATATAATTTTTTATAAGAGTTACGCGTAAAACGAGGCCTGTATTCTATGATATTTCATCCTTTTGTCAATAATATCCTGTTAGATAATAAATGAGGAACAAGAAGAGAGAATAAAGGTAAGAAAAAACCTCTTAAAACAATCTTCTGCAATTTTTTTTCAAGTCCTTTTCTTCATTTGACCCTGTTGGTAGTTTCGACTATGCTGAGCTCCAAGATTCCCAGGATTTTAATTTTCATTTTTTTTGAGCTTTATTTTCGCTTTTTATTCGTATGTATATTCCTTTAAATTGCCATAGCTTCTACTCCTTACTACGCGGGACGGCAAGTATCGAGAGCCTCATCCAAAGAGCTAGAGATATGGAGTTCCCCGCTCTGGCCTTGACCGACACAAATGCAACTTATGGCGTGGTGAATTTTCAAAGAACAGCCTTATCTCATGGTATTCGCCCGATTTTTGGAGCCGAAGTCGATGATCCTAAAACTGGAGCACATGCCGTCTTACTCGCAAAAAACCTGCAGGGCTTTGGCGAAGTGTGTAGAGTCGTTACCGACCGCAATCTAAAATCTAATTTCTCTCTGGCTCCGCGACTTCGCTATTGTAACGACGAGGTAATTATTTTGAGCCCCTCCCTGAAAATCATCGACACGGTGGCAAAAGCACGCGGCGGTCGTAATCTTGGGATCGAACTCATACCCTGGCAAAGCGGTGAGGTTCAACGCTGGGAGTTTTCACAAAAGCATCGCATTCCGCTGGTGGCTTCGAACCGTATTTTTTTTTTAGAACCTAAGGACTGGGAAACACACCGGCTTTTAACCGCCATTCGTCTCAATACTTCTTGTCTTTCTCTCACTGACACAATCCATCGCGAGGCGTGGCTGAAACCGCAATCTGCTATGGAACATTTGTATCGTTATGTTCCACAAGCGCTAAAAAATACTCACCGCGTTGCCGAACAATGCGATATGACACTCCCCATCGGTCAGTTGCAGTTTCCTCCCTTCGATCTCGCCTCCGGCCAAACACATATCGGGCAGTTGCGAAGTCTCGCATGGCAGGGGATACGAAAACAATACCGTAATACACGCGTTCGTCAGCGCCTGCAATATGAGTTGAATATCATTGAGAAAATGCAATTAGCATCCTATTTTCTTCTGGTATGGGACATTGTTCGTGAAGCACATCAGCGTGGCATTCCTACAGTAGGTCGCGGTTCGGCAGCAAATAGTCTCGTATGCCGGTCGCTCAATATCACGGAAGTGGATCCAATCAAAAATAATCTTTATTTCGAGCGGTTCCTACATGAACAGCGCGAAGACTTCCCAGACATTGATATCGATTTTCCCTGGAACCGCCGTGATGAAATGATTCAATACGTCTTCGACAAATATAAAAACGTTGCCTTGATTTCGACTCATACTCATCTCGGCATTCGGTCTTCATTACGGGAGGCAGGAAAAGCTCTGGGTATATCGGTTTTTGACATTGACCGTATAACCAAGCGTCTACCTCACTCCGCTGATTTAAATAATCTACGAGCAGTACGCGATACCGTTCCTGAATGCCGGGGTCTACCATTCGAAGACCCGCCATTTTGCGACATGATCGCTGCCGCAAAAAAGATTACCGGACTACCACGTCATATCTCTATTCATTGTGGTGGACTCGTCGTCAGCACAAAACCAATCACCGATTTGATCCCACTACAAAAAACACGAAAAGGATTTGAAGTCACTCAATACGACATGTATCCCGTCAAAGATCTGGGACTGCTAAAAATTGATCTACTAGCACAACGAGGACTCGCAGTTGAAGTCGATACTGTCCAAGCCATTCAGGAGCATATTGATTTTTCATACATCGATCCAGTGACCGATCCCGCTACCCGAACTTTGATACGCGAAGGAAAAACTATGGGTTGCTTCTATATTGAAAGCCCGGGAATGCGTAACCTCTTACAAAAACTTCGTGTGAGTTCATTTGAAGAGCTAACCGCTGCCAGCTCCATCATTCGCCCTGGTGTAGCTTCTAGCGGCATGATGCAGGCCTATATCAAACGCCACACTGGGAAGGAAACAATTACTTACTTACATCCAAAATTAAAGGAAGTGCTCTCTGAAACCTACGGCATCATGATCTATCAGGAAGACGTCCTTAAAGTAGCGCACGCGGTCGCTGGTATAAACCTCGGCGAAGCTGAAGGACTGAGAAAGTGCATGAGCAAGAAGCGCGACTGGCAACGTATGGAAACTTATCAAGAGCGGTTCTTGAACGGAGCCAAAGAAAACGGAGTGCCTGAAAATATTCGAAAAGAAATCTGGAGCCATATTGACAGCTTTGCAGGATACTCCTTCTGCAAAGCGCATTCTGCTTCGTTCGCATTAGTCTCTTACCGGGCGGCTTATCTGAAAGCGCATTACCCAGCAGAGTTTATGGCTTCCGTACTCACTAACGAAGGTGGGTTTTATGATGCCTGTGCCTATATCGAAGAAGCCCGAAGACTGGGAATCGTTATCCTTCCTCCGCACATCAATTACAGTCACTATGAATTTTTCGCTGAACGATCAGACGCGATTCGCATTGGACTGATGCAAGTGCGAGGATTGAGTCGCAACACCATCGACCGGATTATTAAAATCAGAAAGGAAGGGATGTTTGAATCTATTCATCATTTTCTGGCACGCACTGTGCCGGAATTATCCGAGGCAGAAATACTCATCCATTGTGGTGCACTCGATGGTCTTGGTCTGTCACGTCCTTCGATGTTTACCGAAGCTCTTCTATGGCGTCGAAAGAATTCACAAACACAAACCTCGTTACCTCTGGAAATAGAACATCGATGCATTACCCTTCCCGAATTTTCTGATCCAGCAGAAACGGACAAACTGTTAGCCGAAATCGATGCGCTCGAGTTGACGGTAAAGGCCCATCCCATGGCTTTATATGGAATCACGAATGAGCATTGGCCCGATGGTTTTACGCGAGCAAAAGATATGGCGCAAGCTAACCGCAGTTTGGTGACCATGCTCGGAATCATTGTCACCTACAAAAATACCCGTACTGCTAAAGGGGAGTTGATGAAATTTATCAGTCTCGAAGATCCGACGGGAATATTTGAAGTCACATTGTTTCCTAAAATCTACCAACAGTTTGGACACATGCTCGCAGACAAAGGCCCTTTTATAGTTAAGGGCAAAATTGAAGACGATAGCGGCAACCGAACCCTGACTGCCTTATGGTTAGGCCTTCTAACGAAAGAACCGACAAACCACTTGTTTGGACCTAAATCACCAGCGTGACTACCAGTGGTCTTTCACAGAAAAACTAAAGAACAAACTTGCTATCTAAAAATAGAGTTTATTCCGGTTCAGCACCCGGTTTACGTTGTACTTTGAGAGGTTCACAAATTGATTTCACAGGATCCAGAGGAACTCTTTCCACACGCACTTTCCATTGGTCAATGGATTGGGTGTTTCTTTTATAAAAATCCTGAAAGCGGCCCATGTCCCAGTTTGAAACTCTAAGGGTTCCCCATCGCTTCATTAATTTGTCGAATAGTTGGTCGTTAAAAAACAAAATCATTTTGGGATTCTGAGTCAATTTTTCGGCCAATGGGAAAAAATCTTTTGCGTGAATCGCTAAACCACTTTTTCCTAAGTTTTTAAAAACAGCTGATTGCAATTCCGACAAAGGGGAAAACCTCAATGCGCCATTGGGACTGAATGAACGAACCGGCCATCTCTCATCTGGAAAAGCATGGGCAACCTGATAATCCCCTTCAGGAATCCCATGTGCAGCCAAAGTCTCCAAAAAAGACAAATCAATCATCCCCAGCGCGTCTTTCCCTAAAAAGCATAATCGATCGAATTTTTTATCCATCCCAGCATTCATTTTTAAAATTCCCGGGAAGTTAATATCGCCAGTCAGTTGTAAATTTATCTTAAAAGCATTTGCAATGAATGGATTACATAAAAGGAGTCCCACTATAAAAAGAACTAAAGTTGAAACAGTTTTGGTTGAGCTATTGCTCATTTTAGCCCCTGAGTTTCTATTTTTGGATCTCTATCACCGCAAGAGATGAAACTAGGTCACCTGATTTAATCTCTTTCTTTACAGATTGACTTCCTCTTTTCTTAGGACTTTCTAGGGAACTTATATATAGAGAAAACACCCGCTGCAGATAAGAGGACTTCAAAGCAATCTCTCCCTGTGGAGCCATGCCTGCAGCCTGAAAATTTTTAATGATTTCTGAAGATGAAAGAACAATACCTACAGCCTGATTTCCATCGTTCAATAATGGCATTCCCTCAACACTTTTCTCATGCAGCTCAAGCTCAAAAATATTCTTGTCGTTCATAATGGCGCGCAATGCTTCCAACTTCCCTGTTAATACTTTATTTTTTGCGTCGACAAACTGGACAGAATCTTGTGCCTGAAGGACTGAGGAATCCCCAAATACCAGCCCTGTCGGAGGAGATTTCAAGTCCAACTTTAAAAGAGCCAGGTCATAGATAATATAACGCTTTACTACTTTTGCTTGATAAACAGACTGATTGACAAATCGGACTCGCACCTCATCCTCTTCACCGAGGTTATGTAACAAGGTAAATAGGTAACCTTTTTCTCCAAATAGGAAGCCATTTCCAATGCGAGTCCAGGCCAACTGCTGGACTAGGGGGTGAAGAGTTTCCAAGTCCTCAAACTCTTTCGAATTCAGGTCAAACATGGCATAGGTTTTTTTAAGGTTTTTCTGGATAATGGCAAGATTAATTTTGTCATCCTGCGAGTAAAGTTTTTCAGCAAGACGTAAATGATGAGCAGCTTTTACCCCATCTTTAAGTTTGAAGTACATAACAGCCAATCCGTGGTGGGCGTTAGCCCAATCCTTTTTTAATCGGAGTGCCTGTCTGTAAGATTGAATTGCCTTAGTATACTGAGCATTGAGAGACTGCTCAAACGCCTGCGAATACCACTCTTCAGCTGTTTTAGCACTTGCTCCACGAGAGACTGACGAAGCAATTAGAACAACACCAAAAAAGAGAATGAGAGATTTTAAATGAATAGGATAGTCGATAACTGATAAAATGTTGTCGTATCTATTTAATTTCAGCAAGATTTTTGACCTCTATAATGTTGTCTGAAAAGTTTTAAGAGGTGCTTTATGATTGAAAAGCTTAAATCTATTAAAGATTCTGATATTTTGACTCAGCCTGTTGCCTGTAGATCTTTAGACTCTTCTGCCCGCAATACCGTTAAACAAATAAATAGTTCTTATTTTTTGGGCTTGCCTAGTGTTACAAACCATATCGTTATAGGTATTATATCTGATCGGGATATTTTATAATTATTTATACAGGGTGAAAACCTGAAAAACAGCTCCAACCACCGTGTCTATGACATAGATTGTTGTCATCATCTGATTTTTCTTTCATTTCTTGAAAAGTACATGATTACTTATTAAGCAAAACTCACTAAAAGGCCTTACGTTGAGCTTTCAATAGTTTTTTATAAAAATTTTAAATGACTCCAACAAACCATTCTATTACTTCATCTGAACGCGAAGGTTTAACCTGGGCTAAAGTCTCGCGCTTTCTTTCTCTTCCCTTCCAACCTTCACGGTTATCAACGTATCTCGCGGCAAAACGCTTCGATGAAGTTCCATTAAATACTCTCTTACAGGATGGCATAAAAGGAGTTTTGATAGATGCGGACGGCACAATAGGTCCGCATCACACACGTGATATCGATGTAGCTATATTGGTTCACATACAAAAAATGCTACAGCAGGGATTACAAGTGGCAATTTATACAAACGCTGCAGAAGATCGTTTTCAACCTCTTGAAAAGCTCGGCGTTAAAGTTGTAAAAAATGTGCCACCTAAACCGGCTCGCGCTGGGTTCGAAATCGCCATGAAAGAGTTTCTCGGATTAAACGATCCTTTTAAAATTTGTATGATCGGCGACAACTATATTACCGATGGAGGAGCCATTGACGTAGGTATGCGTTTCATCTATATTCAGCCGATAACGGGGAACGAACCTTTTATTCATGCGTTAACCCGTTATCTAGCTTATCTATGTGCCCGTATTTACGGAAAAATCCCGCGATCCCACTAACTTTCACAAATGGGTTTACTTCTTAGCTAATTACAAGAATAATAGCCCTGTATTATCATGAACCACCCAAATTATGGAAAACGAACAAATTCAAGAGTATTGCGAGGAAGCATTAAAGGTTTCCAAAATGAAGGGTATACAGAATGGGCTTTCTTACCTGATTGGGGAAAAGTTTAGAAGAAGTTTTCTAGAACTCAAAAAGGCGCGTAAAAAACTCCAATTTCTATATCCGAGTGAAGAGACTTCTAACGTTCACCCCTTAGATAAAGGGGGCCGTGCTCTAAAAATGAGTTATGCCCTAACCGTTCAGGAACATTACAGCGTACCACTGGAGCAGGTTAAACATTATGAACTCTTTCTAAAAGAGTTCGTTGTCGGCATCAAGAACACATTCTCGGCAAAAGATATTCAAAACTATTTCGATTCTTCACCGCAGTTGGGTGCACTAGAGCAGGGGTCATCGAATCAGGATTTGGATTTTGCTACTGTTTTACAGGAAGCCGAAGAAATCCTTGCCACAGAAGATATTAAAAGACTATTTTTTTAAGAATCCGTTTCTATTGATGGTAAAAATTATATGGGTCAAGAACCTGAACCAGTTTTAAAACAAAGAACACGACTTATCATTGCATTTATAATTCTTTGTGCAGCAACGGTCCTGATATTATTCACAGGTCCTGGGTTTAATTTCATATGGCAGGTCATCCTCTCCGGTATTCTCTTCTTCTTCCTCTTTTGGTTGATAACCTAATAGACTAACGAATTAAGAGCCAGACCACTCCTAATAGTGCCAACGTAGCCAGGCCTATAGAAAGGCTGGAAAAGGTTTTTGCGGTAGGTAGTTCGCGATCCAGTTTTTCTTCAACAGGTGCTAATGAGGCCTGAATCGTTTTTTTGAATTCTTCTTTAACTTCATTGAGTATTTCCATTTTTATAAACCGGGTATTTTCTGCCACCAGTTTATCAAGGTCAGCGAGAATTGTTTCTGAAATTTCCGGCGTGGCTTTTTTCAGCTCTTCTCGAACCGCTTCCAAACTGTCTTCGTTCAATCGTCGCATTTTCCGATCGATTTCTTCCATCTTAGTGTGAATCGCTTTCTCGACCTTGGGCGCAATGTTTTCCTGAATCAGTTCCATGGAATCTCGCGCATTTGCCAAGGATTCATGTAGATGTTCCTGAATTTCTTCTTCAAGAGCTTCTTTTCGAGATTCTACATGCTCTATCAAAATATCCAGACGTTGTTGAGTCTCTGATATTTTTCGGAAATCCTCTTGATTATTAGAATCAGTCATAACTTTCCCTATATTTTTGTCAATTTAACATTAGATGGAGTTTAAAAAAATGAATCGAGATAATTATGAACTCAATATCCGATAGATTCAAATAGTAATAGCGGGACCCCGGCCTTGACTTCTGTATAGCATTGAATTACCTTTGTAGCATTGATAAATAAGAGGTTATTTGTGGAATATTATATCAAGGAATTCACGGATTATTTGGTGGCAGAGAAAAATGCCTCGCCCCACACAATTGAAAGTTATCTCAATGACATTTCGCAGTTTCAGGAATTCCTAAAAAAGTCAGAACATGCAGGAAAATTCTTTGACTTTAAAATAGAATCTATAGACCGGTTAGCCGTCCGTTCCTATTTGTCATTTTTATATGATAAAAAGTTTTCTGCCTCTACTATGCGCAGAAAGCTTTCCACTCTGAGTTCATTTTTCCGTTTTTTGTGTCGTGAAGGTCATTTAAAAAATAATGTTGTTAAAACCGTTCTTGCACCTAAAACGGAAAATAAATTGCCGTCCTTTCTTTCTATTGATGAAATGTTTCGTCTAATAGATTTGCCTAAAGGAGATGGTTTTCTAGCCCTTCGTGACCGAGCCATGCTGGAGTTATTTTACAGCACCGGGGTAAGAGTCAGCGAGTTGGTATCAATAAAAACTGAGGACCTGAGCCGTGCAACACAAATTGTTAAAGTGCTTGGAAAAGGGGGGAAGGAAAGGCTTCTTCCTTTTGGACACAAATGTAGTGAAGCACTGGCAAAATATATAAAAGCCAGAACAGAAAAATTAAGCTCCGCCAAAATAAATACTGAATTTTTATTTTTAAATTACCGAGGCAAAAATATTTCCACCCGAGGAGTTAGGAAAATCATTGGAAAGTACGTCACAACAGGAAATTTCCCTGAGAAAGTTTCTCCTCATTCAATCCGCCATTCCTTTGCCACCCATTTACTAGAAGGCGGAGCAGACCTTCGGTCTATTCAGGAATTGCTAGGTCACGCAAGCCTTTCCACCACACAAAAATACACGCACCTAACGATTGACAAACTAGTAGAAACGTATGATCGGGCACATCCACGCGCAAAAGAATAATCTCCTTCGAATAAAATCTTTATTTTTCCTGAGTTACAAGTACAATACCCAATATGATGCATGCAACAACAATATTAGCTGTCCGCCATAAGGGCAAAATCGTTATCGGCGGGGATGGTCAGGTAAGCCTTGGCAATACAGTAATGAAACATACTGCCAGTAAAGTAAGGCGAATATTTAACAATAAAGTCGTTGGAGGATTTGCTGGTTCGACCGCGGATGCATTTTCCCTGTTTGAGCGCTTCGAAGAAAAATTAGAAAAGTTTCAAGGGAACCTCTACAGATCTGCAGTCGAGATGGCCAAAGACTGGAGAACCGATAAAATGTTGCGCCGACTTGAAGCAATGCTCATCGTGGCCGACAAAGAACACTTCCTTTTATTATCGGGGACAGGAGATGTAATCGAACCTGACGATGGGATACTAGCTATAGGCTCAGGAGGAATGTTTGCCCTTGCTGCCGCCAAAGCTTTGGTCGCCCACAGCAATCTCTCTGCTCGTGAAATTGTTGAAGAAGCAATGAAAATTACAGAAACCATTTGTATTTATACCAATTCAAACCTCACGATTGAGGAACTGTAGTCCATGAACGAAATGTCAACGCCTCAGCTTCAAAAAAATTCCAAAGACCCGCATGGAGAGTTCACGGATTCTTTAACTCCGAAGCAAATTGTAGCGGAACTAGATAAATTTATAGTAGGGCAAAACAATGCTAAACGCGCTGTTGCAATTGCTTTGAGGAACCGTTGGCGAAGACAACAACTTCCGGAATCATTGCGAGATGAAGTCGGCCCAAAAAACATTCTCATGATCGGTCCTACAGGTGTTGGAAAAACTGAAATAGCCCGGCGGCTCGCCAAACTAGCAAAATCACCCTTCATCAAGGTGGAAGCTTCCAAATATACCGAAGTGGGGTATGTAGGCCGAGATGTCGAATCTATGGTTCGCGATCTTGTCGAGCTTAGCAAAACTATGGTTAAAGAAGAAATGCAAGTAGAGGTCAGGGAGAAAGCCCGTGAACAGGCCGTCGAACGGTTGCTTGATTTGCTATTACCTCCTCCTCCCGGACATTCCGGAAAAACTGGATTCAATTCTGATCCTAACGGTAAATTGCATTACGATCAAACTCGAGAAAAGTTCAAACAAATGCTTAAAGACGGAGGTCTTGATGACCGAGAGGTTGAGGTTGATGTGGCCGAAAAGCGCCCTGCAATGATAGATGTTGTATCCGGTGCGGGGATGGAAGAAATGGGAAACAATTTAAAAGATATGCTCGGCTCTCTAATGCCAAACAAAACAAAAAAACGCAAGCTCAAGGTGCCCGAGGCTTTTAAGACACTTTGCCAGGAAGAAGCAGAAAAATTATTAGATGAAGATTCAGTGATACAAGAAGGCTTAAAGCGTGTCGAGCAAAATGGGATTATTTTTATTGACGAAATAGATAAAATTACCAGCCGTTCGAGTCAAGGTGGAAGCGGACCGGATGTATCTCGTGAAGGAGTTCAGCGAGATCTATTACCTATTGTAGAAGGCTCTTCAATAAATACCAAGTACGGAATTGTCAAAACAGACCATATTCTTTTTGTTTCTGCCGGAGCGTTCCATTCATCCAAACCTTCTGACTTGATTCCAGAGTTTCAAGGACGTTTCCCGATTCGTGTCGAACTCGACTCCCTTACGAAAGAAGATTTTGTCCAAATTTTGACTGAGCCAAAAAATGCCCTAGTTAAGCAATACATAGCTCTCTTAAAAGCTGAAGGTGTAAATTTGACTTTCCAAGAAGATGCGATCGATCAGATTGCAGAAATGTCGGCCCAAGTGAATCTTCGAACCGAAAATATTGGAGCACGCCGCCTACAAACTATTATGGAAAAATTCCTAGAAGATATTTCGTTCGATGCTCCAGATCTTGAAAATAAAAATATTACAATTGATGCCTCTTATATTCGTGAAAAATTAAAAGACATAATTCAAGACGA
>Ga0209034_10001156_pt1 | contig 13099 bp, 9 predicted proteins | sample MarorgKNORR_S2LV_2_FD_188219 | JGI IMG/M metagenome (GOLD analysis project Ga0209034, IMG submission 188219) | Marine microbial communities from the Southern Atlantic Ocean, analyzing organic carbon cycling - 250m_A/KNORR_S2/LV (SPAdes) (version 2) | ecosystem: Environmental > Aquatic > Marine >...
GTAGCGCCCGAAGCGCGGCAGCTTCTCTTTCTTCTCTCGCAACCTTTTGGACTTTCAGGCCATAGGCGACGTTCTCGATGACGTTGCGATGGGGAAACAGCGCAAAGTGCTGAAACACCATCCCCATTTTCTCGCGGCGGAATGCTTGCAGGGACTTCCCTTCAAGAGTTTGGACATCGACTCCGTCTACCCAAACTTGCCCGTGCGTCACTTCGTGCAACTTATTTACAGTGCGAATGGCTGTTGATTTTCCCGAGCCTGAAAGGCCCATCACCACAAAAATCTCGCCTTTAGCTATTGAGAACGACACGTCGCTCAGGCCAACGACGTGACCTGACTGTTTCTGCACTTCGTTCTTGTGAACGCCTGACCGGGCTAAGTCAAACGCTCGACCACGCGGTTGCGGGCCGAAAATCTTGTAAACCTCTTCTAGGCGGATGATCTCTTCGTTTGCCGGCATTTTGGTCCACAAGCCCTTCTGTCGGATCCTCCATCGATGGCCTTGCGGCCCTCGGGAGGCAGAGCCAACATAACAGCGGCGGGCCGGTAGGGCGTTCATGCCAGCCAAAAATGGGGGTTCTGGGCCTCCGACTTAAAGGTTTGACGTTAACGCCGCTTGACATAGATCAAAGTTTTCCGTGTCAAAGCAAACGAAACGAACGGATTGAATGCGCGCCGGTGTCTTTTGGCAAGAAAGCCACTCAATCACCGCTGACACGGCGATAGGTGCAGCCCTGTTTTTGGGGAAGCCATAAACACCGGTGCTGATGTTGGGGAACGCAACGGTCGCCGCGCCGAGTTCGGCCGACAGGGTAAGGCTGGATAGGTAGCACCGGGCGAGGGTATCGGCATGGCGAGTTTGGTCGCCGAGGCTCCAGATAGGGCCCACCGTGTGCACCACCCAGCGAGCCGAGAGCTTCCCTGCCGACGTCGCTACAGCCGATCCCGGAACACACTCTCCCATTCGTTGAACGAGCTCTTTGCATTCTTCAAGAATCACTGGCCCGCCAGCCGCATGAATCGCGCCGTCGACGCCACCTCCTCCTGCAAGTGCCGAGTTCGCGGCGTTCACTATGACGTCCGTTTGGACTCTAGTGATGTCGCCCATCTCCACACTTAGGGCTGGTGTGGCGTTCGCGGTCACGTCAAAGCGAAGCCGCTGTATCCGTCGGTAGCGACCTGCTCACATTTTTCGGCGTAGGGAGGGAAGCCAATCAGCGGCATAAATACCCGCGCCTTTCCAGGAATGTTGGCTCCCAGGTACCAAGAATTGCAGCTCGGGTACAAAGTTTGATCGGCGATCGCGTTCACGTGTTCGACCCAGCTATCGGCAGCGTCATCTGTCGCTTCGATAGATCGATGGCCCTGGTTTCGGAGATCGACAAGGCAGTCGCGGATCCACTCAACATGCTGTTCAATAGCCATAATCATGTTCGTGAGCACCGATGGACTTCCGGGTCCGGTGACGGTGAATAGGTTCGGGAAACAGGGAACGCTGAGGCCCAAATATGTGCGTGGACCAGCTTCCCAGGCGGTTTCGAGGCGAAGCCCGTCTCGGCCCGTGATGTTCATGCCCAAAAGTGTTCCGGTCATAGCGTCAAAGCCGGTGGCAAAAACGATGGCGTCAAATTCATATTCGATGCCTCCTGCGACCACCCCGCGTTCGCTTATTCTCTCTATGCCATCATCGGCAATGTCAACAAGGTCGACGTGATCCAAGTTGAACGTTTCGTAATAACGGGTATCGAGACAGGGTCGCTTGCAGGCGATCGTGTTAGAGGGAGATAGGAGGTCCGCCACAGCGGGATCGTCAACGACTTCCGCAATGCGGTTTCTCACGTAGTGGGCCACGCGTTCATTGGATTCTTGGTCAATGACTATGTCGGCATATGCACGGTAGAACGAGAAACCTCCGTAATCCCATCGCTCATTCATGCGGTCTTGAAACTCCAGATCTGAAGCGGCTTTGGCCGAGTCTTCGTTCACTGGAAACGCGGAAATGATTCCTGAACGTTCGGTTCGTGCTGCTACTCGAAGTTGCTCGTAGTTGGCCTTGACGTCGGCTTGGACCGCGGGATCGAGCGGTTCATTGTGGGCCGGAATCGAATAGTTAGGAGTGCGTTGAAAAACCGTGAGATGCGCAGCTTGCTCAGCAATAACCGGAATCGACTGCACCGCCGAAGAGCCGGTACCTATTATGCCGACCCGCTGCCCCGTAAAGTCGACTCCCTCATGTGGCCATTTCCCTGTGTGGTACAGCGATCCCTTGAACTCGTCGATACCTGCGAATCTTGGATGATTAGCCGTTGACAGACATCCCGTCGCCGCGATTACGAACTGTGCTCGGTAGGTACCGCCACTTGTCTTGACGGTCCAGTTTGACGTCGCCTCGTTGAAGTCCAATTGTTCGACCGTCGTGTCGAACTGTATGTGGGTTTCTAAATCAAACCTGTGGGCGACGTGTTCCGCGTACTCCAAAATTTCGGGTTGCCCAGCGTAGCGCTCAGACCACTCCCAATCTTGCTCCAAATCCTTGTCGAAAGAGTAGGAATATTGAAGGCTTTCTACATCGCATCTCGCGCCCGGATAGCGATTCCAGTACCACGTTCCACCAACTCCACTGCCTCTTTCTAAAGCAATGACATCAAACCCGGATTTGCGAAGAAGGTAAACGGCATACAGTCCTGCGAATCCCGCACCGATAACGATCACCTCGTGTTCTTCAGTGTTATTCACGAAGCCCCCTTCTGACAAAGAAGAAAATTAGCTCCTAAAACGTTCTAAAGCTCTGTTTGGGCCCGTTGGAACACACCGATTGACTGTGACCCGTCAACAGATAAGGAAGCGACCTACCATTTGGCAAACGCTCACGGAGATCAAATTGGAATACGAAAGAATTCGGTACGACATTCCTGCGGAGTCAGTTGCTCGCATCACGCTGACTCGACCTGAAGCTGCTAACGCACAGGACTACCTGATGCTCTCGGAATTAAACCGCGCGTTCGACGAAGCCGCCGGCGATGAAGGTGTACGCGTCATCATTCTCGCGGCCGAGGGCCGCCATTTCTCTTCCGGCCATGACCTCGCCGCCCCACATCCAAACATGAGCGATTACCCGACAGTGGGGACGCAATGTCACTTCGACGCCCCCGGTACTGAGGGTTACATGGCACGTGAAGCTGAGATGTATCTGGGCCTGTGCTGGCGTTGGAGGAATTTGACAAAGCCCACCATTGCTCAGGTCCAGGGCAAGGTAATAGCCGGAGGGCTGATGCTCGTTTGGCCCATGGACCTGATAGTCGCGGCCGACGACGCTACTTTCAGCGACCCAGTCGTCGCATTCAATGTCAACGGTGTTGAGTATTTTGCTCACCCGTTCGAAGCTGGCACTCGTCTAGCGAAAGAGATGCTATTCACCGGTCGATCTATCCCTGCAGACGAACTTCTGGCTCGCGGCATGGTGAATCGAGTCGTGCCACGAAGCGAACTTGAAGAAGCCACGCTTGAGTTGGCAACTCACATCGCAAAGCGCCCGATGTTCGGTTTAACGCTGGCGAAACAAAGTGTCAACCAGACCGTCGATGCAATGGGAATGTACAGCGCCTTGCAAGCAGCGTTCAGTCTCCACCACGTTGGCCACAGCCACAATATGGAGGTACACGGGCTGCGGATAGACCCGTCTGGGATCGACGTCATAAGGTCCGAAGCGTGACCGAACCGTGCGATTTGTCTGCTTGTGACGCGCGCGACTTAGTTGGCAAAGGCGAACTTTCTCCAGTCGAACTAACGCTTTCGTGTTTGGGGAGAATCAACGATCTGAACCCCACGTTGAACGCCATCGTGACCTTGGCAGCGGAACGAGCTCTCGAAGAAGCGAAAGCAGCAGCACAGGCAGTGACCAAAGGAGCTTCGCTCGGCCTTTTACACGGCCTGCCTATCGCCATAAAAGACCTCCAGGCGACCGAGGGAATCGTGACAACCTACGGATCGTCTTTCTACAGCGAACATATTCCGCTAGCAGACGCCCGGATCGTCGCTCGAATTCGGTCCGCGGGAGGAATTGTTATTGGGAAAACCAACATTCCCGAAATGAGCATCGGAGCGAACACCATCAATCGGCTATTTGGCGCCACCGGGAATCCATACGACCCCACTCTTACTTGTGGCGGTTCGTCAGGAGGTTCGGCTGTTGCTGTAGCGACCGGCATGGCGGCGCTAGCCACTGGATCCGACCATGGAGGAAGCCTCCGAATACCCGCTTCGTTCTGCGGAGTGGTCGGACACCGGTCCACCCCTGGGACTGTCCCTCATGAAAGTAGGACGATCGCTCAGACCAACTACAGCGTGCAAGGCCCAATGGGCCGCACCATCGCCGACACAGGACTGCTCCTTTCAGCAATAGCCGAACGTGACAGAGATAGCCGCAGAGACCCCATGGCCTTTCCACTCGACGCAAGCAATTTTCTCAATCTGGAACCGATAGCTGTTGAATCCATGAAGATCGGCGTGACGACAGATTTTGGCGGGCTCCTCGTATCGGATCACGTACGTAGTGAATTCTTGAATCGCATCGAAGCTCTCGAGCGGGGTGGGGCACAGGTCATACAACTCTCCATCGACTTGTCTGATGCTCTCGAGGTGGATTGGCAATTGCGAGCCGATGTTTTCGCGACTCAATACCATCGGGAAATAGAACACTTTGATGACAGTTTCAATCCCAACGTTTTCCGAACCTACGAGACAGCTCTATCGACCACTGTCTTAGAAATAGCGAAGGCTCGCCGGCGACAAGTCGAATTGTTCGAAACTGTTGACCAAGCGTTTGACGCCGTCGACGTCATATTGTGTCCGGGCGTCAGCGTGTCACCATTCCCCTGGACTTTTCTTCATCCCCCAGAAATAGACGGGGAGGCGGTCCAGAACTATATGGCGTGGTTAGGTCTGACCGCCTGCCTGACAGTCGTTGGACATCCCGTCGTGGCCCTTCCCGCCGGCATAGATCGACACCAATTACCGTTCGGAGTTCAGTGTGTTGGTCCGATGTATCGGGACGCCGATCTACTGCGGATTGCTAGGGGTATTGAGGGATGGTTTGCCGAATCCGATGTCTACCGCACACCGTTGCCTGATTTGGAGGCGGTTGCCGCCGCTGATCCGCGGTGCCAGGAACTCGGTCGGGCCGCTGCTATCGCAGCGGCAAAGTAGACCGCCTCAAGGGCGGCCGCTCGCGGTGCTCGTCAAAACCGCTTCGACGAACAGTGGCCGATTAGCAACGGTTATTTCTGTCGTCTTCCAGCTGTGCGTGATCTCACAGGACGTAGCGCCAGCTTGAACCATTTTGGCCTCAAGTTCCTCCCCGGCGGCCGTCTCAGCAAACTGTTGAGCTCCTCCCAACTCATAGAATGTCTTCGGCTGATCGCCAGCATGAACTCGAAACAAGCCGCGCCGAGGAGCACTAATGGTGACCAGCGTCGATAATCGAATCATGCCAGTCGCCGCGCCAAACGCGTTGGCTACCTCGGCATGTTCCGGCACGATCAAATCGGTATTCAGGAGCCTCACTACCTCCGGAAAATAAGAGTGTGCCGCCGCACCCACCGCGACAACGGGTTGATCAACACCGAGACCTATAGCCAAGGCTCCCTTGTGTCCTGAAACCGCCCTTTCAAGCGCTTCCAGTGCCAACGGTTTGTTCAGTTCATCAACAGGCAAATCATCCCAGTCGCATGCCGCTCTCAAGATGGTGGTGCCAATTTTTAAAGCCACGCTCTGGTAAATCGTTTTACATATACCCGCAATATCGTCCGCAAGCGTCTCGCCGAATCGATCTTGCTGCCGGGCCAGCAGTTCCGCGCCAAGTTCTGCCGGGGTTGGGTCATACCGCGCATCGAGTCCCAAAACGTGCAGGGCGTCAGTTGGAGTGAATGCAGCCATACCTAGAACGCCTGCCGCTAAGAGCCGATCCGCTGCGTTCCTTTGCAATCCGGACAGAATTGCCATGTCATACGGCAAACCCAAGTGGGAATCCGTTAGAGCTTGAATTACCTGGCGTTCAGGGTCCGAACGAGGAGTCCACCGTGAAGCGCGGTCACGAAGCCATAGAAAGGCACCATCGGTGTCTCGGGCCACGTCTTTCTCCAACTGCGCTGTAAGCATCGAGGAAATTCGAGAGTTGCTTTGCGCGGCGACGACGAGCGGGACCGCACGACGCGGCCCAATGGACAGTTCGCGCCCCCCTAACGGCGAACTCCGCACCTGACTGTCGCCACCAATTCCCTCCGTGTGTACCCGTATGGCGTCAATCATGGTTGCATTGCCGCCCACGATCGCCCCCCGCAAATCCGATCCCGGCGTACCGTCTTCAAGGATCGCAATGTCGGTGGTGGTGCCTCCAATATCAGCGATAATTCCATCACTCATTTCGGCTAACGCTGAGGATCCAAGAACGCTTGCTGCTGGACCCGACAAGATCGTCTCTATTGGCCGCTGCCTCACAAATGAAGCAGACACCAAAGAGCCGTCCCCACGGACAACCATCAGTGGGGCTTTCAATGAAAGCGAATCCATCGCAGTCTCGACAGCTGTCAGAAGCTCGTGGATAAGAGAAATCAATCGCGCATTCAATAGAGCAGTGACAGCGCGCTTCGGGCCGTTGAGCTGTCCGGACAATTCGTGGCTGCATGTCACCGGTTTTCCGGTGGCTTTCTGAACTGCTTCAGCGACGGCTCGTTCATGGGCAGGGTTACGCACACTGAAAGCACCCACGACTGCATATGCCTCGACAAGGTGGTCGTTTTCGGCCAAGGCCATTGGAATTGAACTCAAGTCGAGTTCCTCAGCTTCATGACCGTGAGGGGAGTGGCCTCCGCTGAGTGAGATAGCCGGGTCACCTCCCAATGCGCTCCTGAGGCCGCCCCTGTTGAGAGCTGCTTCATCAAAGCCAATCGAGATAAGAGCCGCTGGACGGCCGGAACCTTCAACTATGGCGTTAGTTGCAAGGGTGGTCGAAATCGATACCAGGTCAACTTGCTCCGGCGAAACAAAAGATCCGTCAATAACTTCTCGCAGCGCAACTGAAACGGAGCTGCCAAGATCGTCGTGGTTGGTGGCGACCTTCGCTTTGCTAGCGACCGTCGCGGTGCTCACGTCATAGGCAACCGCGTCGGTGTAAGTGCCACCAGTGTCGATACCTACAAGAAAACTCTGCGATGGTTCCACGTCCGCAATTTTGACACCGCTAAGCCCAACGGTCGAATAACCGTGCAATGAGTCAAGGATCGGACCTACTGTCAACGAATGCTTTTAGACGGCGTCCGTATTGTCGACTTCACTCAATACCTATCCGGACCTAGTGCCACCCGAATGCTCGCGGAGCTCGGAGCAGACGTAATCAAAGTGGAATACGGGCCGCGAGGCGACCCGAGTCGGACTCTGCCATTTGTTGCCGGTAACAGCTCGTCTTATTACACCCAACAAAATCGCGGCAAAAGGTCGGTCTGTATCAATCTCGGCACTGCGCAAGGTTGCGCCCTAGCGCGAGATTTAGCCATCAAATCCGATGTCGTAGTCGAGAACTTTGGGCCAGGGGTGTTGGAACGACGCGGTCTTACCTGGGAAAGCCTCCAAAAAGAGAACCCCGGACTCGTTATGGCCTCCATTTCGGCATTCGGTAAAACGGGTCCGTTATCCCACCTTCAAGGATTCGACCTGATGGGTCAAGCGTTATCGGGGATGATGCATCTCACCGGCGACTCGGACGGACCTCCACAATTTACCGGTTCACCCATCGCCGATTGCGCCGCTGGATTTGTATTGTTCGGCGCCATTGGGCACGCCCTCTTCCATCGGGAGCGAACGGGTTCGGGCCAATATGTCGAAGTGAACCTGGTCGACCCATTGTTCGCAATGCATTCGATTGCCGTTCAAGGTCATAGCGCTACCGGTGGCGGATGGCGGCAGGAACGTTCGGGTAAACAATTCAGCATCGTCGTACCGTCGGGAACCTATAAAGGCCCTGACGGGTGGATTGTTTTGCAGGTTCTTGAACCTCAGTGGTCTCGATTATGTCAAGCGATGGGACGTAGCGCTCTGGCAGATGATCCGCGATTTTCGACGGGGGAGGCGCGTGTCGTAAACGCGAAAGAGCTACTGCAGTTGGTTGAGGACTGGATGCAAACCTTTGACTCGGACGAGACACTTTTGGCTCATCTCGAATTGAATCGAATTCCCGCAGCTCCGGTATTGAGTCCCGAAGAAGCGATGCATCACCCACACTTTACGGAACAAGGAATGACGCGGACCGTTTCGGACCCGAGCTTTGGCGACATCACCGTCACGGGTCTGCCAGTTCGCTTTAGCTCCCTCACACCAAATTCTCATGAACCTTCTCCCCCCAGCCTCGGTGAGCACAACGCGGAAGTGCTCAGAGAAGTACTCGGTCTCTCCGGTTCGGAAATCGCCGCTCTGACTGAGGACGGGGCCTTGATGGAAGAACCAAAATGACACTATGCGGATAATGGGCCATGATCAGTGCAACGCGTGGTGGAACCGCCCGTGAGTCTGCAGAACAGGAGTGCAGGATGGCGATTGAGTCAGTAACAGAGATGGTCGAATCGGCGAAGGCAGAAATTGACAATATTTCGCCCGCAGAGGCAGCGCGTCGAAGCGCCGAGGAGGGCGCTTTAATAGTCGACATACGAGACGTTCGTGAAATTCAGCGCGACGGCGCTATTCCCGGCGCAATGCACGCGCCTCGCGGCATGTTGGAATTCTGGGTTTCGCCGGATTCGCCGTACACGAAAGAAGTGTTCGGTGAGGATCGAGAATTCGTGTTGTGCTGCGCAGGAGGCATGAGGTCGGCCCTATCGGCAAAAACCTTGGCCGATATGGGTATGGAACGGATAAGCCATATCGAAACTGGCTTTGGGGGTTGGAAAGCAGACGACATGCCAGTCGAGACTTATGAAGAATGGAAAGCCAATCGCGACAGGTGACTCGTCAAATATTGAGCCAACTCTTCAATCTCCACCAGGGATCAACCCCTGAGCGACAACCCGATGGAAAGCTCGTTACCGGGTATTGCGAGCCGCTGTCCCTCCGAGCCGGCGAAGAGGTGCAGTGGTTCGGCTCTAGCCATGTTCCGACCAGCGGTGTCTTAGACATTGTTCGACTGGTCTGCGGGGATCCGACGCGCTCGGGACCGGGGTTTTTGGAACATGATTTGGAAACATTTTCGTCCCTCAATATTGACTTGACGGAACAACCGTTAGTTCCGGGTTCATACGCCGAAGCTCAGATACCAGGAGTTCAGCCAAACAAACTGTCTGTGAGTTTTTGGTTTCAGCCGACCCTGCTGAAACGAGACGGAGTTATTGCTTCACTTCACTCGACGGGTGCGGAGATCGAGATTCTGAATCGGGGCGAACACCTATATGGGCGATTGGGGTCAACTGAATTGCGACTTCGGGAACGTCCGTTGGAAAGGCATCGGTGGTATTGGTTCGTCTTTAAATTCGATTTTGAAAAAGCGGTGTGTGAAGCATCCGTTACAGCCCCCGAAAGCGCATCCCCAGGCCGCGATCTGTTGCAATCAGGTGAGGAGCGCAACGAGTGGGACCTGCCCCATCTCGAATTTGAGAACATCGTTTTCCGATTAGCGGCCGGAGTTAACGGGGAGCGTTGGGACGGTCGGATCGCGGAACCGCAAATCTGCGTAGACAACGACTGCTACCAGTGGTCTTTTGCTGAGGAGATGGAAACCAACTCGTTGCCTGCGGTAAATGGCAATGTGGACTTGAAGTTGCATCAGCTCCCAACTCGCGCCGTTACGGGGCCTGAGTGGAACGGTGCACATCAACGTTGGAGCGATAATCCTGAGCAATGGAACGCAGTTCATTTCCACCACGACGATCTTTACGACGCAGCTTGGGAACCGACGCTGACCCTGCAGCTGCCGGACGATCTGCCCAGTGGGATTTATTGTTTCCGTTACCAAGGAGAAGCAGGCACTGATCGGGTCCCATTCTTTGTCCGCCCATCGGTCAGTGCGGCCCATTCTGATATCGCTCTCCTGATGCCGACATGCACATATATGGCATACGCAAATCACAGAATGTTGATTGAAGGCGCGGATTTCGTCGGCGCCCGAAACAATCTGCGGCCTGAACATCAGTATCTGGCTGAACATCGCGAGGTCGGCCTAAGCCATTATGAGAAGCACCCTGATGGTAGTGGGGTGATGTTCAGTTCACGGCGGCGTCCTGTTCTTCAGCTACGTCCGGGAGCCGACGGATGGAATTTCACGCCAGATACAGACCTGAATGCGTTCCTCAGCCACCTACAGCTTGATCACGACATCGTGTCCGACGAGGACGTACACGTTGAGGGCCGTTTGGCTTTAGCTCCGTACCGGGTAATTGTCACCGGGACGCATCCAGAATATTGGTCAAGCGCGATGCTGGACGCGTTGGAGGCTTGGCAACGCGATGGGGGGCGTCTGATGTATTTGGGCGGAAACGGCTTTTACTGGAGGGTGTCGTTCAGTGACTCCTGGCCCGGAGCCGTCGAGCTTCGCCGAGCCGAGGATGGGGTTCGTAACTGGCAAACTGGTGACGGCGAGAACTACCACGCTTGGGGCGGCGAATACGGGGGATTGTGGCGACGAAATGGTCGATCTCCTAATCAGTTGGTGGGAGTTGGATTCGCGGCCCAAGGTTTTGAGAAAGCCACCTACTACGAGACGAACCCCAGCGCCTTAGATTCACGCGCTGCTTGGATTTTGGCTGGTGTTGACAATGAACGGATTGGAACCTCAGGTTTAGGTGGCGGCGCCGCTGGACAAGAACTCGACCGGTACGACCTGAAATTGGGATCACCGCCGCACGCCGTCATCGTTGCATCTGCGACGAGTTTTGGGCCGGACATGTTGCGGACCAAGGAAGAGTTTGAAGGGACAGTCGCCTTTCCTAATCCAGATCCGCTCGTTCGCGCCGACATCGTGTTTTTTGAAACCCCTGGGGGAGGTGCTGTGTTTAGCGTCGGTTCTATCTCGTGGTTCGGTGCGTTAGCCCGAGATGGCTACGACAATGACGTTGCCCGAATAACCGAAAACGTGGTGAGGCGATTCTTGGACCCTGACCCGTTCGAGGGCCCGTTCGAATTGAACGCTTCGTCCTAATCGTTCCGGGTGGATGACAGAAGGTCCGCTATCCGGTTATCCGGTGGGTAATAGCCCTTCGACAAGTCAAGCAGTGGAGCCCGATCTTGTTCCGCTGGTTCCGGATCTGGTTCAGCAACGGTTGCCGCTTCTGGCTCCGGTGCATCTTCGGACTCGGCTGGCTCCGGAGCGGAGACCTCGGCATCGACATCGACGCCGGCGGCCTTTCGAGCATCGCGAGATTTAGCAGTGAGCGCCGCCAGTCGGTCATCAACGGCTGAACTTTCGCTTTCAACCTTTGGTGGGGCAGTGGCGGGCTCCGCGGAGGGGGCCGCGGCAACTGGGTTTTCTGGCTGAACAGTCTCGGAAGTTTTCTGAACGGACGTCGATTGCTCAGCGACTCCGACCGTTGAGGCTTCCGAAACTGGGCGTGCGGAGGCTCCGACGGGGTCGGTTTGGCCGTTTCCTAATTTAGCTTGGTTGTCTTTGATGTGAACCCACGCGGCGGGAGACACCAGTCTTCCCTCTGCCACTGATAGCGACTCGACCCCATTCTCAAAGTGGACCCGATAGCGAGTTGACTTAATTCCAATCGATCGACCGACACGTCCTGCCGTGCCCGCTTTCACCCCGGGAATGTCATCAACCAAAACCACTCGGGTTCCTTTTTTGAGGTTGGAACTCTCCGGTGCCATCAGGCCCGATGGTAGACGGTAGCGGCTCGGCTATTACAGCCAACAACGGTATTTGTTGCGCGAATCTCCTCGGGAATCACATCCTGCGATTTGGGCGGGTAATCAAGAGTTGCTCCCGTTCACCACGCCTCGCGAAAAAGCAGGATCCTGTCGCGCCAGCGACTCTATGCTTCTCGCGCGCCGTAGGAAGGATTGTCTATGAAGACAGCGTTGGTCATCGGCGGTACAGGACCCACGGGACCACACATTGTTAACGGGCTACTTGATCGCGACTTTGAAGTCGCGATCCTTCACACAGGTGCCCACGAGTCAGAGGAAATACCGCAGGTCGTTGAACACATTCACACCGATCCCTTCGACGCGGCAAAGACGGCGGACGCGTTAGGTGATCGTACATTTGACCTTGTCGTCGTCATGTACGGGCGTTTACGCGACTTGGCGGTGCTCCTCGAGGACAGAACTAAGAAATTCGTGAGCGTTGGGGGAGTGCCCGCCTACACCGGCTGGGGTGATGCCGACTCGTTGTGGCCAGCCGGGATGCGTGTTCCAACACGTGAGACGTCACGTCTAGTTGTCGACGAAGATCCCAATTTCCGCGTTAATCGAAAGGTGGCGAATATCGGGCAGTCGGAGCTAGTGGTATTCCAGCATCACCCGACTGCTTCGCACCTGCGTTATCCATGGATCTACGGGCCGGGGCAAGTGGCAAGTCTGGAATGGCAAATCGTTCGCCGGGTTTTGGATGGACGAAAAAGTTTGGTCCTACCCGATGGTGGTATGACGCTTCAAAGTAGGGCGTATGCCGTGAACGCTGCCGCAGCTCTTCTGACTGTTGTTGATAATCCCGATGAAGCCGCCGGTGAGGTTTACAACGTGAGCGACGAGTGGACGCCAACACTGTTGCAATGGGTCGAAATCATCGCTGCAGCATTGGACCACAATTTCGAAATTGTCAACATTCCATGGGAGTACGCGACCGTCGCGCGGCGTTTGACGCTTCGTGGTACTCCGCATCACCGAGTTACGTCTTCGGAGAAGGCCATTTTTGATCTCGGTTACAGAGACGTTGTCGACCCGATCGAAGGGCTATCTGCTACTGCCCGTTACCTGGCAGCCAATCCATTGGACCGCGGGGGTTCTGCTGAACGCTCACTGGGAGACCGCTTCGACTACGAGGCCGAAGACCAGTTGATTGCTGTTTGGCTAGAGGCAATGCAGAGTGTGTCGGTAGTCGCTGACAGCGTCGACC
>Ga0209034_10001163_pt1 | contig 13030 bp, 10 predicted proteins | sample MarorgKNORR_S2LV_2_FD_188219 | JGI IMG/M metagenome (GOLD analysis project Ga0209034, IMG submission 188219) | Marine microbial communities from the Southern Atlantic Ocean, analyzing organic carbon cycling - 250m_A/KNORR_S2/LV (SPAdes) (version 2) | ecosystem: Environmental > Aquatic > Marine...
CCCATGCGTAGAGCCACGTGGTTGTCTGCCGGGGCAAGGTGATTACGCCAGTATAGAGGGACAGGCCGTTTCACCGGCTTACCGGCTAGAGCAGGTCGCATATCCACCCCGTCAATCACCCGATCCTTGGGCAGGTCAGATCCAACAATGGCCAATATAGTGGAGAAAAGGTCGGACCCAATCACCGGCACACTGCTCGTGGTTCCGGGCTTAATGTGGCCGGGCCAACGGGCAATACCCGGCACGCGAATACCTCCTTCATGACTCCAGCGCTTTCGTCCACGCAGGCCTCCAGTCGAACCGCGGGTGCGGCCTTTGGTCCCCGCCCCCTCAGGTCCGTTATCCGAGGTAAAGAAGACGAAGGTATCCTCAGCCAAGCTCTGTTGATCGAGTTCTCTCATTAGCAAACCAAAGGCATGGTCCAACTGGGTGACATTCCCGTGGTGCTGCCGGATTCCCTCATCATCAACATCTGCGTAAGGCTTCATGAACTCAGGCGCCGACTCAATGGGTAGATGCGGTTCATGCGTCCAGACAGTAATAAAGAAGGGCTTCGACTTGTCCCGTTCCTTGCGGAGCCAGTTAATGGCTTCCTCAGCAGCAATGACTGCAGAAGCGCCCTTAATAACGCCAACAGCCTTGCCATTGCGTACGAAGTTCTTTGGATTAATGTGGTTTGGTGAGGCATTGTTTTGGGTGGCCAACCACCAGTCATAGCCGTGGCCATCCGGTTGGGGTTGACGCGGATCGTTAAAGAACCCGTTGAGGTGCCACTTTCCAGCATGACAGGTGGTGTAGCCCTTTGATTTCAGGACCTCGGGAATGGTAATTTCACTGGTACGCAGGTGCACCTGGTGGCCCGAAGGAATCCAACGCCACACCCCGTTGCGGTAGGGGGTACGGCCTGTAAGAATGGAGGAACGCGAAGGCGAACAAACCCCGCACGCCGCGTAACATTGGGTAAGCCGCACGCCTTCTTTTGCGAACTGGTCCAGATTCGGTGTTTTGATCAAGGGATGTCCCTGAACACCCAAGTCGCCCCAACCGAGGTCGTCGGCGAGAAAGATAACAAAATTAGGCGACTTCTCCTTGGCATTCAGTTCAAGTGCAAACCCAAACGAAAGCACGGCTGCGATTGTTGTTAGTAGGAGGTGTTTCATTGGCTCGCACAAAGCTCAGCTTAATTGCGTATAATTTGCAATAGTTTTGAATGCGCATATACAAATCTTCATGCATGCAAAAAATAAGAGTAGCATGCTCACGCTTAGTGGCCGATCACCGTTGATTTGAGTTGACGTTTTATTTAAAGTCGCTAGGAACTCGTTCGGATTCTTTATGAAGAAGCAATTACTGACTGTAATCATTACAAGCATGTTCTTTGGGTTGTCGGTGTTTGGCGCGAAGAACAAGGCCTTGAAGATCGGGGTGCGTCCAGAAAGTGTGACAAAGGGTTTCGGCGGTAAGTACTATGTCACTGTCATGAATTCGCCGGACACTGAAGGGGACGGCGTGGTTAAAGTCGTTGATGGCGACAAGTCGAGCGTATTCGCTAAGGGTATGGATGAGCCAAAGGGCATTGCATTCACCGGTAAATATCTTGTCACTGCAGATCAGACCAAGGTTTGGAAAATTGACCGAAAGGGGAAAGTGTCGGTCTTGGCCGATAAAAAGAATTTTACGCGCAACGTGAGTTTCCTCAACGACGTCGCCGTATCATCGGATCGTAAGAGTGTCTTTGTCACTGATATGGGTGCCATTAGCATGATGTTCGATCCAGACAAGGATCGTACACTTTGGCCCTTGGATAGCAAACAGGCGAAAGAACTTACGGCGGAGGGTTGTGTTTATCAGATTACACTCGACGGCAAGATTACTGATGCAGTTGCCCCAGGAAATAGCTCACTTCCTGGGCCAAATGGTGTCGGGCGAGCTGGTAAGAATGGGTTGCTTTTATGTGATTTTTTTACCGGCAATATTCTCCGTAAAAATGCAAAAGGGCAGTTAAAGGTTATTGCAAAAGGACTGCGAGGTGCTGACGCTATCAATGTTGGTGGCAAGGGCGTCATTTATGTTTCGAGCTGGACGCAAGGAAAAGTTTGGAAACTAACTGAAAACGGTAAAAAGAGTGAAGTTATTCTAAAAGACCTAATGTCTGCTGCTGATTTTTTTGTCGATCTGAAGGCCAAGAAATTGATCGTGCCGGATATGCTAGCAGGCACGCTGATATTTGTTGATATCCAGTAGGTAAGGCTGCGTTTTAGTCTACCGAAATGAAGATCATTTTAGAGCCGTTTATTTCCCTTCAGCTTTCAATTCTTCAGCTGTCTTGCCCTTGAAGAAGCCACGCCAAGCTGAAACGGGCCACTCAGTCTTTATTGGAAAGTAGGTAGATAATACCTTTGATGGGAGTTTCCTTGCGGCCGGATGCTTTGTCAGATTGTTGTTGGCAAAATTACTGCGTGGAGAGCGGCTGGCGTGCTTCCTTAATCACCGCTTCCATCTTTGCAACCAAATCCGGTTTGGATCCGGCGAGATCTCTTTTTTCAAACGGATCTTCTGCGAGATTAAATAACTCCAATGGTTTGCCAGCTTGCCGGTAAGCCTTCCAATCGCCCATACGGACGGCCTGCGAAAAGACCTTTTGCTTCAACCCCTTACAAAACTCGAAGTAGAGGTAGTTATGGGCTTGCTGTTTTTTAGCTTCACCCCGCAGCGTTGGTGCAAAAGAAATGCCATCATTTTGTTTGGGCACAGGTTGCCCAATCAATTCACAGACTGTAGGCAACACATCCTGAAAACCACTGATATGAGCGGTGACTTTACCTGGGGCAATCACTCCAGGCCAACGGGCAAGCATCGGTACACGGATGCCTCCTTCATGCATATCGCGCTTGTGTCCGCGCATGCTTCCGGTGGAGTTCCAAAAATCTGGGTTATGACCTCCCTCCTTGTGTGCACCATTATCACTGGTGAACATCACAAGCGTATTCCTATCTACCTTCAACTCTTCCAGTAGGGTCAGTATCGCGCCTACTTCGTTGTCCAGATGTTCCATCATCGCTGCAAATCCCGCGATAGGGTTCTGCACATCCGGGCATTCTTCTCCATTCGCGCGGTATTTACCTACCTTAGTATCGAACTGCGAAAATTTCTTGCGCCATTTATCATGCAATTCTTTGGGCGCATGCATCGCGGCATGCGGAATAGCGGTGGGGATGTAACAGAGGAAGGGTTTATTATCTTTCACACTACGACGGATAAAATCACGGGCATGCTCCATTAATGGGATGTGAAGATAGGTACCTTTTTTTAGCGGCATCTCCTTTCCGTTATGTACGGCTGTAGAGGGGTAATAGGTGTGCGCAATTCCCTGACTTTTCCAGCCATAAAATTCATCAAACCCATGACTCAACGGATTAGTGGCCCCTTCCAAGTGGGTATAACCAAGCCCCCATTTTCCAAAGGCACCCGTACGATAACCAACCGCCTTAAAGACTTCGGGCAGCACTGTCATTTTTGGATCGAGTGCCGCACCCTTCTCTCCGCTCAGGTTACCTCGGATATAACAATGCCCTGAATGTTGGCCGGTCATTAAAACTGCCCGACTGGGAGAGCACACGGTATTGCCCGAATAATGCGCGGTAAACTTAAGTCCTTCTTTCGCCAACCGATCAATATTGGGTGTCTGGAATTTTTTCTGCCCATAACAGGAGAGATCTCCATATCCCAAGTCATCAGCAAGGATGTAAATCACGTTGGTTTTTTTTGCCTCGGCCCAAACTGCAAGCGGAAGTAGTAAAGCAAAGAGGGTCAGGTAAGTTTTATGCATCGGTGAGCTTTTATTTTGCAGCTGCCATCCGGGCTTTGAACTGAGCCCTGGCCTGTTTGATGACAGCTGCGTACTTCGGATCGGAAACGAGGTTGGTGTACTGGCCTGGATCCTTGATCATGTCGTACAGCTCTTCGCCTTTGCCACCATAATTCATGTAATGCCATTTGGCCGAGCGCAGGCCACCGCCGGCTCGGTTATGAATTGATAGGGCTGTGTCGCGCACTTTCGCATTCGGATTGCGCAGAATCGGTGTCAGGCTTTTGCCGTGCAGGCCCTTCGGCATGGGCAGTCCCAGCAGGTCCGTCCAGGTTGGATAGAGATCCACAAGCTCGACAAATGACGATGTCCGTCCTGGCTTGATCTCCGGCGCGCTGACGATCAACGGCACGCGGACAACTTCTTCATGCAGGTTGGCTTTCTGCCAGAATCCATGTTCGCCGAGATGGTAGCCGTGGTCGGTGGTGAACGCGATTGTCGTGGAATCGCGCAATCCGAGGTGATCGAGTTCGTCGAGCACTCGTCCAAGCTGCTCATCCATGAACGACACCGAACCGTAATAAGCTTGCCACATTCGGCGGCGGCTTTCCTCCATCTCATTGAGCCCCTTGCCATCAGACCCACGGCCGGCAGGAGGAATATCATCCAAGTCGCCCGGGATCAGCGGCGGAATCAACATCTTCTCCTCAGGATACATGTCGAAGAACTTTTTTGGCTGAACCATCGGAAAGTGCGGCCTCACAAAGCCGACGCCAAGGAAGAATGGTTTTCCCTCCTTCTTGAGTTCCCGAAGCAACTCAACCGCCTTTGTTGCAACCATATGATCCGCCTGATCAGAACCGTCTTCCTTGTCGGATTCGACAGTCGCCCACATGCGGTTTGGACCCTTGGCATCACGGCCTTCAATCTTGCGAGTCACGATGTCCGAGTTCAGCAACCGATACAGCCCCGGCGTAAAAGTCTCAGCTGACTTTGTATTGTAACGCTCGGTCCAGCATTCAGCCACATCTCTGCCATTACTGCCATCAAGCTGTGCATGAGGCACGGGCATATGAAAAATCTTGCCCACGCGAGCTGTATGCATTCCGTATTGTTGAAGATGCTCGCCGATTGTCGGTGCGGTTGCTTTTGACTTAGGATAGATGCTCCTCAACATCGACGGTCGCGACGGCGAACAAGCCAAGCCCTGGCAGTAAGCACGTTCAAATACCATCCCTGTCTTTGCCAGTCGGTCGATGTTGGGAGTCCGGCAGATTGTATTGCCGTAAACCGGCAACACGGAGGCTTTCAAATCGTCCGACATGATCAGAAGAACGTTTTTGACTTTTCCGGCCGGTTCTCTCGCCCAACTGGTTGCTGCGAAAGTGGCCAACGTCAGAGCGCAGATTAATGCTTTTGATGCACGGCTTCTATTCATCGGCATTTAGTTTCTGGTTGTTGAGGACTGCCCCGATTTTGGTCCGGGTAGTGGGCTTTAGGTCGGGTCGTTGCAAGGCAGATTGTAGGCGAGCGCGAAGGGCCGGGTCAAGGTGCGGGACTGGATGATTGGTTGGTTTTACCATGGAATGGCTTCGATCTTGTCGGCAATCTCGACAAGATCATTGATCAATGGTATGGATCTCCACCACATCAACCATGCCTTGAGGTGTGTACGGTCCTTCAATATAGACTACACCGGAAGATGTGATTTCTAGCAAGCCGGCTAGGCTGTAAATACTCCTGCGGCGTTCAAGTGGTAGAGCGTGTTAGCCTAAACCACGAGTAGTTTTGGTTGGTCCTTCCAAAACTTCAAAGTCTTTTGAGGAAATGTTTTTGAATGCAGGATTAGTTGCTACTTGTTTGAATAAATCCGATTCAAGATAGCTTTGCATGGCTTCGCGGCTCTCCCATAAGTATACACCGCCATAGGTATTGTTTTCTTCGTCCGCGAGCCAATATTTAGATTGTAATCCAGGCAGGTCAGCAAACGCTTGTGCTATCTCTTTACACGATTTTTCGTAATCCTGACGAGAAACATCATTTAAGTTGAAGTTAACAATTTGGATATGCATGGCGAGCTAACTGTCACCCTGATGAACCCAGTTTTCAAGCCGTTTTAACCCTTGCCCCCGAACAACAACCCTGCGGCGTTCAAGTGGTGGAGCGGGTTGGTTTAGTTGTCTTTCGAAGACTAGGCATCTTCCAGAATTTTCAGGGAGACGTCTTCCACCATGCCTTCAACCTTGGATTTGTACTCCAGCATATGCGGCGCAGTGAAATGAGCTTCAAGGTGAGGTAATGATTCCCATTTCTCAATAACCGTGATGACGTTTGCATTCGTTTCCTGAATGGGAATGTCGGTTTGGAAGTCCACCGTCGCGGAATATTCCACACACCCCTCTTCCTCCAGCACCTTGGGAACGTTCGCCTTGAATATTTCAATGAAGGCGTCGCGTTCGGAGGCTTTTACTGAAATGGATGCTATTACGTTTATCATTTTATCTCCTAAGCCCGTAAGAGACTGAACACTCGTGGTCGAGTTGCCGTTTTTGAAGGCGTTTTAACTGTTGCTGCAAAAGTGGTTTGGTTACTTCCCTTCAGCCTTTAATTCTTCACCCGTCTTGCCTCCGTGTTTGCGGAGGAGGTCGGCGGTCTCAGTTCGTTGGTATTTAATGGCTCGATCTAGCGGAGTTAGACCATCCTCAGTCTTGACATTCACATCCCCACCTTTGGCGATGAGTAGTTCGACGATTTCCTTACGGCCTTCCAAAGCTGCATAATGCAAAGGGGTTCCTCCGACCTTATTCTTTGCATTCACATCTACACCAGCAGCTAAATGCTGTTTGACTGTTTCAATGTCACCCCCCGCAATAGCTGCGATTAACGTTCTATCTATTTTCGCCTTCCCACACCCCACCAGAAGAACGGCTGCGATTGTTGTGAGTAGTAGGTGTTTCATTGGTCGGCTCAAAGCTCAGCTTAGTTGTTTATTGTTTACAATGGATTTCTTAGCGACGCGGATTCCACGGCGGTCCAGCTTGCGCCCTAAGAGTCTGCATCCGTCGACGCATTGCTTCAAGAGTTTCGTAATGTCGTGGATTGTCCGCCAAGTTATTGACTTCGTGTGGGTCTTTCGCGAGATCGAAGAGTTGCTCGTACGTCGGCCGCTCATCGAAGTAATGAACATACTTCCAACGCTTGGATCTCAGGCCTTCGCTACGTGGAATGTTATTTTCGTTCGTCTTGAGTCCAGACGGGCGAAAATAATGCTCGTAGAAAAAGTCCCTGGGCCAGTCTTGCGAGTTGCCTGTCAGTAGAGGGACCAGGCTCCTCCCTTGCATAGCGGCGGGTATCTCTATACCAGCAAGATCGAGCAGTGTTGGCCCGTAGTCGACGTTCAGAGCCAACTCGGACACAACTTGACCCCTGCTCGCCTCCGGTCGGCGAGGATCATAGATAATGAGCGGTAGTCGAATCGATGGCTCGTACATGAGCCATATGCCCGTGATACTGTGCTCTCCCGTGATAAGTCCATTGTCCGATGTAAAAACAATTAACGTGTTGTCCTCTACTCCCCGCTTTCGAATTTCATCAAGGATTCTTCCGATCTGGATGTCGACGCCCGTGATGAGTCGATACATCGCCTTCATCATTTTCTGATACTTTTCAGGTGTGTCGAAACGGCGAAACCAACGCTGACGATTCATCGAAACGCGCAGAAACTCGGGCAACTGTTCAAAGTGCTGAGGTTCGGATACGGGCGGTGGCGGAATGGTCACGCCTTGATACAGATGCTCGAGCTCTCGATCGTAGATATACTGTCGAACATTGTCATCTTCTGGGTGTGGCGCGCTGAAGCTCACGGATAAACAAAAAGGCTGTTTCGCGATTGAGCTCCGCAAGAAATCGACGGCTTGGTCGCCGTTGATTTGCGTGAGATGCTTAATTGTTCCGTCCGGTGATTTTCGGTAGTAGGGTTGATTCGTACCACTCGCCTGATTGAATCGAAAAAAATCGAACATTTCTTCAGCAGTGCCGCGATTTAAACGGACTCCGATCTTACCCACGAACCCGGTGCGGTAGCCCGCATTCTTCAGTACGGCCGGGTAGGTCTTCCGCATTGCCGCGATCGTCATCGGTGGCTTTTCAAACGAGTAGCCATGTGTCCGGCGATACTGGCCCGTCAAGATACTGGCACGGGTGGCAGCGCAGATCGATGTCGTGCAGAACGCATTAGTGAACCGAAGCCCTCGAGCCGCCAGTCGATCGATGTTGGGTGTCTGGATGATTGAGTTTCCGTAGCAACCCAAAGCATCCCAGCGCTGATTGTCCGTCATCAGAAAGATCAGATTAGGTCTTTTGGGGGGAACCGTTGGCTCGTTAGCTCTTATCTCGTTTGAGAAGAACGTTGGCGCAATGATCAGTAGAAAGCCCAATATCGCTCGCATTAAATCTTAATGACTAAGTTGAACAGTAACTTGAGTGTTTATTGTCAAAGAGAACAGTAGCTCTGCTGTTAGCGCCGTTTAGTTGCCAGCAGCTTTCAATTCTTCACCTGTCTTGCCCTTGAAGAAGCCACGCCAAGTTGAAACGGGCCATCCAGTCTTTATTGGAAAGCAGGTAGATAAAACCTTCGCTGGGAGTTTCCTTGCGGCCGGCGGCCATCCAAGTGTAATTCCCAGGCCCTTCTTTGACCACGCGCTTCACTGGCCATGACTGGCCACCATCGAAGCTGGCCTGTACCGTGATGTCGTTCCTTTTGTCCCGGCGGCCGGGACCACTGAAGAGAACAATGTCCTGATCTTTGAAAGACAGTCGCAGGATGGCGCCTTTGCAGCCGTACTCGTCCGGTGGGCCGTCAAAAAGTTCGTCGTCTTCCTTTGCATCGATCCAAGTTTGTCCGCCGTCCTTGCTGCGCCCAACGATCTTATTGCCGGACCGAACGTGGGTGCGGGCGTTGTAATAAATACTTCCATCATTCAACTCGACGAGTCCGGGTTCCGAGGTTCCGAGGATGGAGAAGGGAGCACTAGGCGTCCAAGTCTTACCACCATCGTCGCTATAAAGGGCGTTACTGTAACGCTTGGCGAAGTACTTGCGATTTTGCCCCTTGTTCAAGTAAGTGCGGCTTCCGTCATTGTTCACCGATCCAACGAAGACTTGCGATGGCATCAGCAGTCGGCCCTTGTGTTTGCCATGGCGTAGGGTGATACCCGGGTCGCAACAATAGGTCGTGCCCTGCCACCCGTTCTTATCCGGCCGGATTACGATCTTTTCGGTGTTCCAAGTTTTACCGTGGTTGCGGCTTCGGTAGAGGAATTGCGCGGGCTTGAGGCTGCCGGCGAAGACCATGATGTCGCCCGTGTTCTCGTCGATGGTCACATTCGCAAGTTCACTCCATCCGACGTGCTCGCCCTTATAGCGCCCATCGTCTGACATGTCGGCATCGATCTTGACTCGCTTGCCCACCACAAACGGCGGCCCCCACGTCTTACCGCCATCCTCGCTGCGCTTCACTTCGACGAATTTTTTATCGCGGCGCTCCTTAAAGACGAGCACGCTGCCGTCAAGTGCGACCGCCAAATGACCCATTACAGGCACGTCCTCATCCCAGACCTCGTGTAGCGGTTTTTGCTTGGCGATCTCCGCGGGGAGGTTATTAACCGCGAGAGAAAGAAGTTCGGCCACCACTCGATTTCCCGAGCCCAGTAGCACGACTGCAAGAGCCATGATTACAAATCTTTTACCCAAACGGCACCGCGCTTCGGACATACTGAAACGGGATGTTTCCTCTCCTATTTTCAAAGGGTCTTTCGTCGGTGCCACCTTTGGTACATACATGAGTGAATAAATATTCACCCCACCAGAAGCGCGGCTGCGATTGTTGTGAGTAGTATGTGTTTCATTTGCAAGCAGCTGGTCGGGATTGGATTCAGTTCGCCAAGGGCACCGGCGTGATTGCGGTTGGTGATTCCGACGAATACGACGACAACGCCGATAATAGGGAGACTCCCTATTTGGGGAAGTGACCTGGTGAGGCCGATAGTTTCCCGTTGCCATCCACTGCTACGCCGGGAAGATCGAATTGCTCAATGTTGCCCTGCTGTCGCCGAAGGATTCTTCAGCGATTCCCATGGAGTGAAGGATACTCAGGTACATGTCGGTCATGCGCGTGTCACCACTCTTCCAGTACTGCCTGTGCTTTAGGCCCATATTGGCGCCACCTGCAACGAGAGTCGGAAGGTTGACGTTTTTGTGGGTGGTACTGGCGCCGCTGCCGAACAGTACGATGGAATTGTCCAGCACGCTGCCGTTGTTGTCCTTGAACTCATTCAGACGTCCCAGGAAATAGGCTACCTGCTCACTCAGGAAGTGGTCGTATTTGGCCCACTCAAGGAGGCCATCTTTGTCATCCTTGTGAGAGAGGTTGTGATGGGTGTGCCTCATGCCGAGTTTGAGCGGGAAGGTATCGCTGATACCCATGCCGTCCTCCCGGTTCATCATGAAGGTGATACTCCGGGTAATATCTGCATCGAAGGCCAGCGCCATGAGATCGAAGATCGTTCGATAGTAGGATTGCGGATCGGTCTCCGGCGAAGCATCGAGATCGAGGTGCGAGTAGTCCTGCTTTTTAAGCGGGATATCGATCCATTTCTCCGAGGCTTCCAGACGCATCTCGAATTCGTTCAAGGATGTCAGGTACTGCTCCATCTTCTGCCCGTCAGCTCGGCCCAGTCGTTTGTCGAGAGCCTTGGCATTCTCGGAAACAGCATCGACCAGTTTCCTGTGCCGCCGCAGGCGTGCGCGCTGGGCATCAAGGGAATACCGGCTGCCCTTGAAAACGTTCTCAAAGATGCGACGAGGATTGTTCTCGGCCGGGATGGGCTTGCCCTTCTGGTCATAGGATATGGTAGCTGTACGCGACATGTAGCCGCTGCCCGCATCGATGGAAAAGACGAGCGAGGGTCGCCGACATAAGCCGCGCGTGTGACGAGCAACTACCTGGTCGAGGCCCATTGTGTTGTATTGGCCCGGCTTGGGATCATGAAGCGGGGCGCCCGTCAGCCACATGTCCGAACAGACATGAGGATCATTCCTCGGCCCGTTGGCATGGGCGAGGCCACCAAGAAAACTCACCTGGTCCCGGTAAGGGTTCAACGGCTCGTTCGACTTGCCAAAGATAAACTTCCCGTCCTTGTTCTGCCGGGGAAACCAGTTCCAATCAGCAATACCGTGTTTCTCTTCGGGAAGAGACATCCCGTTGGCACTGTAGATCGCGCAAAAACGGCGGGGCGGTTTCCCCACCACTTCCTCGCCCATCGCCTCAAGCAGAGGTAAGGGCAGGACGACTCCGGCGAGTCCCTTCAATACAGATCGGCGATCGAGTTTCAACTGGTTCTGCACGGAGTCATTTTAAACGTTCGCGAGTACGGAGTCTATTTGAATTGAAGATCGGACAAATTGGACGTGTTTTGGACAGAAACCCTCATTTTTCCATGAACATCGGGCTCTCAATCACGAACCGAACACAATCTTTCATACGATAACCCCCGGATCCGAGCACCTTTTTACCCTTATTTTTAAGGTACTCGAGCTCGTTGAAGGTGAGGCTTCGCCCGATGGCATAGCTGGCGAGGTGCTTTAGAAAGCTGTAGGCAACCTGGTCGATGCGATCGGTGGAGAGGTATTTCTTGAGAGCGTTGGAGCCAGCAACCTCTGTACTATCCGGAAGGGTTGAGCTGGCATCGACTTTCTTTTTTTTGAGCAACCCGGCTGCATCAAACTCTTCAAAAGGCAGGCCCCACGGATCAATTTTCTGATGGCACTGGGCACAGCCTTCCTGGCTGCGATGCTGCTCGAGCCGCTCACGCAGGGTCTTCCCTTTCGTCTCCTTGCCAAGATCGGGCACATTCGGGGGAGGAGGCTCCGGCGGTTCCGCGATGATCTTGCGCGCCAGCCACGCCCCACGCTTCACCGGGTTCGACTCATGCCCATCGGTAAGCCCCGAGAGGATCGCCACCTGGGTCAGGACTCCCCCGAGGCTCTTGCTTCCATGGCGCACCGGAACAAACTCGAACCCCTGCGAGTCGCCCCCATCGAGGCCGTAGTAGCTCTCCACCACCTCGTTCGCCATGATAAAGTCAGAGTCGATGAGATTGCGGAGTGGAAGGTTGTCGCGGATTAGATGCGCGACGAACTGAATAGGCTCCTTTCGCAGCTCCCTCCTCGTCTCCCGGTTCAGCCGCGGAAAGGCTCCGTGATTGATGTTCACCACATCAAATTTATCCAGGCTCAGCCACTGGGAGACAAACTCGTCGGCGAATTGCTGGAACCGATCATCTGCCACCAGGCGGTCAACTTCAGAAGACACGACAGCTCCTAGCTTCCTGCTCCTGGCAAACTCCAGGAGCTTCTCATCCGGGCTGGTGTTCCAGAGGAAGTAGGAAAGCTTGGCTGCCAACTCATGCGGAGAGAGAGGTTCCGCCTGAGGGCCAGCGCTCTCTTCAACTATAAACAGGAACTGTGGCGAAGTGAGCGCGACAAGGAGGGCATCCTTGATGCTCTGCTGGAAATCTTTCTTGCGGGCATAGCTCTCACGCCACACCGCGACTAGGGAGGCGAGCTCCTTCGCGGCAACAGGACGGCGAAAGGCCCTGGTCGCGAAACGCTCAAGCACCTCCCGGGCATAGGCCGGCGAGTCGCCTTTGAGTTTAGAAGGAATGAAAATCTCCCGGTGTCCCCTGGGCGGCCAGGTCTCGTAAAAGGGACCCTCAAATTCTACCGCGCCCAGGAGCAGTCGCGGCACCTGGCGGTCGCCGGAGGGCTCGCTCCGGATGGCGATCTCCCACAATCCGGCGAGGTAGTTGGCGTTGCCTTCCTCGGTCTCCGGAGAGGGGAAACTGCTGATCGGGGCGCGGAAGCTGTAGCGCTCGACCGTGGCTGAGGGTACAGTCAGGAGCTGGTCCACCCGGGTAGACCTGGGTCCTACGTCCGTCCTGACCCCGATATGCGCACTCACCGTTGGAACGCGCCTCTCGAAGGCGGCAAACTGCCGCCCCGGCTCGCTCTCAGAGCTGACCGGGGTCACATGAACCCGTCGCAGGTTCTTTCCATCTCCATTACCGATCTTGATTGGAGATGCGCCCTTGGCAAAACGAGCCACGAGGAAGGGAATGATCACCTCACCCTTCTTCAGCCGCGCGGTGTTTTTAAGGCTTTTTA
>Ga0209034_10001164_pt1 | contig 13028 bp, 14 predicted proteins | sample MarorgKNORR_S2LV_2_FD_188219 | JGI IMG/M metagenome (GOLD analysis project Ga0209034, IMG submission 188219) | Marine microbial communities from the Southern Atlantic Ocean, analyzing organic carbon cycling - 250m_A/KNORR_S2/LV (SPAdes) (version 2) | ecosystem: Environmental > Aquatic > Marine...
TGCCCCCGCCTGGTTGGCTGGCGCGAGAAGATCGGCAAGGAGAAACGGGCGTCGTATAAGGACTGGGAATACTGGGCCAAGCCAGTGCCCAGCTACGGAGACCCTGACGCTTCGATGTTGGTGCTGGGTCTGGCTCCAGCAGCCCACGGAGGCAACCGCACCGGACGGGTCTTCACCGGTGATGCCTCGGCAACCTTTTTGACTGAAGCGATGTACAAAGCAGGGCTGGCTAACCAGCCCAACTCAGACCACCGTGGCGACGGCCTAGAATTCAACGGGGCGTACGTCGCCGCGGCGGTGCGGTGTGTTCCTCCCGGAGATAAGCCAACCCCTGAAGAGCAACGCACCTGCCTTCCCTACCTGATCAGAGAATTGCAAACATTACCCAACTTAAAAGTGATCTTGGCCCTGGGGCACATAGCCTTTCGGGCGGGACTACAGACATTGAGCGAGATGGCATCGGAAAAAATTCGGGGGAAATTCCTCCACGGCGAGGTCTACCGGTTCGGGCCCAAGCTGCCCATGATGGTGGCCTGCTATCACCCGAGCCCACGGAACACTAACACCGGCGTGTTGTCTATGGACGCGTTGGTCAAAGTCCTCAAGCAAGCCAAAGACCTGAGTCTGAGCTGAACGGTTCGAGATGCCTATTGCCGTAGTAACCATTTGGTTCGATTACTTCTGCCCCCATTCATACCTAGGGCTTAAGCAACTTGAGCAATCAGCGGCTGAGATTGGATTTGAGATAGATCGCCGTCCGTTCCTTTTGCGGAAGGACTCTATCGACAAGCCCTTAGTACGACACGAGAGCAAGATACTGACGGATGTCTCACTAAGACAACCGCTCTACAAACCCGGCGAGAGTCTGGGAACGGAACCCGCATCCAATCGTTCAGTCAGCACCCTCGCTGTCCACGCGGCAACAGCCTATGCCAAAGATATAGGTCTTGACCGCGAGTTCTTTTGGGCAGCTTCCAAGGAATATTGGGGATTTGGGACCGACTTGGGGAACCTGTACACTCTGCGCAGGCTGGCCATGTACATCGGCCTTGACTGGCAAACTATGTGGCCCAAGCTAGAATCTGGTGAATATCACGGATTCGTCCTAGCTCAGCATGAAACGGCGGTGAAATCAGGAGTCACTCTAACTCCGTCATTTCTGATTGCCGGCAGGTTGCATTCAGGACCTATTAGTCCAGAGGAAATTAAAAACGCAGTTTAGGCGGTTTATCCTTCTCAGCCATTAACTTTGTGAGGAATCCATTGCGTGTGCTACCTAGATCTATCCCGAATGAAATCCTTCGTTTTACTCTGGTCGGTGGAGCGGCAACGCGGCATGTTACTCGACTTGAGCCTAAGCAAACGCACCCCGGCAACCTAGAAGAAGTTGCTTATGTTCTTGGCTAGAAGGACATTTTGGTCGAGGACGATCTTTCTGGACGAGATTCTCAATTGGCCTCCCTCTCTCCGCAGGATGTCTTCCCGGCTACCGACGTAGAAATCCTGGTCAACCTCGCCCCGATTGCGGTACATGACGAAGTTAGAGTAGACCCGCATCTGGTCCCGGGAGCCCTCTGCCTCAACCTCAATGTTGGTGATAATGTGGCGGGTGCGGGAAGGCGGGTCTTCAGCCCAAGCCATGCCGGTATCCAAACGGGCCACACGTCCTTCCAGCGTTTCTTTGGTCTCCTCCATGAACGCTAGCTCGTCTTCACCTGAGACCTCCTCTTCTTCATACTGAGAAGCGTCCAAGATAGAGATGGCCTTGCTGTTCACGGGATACCGATTGGACCGGGTTGGCATCCAATAACGGACGTCCTCGGAAAAGAGATCCAACCATTCGGAAAAGCGGCGGCTATCCAGCAGCCGGGCTTCCCGGTAGAGGAACTGTTCAACTTCCCTTAGAGTCCCATCATTCATCCGGGCCAGACCTGTTCCCAAGAGTCGGCCTGCATCAAGCTGGCCCACCGCTGGTAGAAATAGCGTGGGTTGCTGTCACTGAGCTTGAAGTCGCTGGCCCATGCTCCTAACTCTTCATCAAATCGGTCATGACCCAAGCCCATCTGGTAGTTCAGGGCGTACCTCCGGGTCACCGCTCCCCGGTTGGTACGAGTGCACTCCTCCCAATTGTCCATATCATCTTGCTCTAGCACTCCGGAGGGCCCAAAGGCCCTGAGGCCAGTCACCCGGAGGGCGTCCTTGACCTCTTGGGGAGCCGCCCTATCCACAAACTGACAGGAGATCACTTCAATTTTATCGGGACCTTTAGGATGCCAGACCCGGAAGCTACGGGAGCTGCCCCTAAGGAACGACATATGCGGGAATAGGGTGCCCACGTTGGGGGTTATCTTTTCCAACCTCGGCCCCAGACGAGATAAAGTCTCGGCCCTGATGGACTCCTCGTATTCCTGAATTATCTGCGTGGGTGCGCTGGAGTAATCTTCGGCACCCACGGCCAATATGCAGTGGCCGTTGCCTGGTGAGAGTGTGCCGCCACCAGGCGTTTGTCTGGCAGCCGGAGCCTGGGTAAAACCTGACGTTAAGGCGGAGAGGTGGTTCCAGGCCACATGGTAGGCGTCACCGCCAAAGTTCTCAGCAGGCAGTTTCCAATTACAAGGGATGATCCACCGATGGACGCCGCCTATAACCTCCACGCCGCCTTCTCGACGGTCGAAAAAGCTGTCCAGATACCAGGCCATCTCACCCAGATAATGCATCAAAGACGGGGCATCCTTATCGAACGTGGCGAACACCAAACCCTTATAGGTATCCAGTTGGGCAACGGGAACCAACCCCCATTTGGAGCGGTCCAAGTCGTTGTAGTACGCGTCTTGGAGGTTGGGCACACCCTGGAGGTTGCCGTTATTGCCGAAGGCCCAGCCATGATAAGCGCAGATGAAGGCAGATGCGTTGCCGTTGTCAGCTCGGCACAGGCGGTTACCACGGTGGGGGCACACGTTGAGGAACGCCCCAATCTTGCCGGAGGAGTCCCTCATAACCAGGACCGAGTCCTCACCCATGTATGTGGTGATGAAGTCTCCAGGTTCGGGTATCTGGGTTTCGTGGCACAAGAACAGCCAGCATCTGGCGAAGATACGTTCCAACTCTGCTTGGTATATATCGTCTTCGATGAAGATTCGACGACTAATCAGTCCGGCGTCGGCGTCAACCAGACTCTTCACATCTAGAACCATGGTATGCCTCCCGATAGAAGCGTTAGAAGCCGTTGGCTGTTTGGGCCGGGGTTAAATATACGGCCCTTGAGGGGTTAAGTATACGTTTCTTATCTTAGTCGGGACGCCTGGACCTTTATTTCGCGAGCGGCGCAACTCAGCCAAGTCATCCGCCCACAAACCTTCGGCCGAACCCGACCGCCAGTTCAGGATTTCCGTCGAAGGTTAAACGGCCATCCGCTAAGGCGTCCATGACTTGTAACCTACCGAACATGATCAACACATAGGTTTCTCCGTCGGACTCGAAGGTTACGTCCGGCTCCTCACTGCCAGCTGGCCCAACCTTAGCTCCATCAAGACCGATGATGATATCCTGTCTTGTGGCGAATGGACGATCAATAACAAAGCGATGGGAAATCGGTATAGTCAGCGAAGGGTCAGGGCGGAAGGCCCGGCGGGCGGCCCGGTCCACTCCTTCAATCAGCACCCTGACGGAATCGTCCGAAATGTGATAATTGGTTTCCAAGACCGACCTGATGTCCCAGGTGTGCATCGTAAGCTCGGCGATACGTTGGTTTAACAGTGCGTGCACGGGTTCCGGCCCTGGCGGCCAGTAGCAGAGGTTGTCCCAGTCTTCGGGCGTCACTGATTTGAAGACCTCTACCGTTTCGTCCACGCGCTGGTTGAAGTAGGTAACCAAGTCTTCCCCAAATCGCTCCCGCGTAGCCAGGGCTCGGTCAAATATGTTCTTTGAGAACCGATCTTCGTCGTGATCGGCCACTGACGGCGAGCCCTCTGGCGGCGAGTAATCCCCAAGTAACCCGCTACGCACCCGGGACGCATGGTCCTGGCCCGCAAGATGCCCTACCACGTCCGCCACATCCCAATCGGAGCAGGCACTGGGTGTCTGCATCTCCTCATCGGACAATCCGCTGAAGTACGCCTTGACGACCTCAACCTCTGATTCGAGTAACTTAACCCTGGATTCAGGTGTGCCCATTTTCTACTGACTATGCCTCTCCGATTTTCGACGAATGGGCCTGGGTCTGGTGGCAATGATACAGGAAAGAGCGGATCTGCCTCATGCCTCGATAATCAATACTGATCAACTAAGGTGAGGTCAGTTCAACCTGAATGTGCGATTTTGAGGTGATACTTCTGGGGCTGCCGACCCTGTTTTCAGAAAGGAAATCGTCGAAGTTCGATGTATCGAGATTTTCAGGGGATCGCTGGAAACGGCCACGCTTCCTATAGGTATTAACAGCACCGGTTGCAGTCAGTCTTGGCGTCATTCCCTCACGATATTTGCAATTTTGCTGACATCATCTATCCCAACGATCGGAAACCCGTTTTGCTGAGCAGCGGTGCAAAGCTTTTCCCTAGCTTCACCCCTTACGTATAAACCAGAATCTACCAGTACGAATGCCATGCCCAAGTCCACCGCCGCTTCTAGGTCATGGCTGGAATCGCCCACGTAGATGGCGCGGTCAACTTGTCTACCCAATCTTTCAATCGTCTTAGTCAAAATTTCCGGGTCCGGCTTGATCCGGCTCACGTCATCCACGGAAAACGTGGCGTCAAAATAGGCCTGGACTCCGTGGTGTTCCAAAACACTGTTAACCACCACCCGGCTGCTCATAGTCGCCACGGCCAGCTTGAATCCGCGTTCTTTCAATGAAGATAACAGGTCTTTCACACCTGCAAGCAAGACCACCTCGCCCGTGAGGTCTAACTGAAGGCTGCTTCGTAACTTAACTACCTCTTCCAGCATTTCGTCGGCTGGGCCTTTTCCGAAGTCCCTTTCCAGAAAATGGCCGAGCAATCTCCGAGCTCCGCCGCCAAAGACCTCCCTAAGGTCTTCGGCGGTCACCCAGACGTCGTAACGAGACAACGCTTCGATGGTGGCCCCTAAAGCGGCAGGCTGACTGTCCACCAACGTCCCGTCCAGGTCAAAGATGACGGTGTCGATCTTGTTTGGCATTACTTAATTAATCTACTTTAATGGGTTCTGGCCACAAAAAATCCAGAACAAAAGCCTCCGGATAGATCCAGAGGCTTAATTAAATCCGGTCACAGATAGTAACGGTAAGGCATTAGAGGGTTAGCCCCCTATCGCTACCTTGGAAACCCGTTTCTTCGTTCCTTATTGTACCGTTCTTAGTTGGCAGGCAGGATTCTATCATACTCAGGACATCAACCGAATGGAATTTGGACCAGATCAGTCCAAAGCCTACGAGTATGGTTCATGGGCACACGCTTATTTTCTAACAACGTCGGAAGGAGAGTATTACCGGAATCGTTTTTTCAAAACTGAACAGCTTCGACTGCAGTGATTCTTTTCATCAACCCTTTGGATGGCCTCAGATGGGTTCCTAGGTCCGCAGATTGATGAGCAACTTAGGATTCTCCTCTAAATGTTAGCAATGGCTTTTAGCCTGTGCATTGACGGTAACGGTGGCTGATACTAGGATGGCGCTCATGAAGTCTATGATTCAAGCAATCGTCCTGGGAGGAATAACATGAACCTGGGTTTATTCATGATGCCAGTTCATCATCCTGAAAAAGGGCTCAGCCGGACCATTAAAGAAGACATGGAAACCATTATTAAGGGAGACCGGCTTGGATTCGATGAAGCTTGGGTTGGAGAACACTTCACTATCCCATGGGAAAATCTACCGGCCCCAGATCTATTTATCTCCAAGGCGTTGGGCTTGACGGAAAATATCAAACTCGGTACTGGGGTCGTGCTGCTCCAACTCCACGATCCGAAAGACCTGGCACACCGCATTGCAATGCTTGATTACTTAGCAGAGGGGAGACTCTTGTTCGGAGTTGGAACCGGAGGAGTTCCGACTGAATACGAGTTTTTCGGGGTTGCACAGGACAACCGGCACGCTCGAGCAGCCGAAGTTCTGGACGCTGTATTACAGATCTGGGAGGCTGATGGACCACTCGACTACCAAGGTGAGTTCATAAGTGTAAAATCGCCGACGCCAATTCCCGAAGGGGGCTTAGGGTTATGGATGAAACCTTACACGAAACCCCACCCCCCCATCGCCGTAGCAGGAAGCAGCCCCAACTCTCCCACCATGGAATGGGCAGGCGAGCACGGCTGGATACCGCTTACGACAAGCATACTTTCCACCCCTCAAATCCCATCCCACTGGGAAGCCTACTCCAAAGGAGCCGCCAAGTCTGGGATCACCCCTGATCGGTCGGCCTGGAGAATTTGCCTAGACATATACGTTGCTGAAACTACCGAACAAGCGCGCCAGGATGTAATGCAGTGTGGGTTAGCGCGTACATACGAAGAATATTTCTTCCCGCTATTCAAGACGACGGGGTTTTTTGATCGCCTGAAGCCAGATCCCAGTTTTCCAGATGACGGGATCAATGTTGAATACATGATGGATAACCGTTGGATAATCGGGGATCCAGACTATTGCTTACGCAAGATAATGGACGTTTACGACACGGTAGGTGGATTCGGCACGCTGTTACAGTTGACTCATGACTGGGACCCACCGGAGAAAGGATGGAAATCGCAAGAATTATTCGCAAAACATATCGCGCCTGAGTTGAGGAAGTTGCCCCCAACGATTGCGTGATTTATTTGTTCTGTGTACTCAGACCAGGAAGCTTGGGTAGCCACACACGCAGAATGGGATGTAAAAGCAATATCCGGACACTTACCGATACGAGCTAACCTGCGCCACTGACATCATTAGTGTTCCTGTCTTGTGCAATTTCTAGTCCAGCCTCCGGTAGTATAGCGCTTTTATATGTATTATGTTATGTCAATACAGCCACAACAGGCGCAAAAATTCAATACAATACGCATATACGCAGATGTGAATTAAAGGGACCTAAACCATTGATTAGTCCGATAATCCGGCAGATGATAGCGGAGCTTTGGTCCGAAGATATAACCCGCGGAGGGAAAGTTATACACCAGCTCCTGAAACAGGAGCCTATAAACCCTCCGAGCCTGAGGTTCGTCCAAAACGAGGTAGGTAAGTTAAACAAAGGCGTAAATAAACTGGAGCCGAGAGTAGAGCTGGACCTTTGGCAGCACGAGTGGTACGACGATCCAGAAAAAGTCCCTGTCTTACTGACTCTCCACTACATGCGAATCGAAGTCGAAGGCCCGGACTCCGCGATAATATGCGTGGAAGAAGCTAGTTGGGCCCTCAAGATAGCCAAATTTTTTGACCTCTCCTCTCCCATGCATGCCTACCTATTATTCAGGTTTGCAGTTACTTACGCCAAATGGGAATTCATGGCGAGGCTCTTGGACAAAACATTTGATACCCGAGAATTAGATACGGCTTTACTTGGATTCTCGGGATTTCTCAGAGGGAAACGCCCTGCGACGAATCTTCGGTTAATCCGGCATTTCCTTTCGGACCTCAAACGCCTAAGACCCGAATATCTAGGAGATGCCAGAACAGAAGAACTTGGATCCCTCGGTTCCTTGGAAGAACTACTGGCACACGAAGGGACCAGGGACGCATCCCTAGAGATTGACCAATGGAAACAATTGGAGTGGGAATTAGCCAGAATCGAAAGGGAGCGTTTCATTGCAGAAGGCCGGTTCCAAGGTTCCGAGAATACAGATTGGGAACGATCGGCAGATAAAACATATTTCGAGAACCAGGAGAGTGATATTCGCCTCAAAGCAGCAGATTTATACGGAACTCCAGAAGGGAAAACAGCGTACGAGCTATTCACTAAGGATATAAATGTACAAACTTACTTGCATTTTCCGTGACATTTGTAAAGGTATGGGGCATGACAGCAGGAAATAACAAACCAAGACGAAGCAAAAGCGGTTAGCTAGCCCGTGAGGCCTTTCGAAGTGCAGCTCCACTACCTGAGCAGACCCGGACTTCATTGATGCTTCGACAGAGAACTTACGTCAAGACAATCAGTACCCGATTGGGGCATTCAAGTGTCTCTTTCACCATGGACACCGATCCCGATATCCTAACAGGTATGCAAAAGGCCGCTATGGGGGAGGTTGAAGAGGTGGGCGGTGTACCCAGCTAAAAACTTCCGAAGAGGGTAGATATTTCGTCGGACAAGCGGAAACCAGAGAATCAGGAGTCACAAACACAATGTCGGAACAAGAAAAAGCGCTGATAAGAATGGGTACACACCGATTCGTCAGAAATATGTTGCGCAGTATGACCGTTTTGCTCACAATCCCTTTTATTATATTATTCTCAGTTTGGGGATACCTAGATGGCAAGAATACTACGGATTGGGTAATGAGCCCTTTAACTATTGTCGTCGGAATCGCTTTTAGCGTGATAACCCTAATCATCGCCAGGATTTACTATAAAAGGGACGTGACCGCTATATTTGAAAGCTTTGCTAAACCAGCTCCTACAGACTCTCGAACTCCTCCTACCAGTCCGATCTATTGATGAGCGGAGACGTCCGCCAGTTTCAGATTGGAGTTCCTGTGCCGGCAAGGTCGAATAATTAGGTAGCAACTTGGAGAAGACAAAACCCCCCTGAACAATTCAGGGGGGTTTTTTGTGCCTGTAGTTTGGTAGGGCGTAGGGGATTTGAACCCCTGATCTCCGCCTTGAGAGGGCGGTGTCCTGGGCCGCTAGACGAACGCCCCACGCATCAACTGCCGGACCGCTCGGCCCACGAACGGATCCAGCCCGATAATGCTACCAAACACGACCGTCGGTTGTAAATCACAGCCCTATAAACCTGTTCCCAGTGCCTAGTTGACGATGAAATCACCGAACATTGTGAAGTTGTGGCCAGGGAAAGTGCAGACGAATTGGTAATTTCCGGCGTCGGGAGCCGTGAATTCGGCATCCGTGCTTTCGCCAGGTCCGATCAAGGTGGTGGCGCCGAATACCCGAGCGTCGCCAACGGGGAGCCAGTGATTGTCCTGCCCTGCGGCCAGGCCGTCGGTTGCAACCGCATCCTTGGTGCCAGCCTCAACCAAGGCCCAGTTATGGGAGTTGACGCTGGAAGAATTGTTGAATGTCACCACGACCTCTGAGCCTGCAGCCGCCGTCATTGAGGTTGAGCTGAACTGAAGAGCGTCGCCGCTGACGTCAATGGCTAGCTTGACCGTGCCGCTCGTTCCACCTGCGGGAGCTGGGGCAGCCGTTGCGGGGACCGCGGTCGGAGCCGCGGTTGGTTCAGGAGCTCTATCACCTTCTGGAATGGTAGCAGGCGGGGCCGGGGTCGCCGTCGCGTTGGGGTCGGCTTCGTCGGCGCTGCAGGCGACGGCCAAGAGCATGACCGCGCTCAATACCGCAGACAGAATCACTAGTGATATTCTCACTGGTTGGCCTCCAAATCATCAACTCTATGAACTTGATTAACCAAGTAATTATAGGCGGAGAATTACTTTGTTATTTTTATCACAAACTATGTGTGCTGTCAACGGAATTACTCATCGATCGGCCTTGCTCAGTCTGCCATATTCGCGCAGACATGACGATGGTCGCTTTCGACTCTGGATACGTTGTAACCATCTGAATTATCATGTCGGTCAGAACGACAATCCAAGCTAGTCCTCGCCAACAGGTGAAACCGTGGACATCGGCAAGTTTCCTCCGTCATTACTAGAGCAACTGCTCCAAATGAACGAAATCACTGACCCTCGGGTCATCTTAGGGCCCGGCACTGGTGAGGACGCTGCTGTATTGGACCTTGGTGAGACGCTGCTGGTGGCCAAAAGCGACCCCATAACCTTCGCCACCAACCTAATCGGCCGGTACGCGGTGCAGGTGAACGCCAACGACGTCGCCTGTACCGGCGGAACCCCACGCTGGTTCCTAGCCACTCTACTCGTCCCAGAGCGCTTCACAGAAGCCCAGGCTAAAGAATTGTTCACGCAGGTGCTAGATGCCTGCAATGAGATAGGTGTCACCCTTATCGGCGGCCACAGCGAGATTACGTACGGTATCGACCGGCCACTGGTCGCTGGAACGATGCTAGGAGAAGTCTCACGAGAGCGTTTAGTGCGCACCGCAGGTGCGCAGGAAGGTGACAGCATCGTAGTGACGAAAGGCATCGCAATCGAAGGCACAGCACTTTTAGCTCTCGAACGAGCTGACGACCTCCGAAAAGCCGGTGTGAGAGCCGATACTATTAAACTGAGTGCGGAGTTATTAGATTTCCCGGGTATAAGTGTGATAAATGATGCGCGTATCGCCTGCGACAATGCCCAAATACATTCTATGCACGATGTGACCGAAGGAGGGCTGGTCACCGGACTTCGAGAAGTCGCAGCTGCTGCAGGTTTGGGTTTGGCTATCGAAGAAGGCAGTATTCCGCTATTGGAACTAACTCAAGAAGTCTGCCAAGCACTGGGCCTTAACCCATTGGGACTGCTGGCCTCCGGCGCATTGATCATTACACTTTCTCCGGTCGAAGTCCCTTCTTTACTTGCCGCTCTGGAGAAAAATGGAATCGACGGTTGGGAAATCGGCGTGATGATGGCGCCGGAAGAGGGGTTCGTCTACATAGGACGCGAAGGCGAAGTCGAGCTACCTAAGTTCAGCAGAGACGAATTGGCCCGTTACTTCAGCCGCTAAACGCCCTAGCCTGACGCAGGGCATCTCACATCAAGATGCCCAATTCTTTAATCGCTTCTGCCGCACGTTGTTGCCCCGGTACTGTCAGCGACCACCCATTCCCCTGCGCGATGAACATATCCCGCTGTTTCTTCATATGGGAGGCGAAATTTGGGGCGTCATACGCGCTGTATTCGCGGCATACTTCAATCAGACGATCCTTGGAGAACACCGGTGAATCTTCAGTCAACAACTCGCCAACCCCAAGCAACAAAGCCAGTTTTACCTGCTTCTTGGAAATGGTCCTTTCGTTCAGGTCTTTAACGATAATACGATATGACTCGCCATTCAAATGATAGACCCGTGAAATGGATAGACTAGGTATTTGATACTGGTCCAGGAATATGGGTCCGCGGTGACCTTGCTGCTGCGACACGGTCGAATCAGTAGGTTCATGGAAACCGTTCCTGGTGAATAGGGGAGTTTCAGAAGGCCTATCAAGTGGAAGCCCGGATGCAGATCCGCTCTGCCTCTGAAAGGAATCAGGCTCGGCCAATACCCGAATCAATGCTTCAAAACACGGGACCTTGTATTTCTCGGGGCACCGTTCCGCCAGCCTCACGGCTTCATCTAGATGCTCGGATACGTTTTCGAACATGCAGCCCCTCCAATCACCACCACTGGGTCGGCGTCATCGGGCCGCTGGACGCTGAGTTCAACGCTATCCTCAGACCCTTCGCTCAGTATATCGCCGTAGATATCCTGCTTCAATTATTAATGGCCTTTCAAATGGGCATAATTAAACGGCCCATCCTTCAAGGGTTTGATGGGCCATCAGCTCTATGTGTACTTGTTGTGTTTTACATTTAATACAGATGTTTCAGCTCTGGTACACCTCCAAAGATTGCCTGAGCTGCTCAGTTGTGATATTGCCACCACTGATGGTTATTGCTACCTTTTTCCCCTTTACCTTTTCTGGGTGCTTGATCGCACCAGCTAGAGCTGTGGCCCCTGCTCCTTCAGCCAGGGTGTGGGCTTTATCGACAAGGGTCCCGATGGCCCGCTGAATATCGGAGTCACTCACCAAAAGAAAATCGTCCAATAACTCCTTCATAATCTGTTGCGGCAATGCATACCCGGACCTTGTGGCCACTCCCTCGGCAATGGTCTTCATCTCCGCTTCAACTAACTCACCTTGCTTCCACGAAATGTAGCCGGCAGGCGCCTGTTCAGATTGGACAGCCAGTACTTCTATAGATGGGTCGATTCCTTTTGCGACTATACAAGCCCCTGCGACCCCAGAACCGCCCCCCAAAGGGAGCATCAGGACCTCGACGTCTGGAAGGTCCTCCACGGTTTCAAGGGCTTGAGTACCCACGCCGGCTATTATCACGGAATCGTTTACCGGATGGACGAACCGGTAACCCTCTTCTTTGGCCAAGGCCTCGCAATGAACCCGGGCGGCATCGAAATCGGCTCCGTGAAAAATTATCTCCGCGCCCAAGGCTCTCATCGCCGCTACTTTGTTCGGGTTGGCACCTTCAGGGAGCCCGATGATGGCCTTCACGCCGAATAACTTACAGGCGCTAGCGATCGATTGGCCGTGGTTGCCCGAGGATGCAGTGATGACGCCATGGTTTTTCTCTTCATCAGTCAGGCTGGAAAGCAGGTTGATTCCGCCGCGGCCTTTGAAGGCGCCTAGAGGTAAGTACTCATCGTGCTTCAGGTACACTTCGGCTCCTAGCACTTCACTGAGGCCTGCAGAATAGTGTAAAGGTGTACGAGCCATATGCGGTGCGATAGTCTTCTTGGCTCGGTAAACGTCTCTAAGAGTGGGTGCCTCCATATTTTCCTGCCTTTTTAACGGAATCGTTTTACGAGTTTCAACCAGCTTATTGGCCTCATATAGCAGTGTCAACGACCCAGGTCAGTCTCGATGTTCACTCCTAATAACTTTGATTCGGTGATAGATAAACCAAGCCACTGCCACGATGATGATGCCGGCGATTGGGAAGTCGAAGGGCCGCATCACCTGCCTCATGTCCTCCCAGTTCTCCCCCAGCTTGAAGCCACCATAGGCCAAACCAAGGCTCCAAGGATAGGAACCAACAAAGGTGTAGAAGCTGAACTTCCAGAAGTTCATGCGTGCTATACCCGCCGGCACACTTATAAACCCCCGTAACACCGGTAACATCCGGGATGCGAATACAGTAAGTTCACCGTACTTCTTGAACCAATCCTCGGCTAGGTCCACTTCGTGCTGGGTGACCAAAACGTATTTCCCATATTTCTTCAATAAGGG
>Ga0209034_10001171_pt1 | contig 12966 bp, 9 predicted proteins | sample MarorgKNORR_S2LV_2_FD_188219 | JGI IMG/M metagenome (GOLD analysis project Ga0209034, IMG submission 188219) | Marine microbial communities from the Southern Atlantic Ocean, analyzing organic carbon cycling - 250m_A/KNORR_S2/LV (SPAdes) (version 2) | ecosystem: Environmental > Aquatic > Marine >...
AGTCATCCTGACCGCGGGTGTAACGTTCACAGCAGCCTCCGTGGTTTCAGGACAGGCGCCCGACTCATTGGCTCCAGCGTTTGAATGGGATCCTAATGACCCTCGTGTGGGGCTCGGAGCTGGATGGATGGATGCCGAGTCAGCAATCTCAAACCTCGAACATATCGGAAGTGTACCTCGCCCCGAGGGCTTCTTCGATCCCGCCACTCCCGGCGCCGAGAACCTCAAGAACAGTGATTTGGCTTTTCAGGGAAACTACCTCTTCCAGGGCAATTACAACGGATTTCAGGTCTTCGATATCTCTGATCCCAGAGACCCGCAACTTGAGGCAGGAATCATCTGCCCTACCGAGCAGGGAGATTTGACCGTTTACGGTGACCTCCTGATTGTGTCTGCCCAATCCAGGGCCAGCCGACTCGATTGTGGAGTTCAGGGTGTTGCGGACTCGATTAGTGTAGAGAGGATGAAGGGTATCCGGATCTTCGACGTATCCGATCTACAGAACCCTAGGCAGGTCGCCGCAGTGCAGGCTTGCCGGGGGTCGCACACCCATACACTAGTCACTGACCCCAATGACGAAGAGAACATATACGTCTACATCCAGGGAACGAGCGGGCCCCGACCTTCGGAAGAGTTAGCCGGATGCTCTAACGCAGGTCCCGAGGACCCGAGCACTTCACTTTTCCGAATAGAGGTAGTTCGTATACCGATTGACGCACCCGAGGAGGCTGAGATTGTGAGCCTGCCGCGGCTGTTCGCCGACGCCCAGACGGGCAACATCGCTGCCCTGTGGGGCGGAGGTGATCACGGACCAGGGACCCAGGAAACAAGCGGCACAAACCGGTGTCATGACATCACGGCCTATCCAGAGATTGGGCTGGCAGCCGGCGCATGCTCAGGTAACGGAATCCTCCTCGACATCAGCAACCCGATTAACCCGGTGCGTCTCCATGAAGTAGTGGATCCCAACTTCGCCTATTGGCATTCCGCAACGTTTAACAATGACGGCACCAAAATCCTCTTCACTGACGAGTGGGGTGGCGGCCGGGGAGCCCGTTGCCGTGCTTCAGATCCACCGACATGGGGTGCCGATGCAATCTTTACCCTTGAGGACGGAGAGATGGAGCTAGCAGGCTATTATAAGCTCCCCGTGCCCCAGACCTCCACAGAGAATTGCGTCGCCCATAACGGTTCGCTGATTCCAGTGCCTGGACGGGACATCATGGTCCAGGGATGGTACCAAGGTGGCCTTTCCGTGATGGATTTCACTGATCCAGCAAACCCGTTTGAGATTGCATTTTTCGATCGTGGACCAGTGAGCGCTGAAGCGCTCTTCTCGGGTGGCTATTGGTCCACGTACTGGTACAATGGTCACATCTATGGCTCCGAGATTGCTCGGGGAACCGATGTGTTTCGCCTTGTGGCGAATGAGCATCTTTCTCAGGCTGAGATCGACGCAGCCGAGTTGGTCATGGTTGATCAACTCAACCCACAACATCAGGAAAAGATGGAGTGGCCAACAGCTGTTCCCGTAGCTCAGGCATACCTTGACCAAATGGTAAGAGCGAATCGGATTCGTACCGAGAGCGCAGATGCACTGTCGGCGGTGCTCGAACAAGCTGATCAGGGCACCGCATCCGCGGGGAATCTACGCAACGCTGCTGCTAACCTCGACGCTGAGATTGCAGCTATCGCCGCTGGAACAGCAGGGGGAGACGCCGACCGGATGGCCAAGCTTGCAGATGTTCTACGGGAGCTCGCCAACTAAGGAGAACACCTCCTAAGCTGGTCGCCTGTCGGTAGGCTATATCCCGGCCTATAATCGCCGACGATGGATATTTCCCGAAGAGACCTTTTCAAGAGTTCAGCCCTCGTCGCCGGGGGCGGCCTTGTCAGCGCACTCGGTTTCGACCTTGAGCCCGCGTACGCTCAATCGCGTGAGCTGAAAATTTCCAACGCTCGCCAGTACAAGACTGTATGTCCCTACTGTGCAGTCGGCTGCGGCACCATTGCATACGTGCATGGCTCGGGAGGGCTCAACACGGTCAACTCTGTGATCCACGTTGAGGGCGATCCTGATAGCCCGATCAACGGAGGGACACTGTGCCCCAAGGGCGCAGCCCAGATGCAGCTTGCCATGAATCCTCGTCTTGAAAAGAGCCCTAAGTACCGAGCCGCAGGCTCCTCCGAATGGGAAGACGTGGACTGGGATTGGGCGATGGAGTGGTTTGCCCGCAAATTTAAGGACGCCCGTGATGCCACTTTTGTGGAGGAAGACGACCAGGGACGGACGGTCAACCGGTGCGAAGGCATCGGCTGGGTCGGCAGCGCTACCGTAACGAATGAAGACGCCTACCTAATCACAAAGACGATGCGGACAATGGGCCTGGTGTATATCGATCACCAGGCCCGTATATGACACAGCCCCACGGTGGCCAGTCTGGCCGCGAGCTTTGGTCGAGGGGCAATGACAAATCACTGGAAAGACATCAAGAATGCCGATGTCGTTCTGGTGATGGGAGCTAACCCAGCGGAAAATCACCCGTGTGGGTTTAAGTGGGCACTTGAAGCGAGAGATAATAGAGGCGCCACGCTCGTCACTGTTGATCCACGCTACACCCGCACGTCCGCGGTAGCAGATCGGCATCTTCAGATCCGACCAGGCTCTGACATTGCTGTCATCGGCGGCTGGGTCAATAAGATTCTCTCCGAAGAGCTATACCACGACGAGTACGTGCGCCTTCACACGAACGCGTCATTCATCGTCGGGGAGGGGTTCGGTTTCGATAACGGTCTCTTCGTAGGCTTTGATGAAGCGACAGGGACTTACGACCGCTCGACCTGGGATTACGAACGCGGGTCGGACGGGTACGTGCGTCGTGACCTGACGCTCGAGCACCCCAGGTGCGTATTTCAGCTTCTAAAGAACCACTACAGCCGCTACACCCCAGAAGTGGTCGCCCAAATTGCTGGATGTTCGGTGCAGGACTTTGAAGCCATGGCCGACATCGTCTGCTCGACAGGCACTGCGGAGCGAGTGGGCTCGATCATGTATGCGGTCGGCTGGACGATGCACACCGTCGGTGCGCAGATCATCCGCACTGCAGCAATTATGCAGCTCCTCATGGGTAACATCGGTCGGCCCGGTGGAGGCATCAACGCGCTGCGGGGGCATGCTAACGTCCAGGGCGCGACAGATCATGCAATCGTCGCAGGCATTCTGCCGGGGTATCTGCAGGTGCCCCATCCGCAACAGCAGACGCTTGCTGCACACTTAGCCGACCACACGCCTCGTCCGCTCGTGCCAGATTCGGTGAACTACTGGGGCAATTACCCGCGCTTCCTCGTATCGCAACTCAAGGCTTGGTTCGGAGATTCCGCCGGACCTGAGAACGAGTTCGGCTACCACTACCTTGGGAAGCAGGAGGAGGATGCCACTTGGCTCTCTATGTGGGACCAAGCGTACCAGGGACGTATGAAGGGCATCGTCGCACTCGGCTTTAATTGCTTGCTGGCCGGACCCGATGTGCCTCGACTTACCCGAGCAATGAGTAACCTCGAGTGGAAAGTCGTGATCGACCCATTTTTACTCGACTCGGCTGAATTCTGGGGCGCACCGGGCGTAGACCCCAGTGAAATTGATACGGAGGTCCTGTACCTACCAGCTGCTCACTGGATTGAGCGTGGAGGCTCCTTCACGAACTCGGGTCGCTGGGCACAGTGGAAGGAAGCAGCAATCGACATCCCAGAGGGTGTCCGCTCCGACACCTCGATTCTTTCTGACCTCTTCTGGCGTGTAAAGGACCTTTACGAGGAAGAGGGCGGTGCATATCACGAGCCCATAGTGAATATGCAGTGGAACTACCTCAATCCGCGTGAGCCTACGCTTGAAGAAATCGCCCAGGAGATTAACGGGTACGACCTTCAGGCCGGGGAACTACTGTCTTCCTTCGGCCAGTTAAGAGACGACGGCACTACGTCATCAGGCAATTGGCTCTACGCTGGGAGCTGGACAGAAGAGGGCAACATGATGGCCCGACGCGGCACGCAGGACCCGGCGGGGCTCGGCTTCCATCACGACTGGGCCTTTAGCTGGCCACTGAATCGCCGTGTGCTTTATAACCGAGCCTCAGCTGACGCAGAAGGAGAACCATGGGATCCAGAGCGGGTTGGAATCCGCTGGAACGGTTCCCGCTGGATCGGGGACGTTCCAGACTACGGGCCTACGACACCACCCGACCAAGCTGGTGCATTCATCATGACCGAAGAAGGCGTAGCTCGGCTCTTCACAAGAGGGCTTGTCGACGGACCATTTTCGGAGCACTACGAGCCCGTAGAGAGTCCGACCCCCAATATCTTACACCCTGAAATTCCTGTGAATCCGGCGGTACGCTGGTACGACGGTGTCCGTGAGACACTGGCCAGTAGCACGAATGACTACCCTTATGCAGCAACAGTCTACCGCGTTGTGGAGAGAGAGCATTTCGTGACCTCTTTCGTGCCCCAATTGGTTGAGATCATGCCAGACTTCTTCGTTGAGGTGCCTGAAGGCCTGGCAGATGAGAAGGGCATCGAGAACGGTGAGCGCGTGCGCGTCTGGTCGGCACGTGGCGAGGTGGAGGGCGTAGCTGTTGTGACAAAAAGGATCAGGCCGCTGAATGTGAACGGTGAGACGTGTTGGACCATTGGCATTCCGGTGCACTGGGGCTTCAAGGGCATCACAACTGGGTCTATGGCTAATTCACTGACGCCATTTGTTGGCGATGCCAACACGAATTGCCCTGAGTTCAAAGCCTTTCTAGTGAACATAGAGAAAGCCTAATGCCTCAACTCACCGGGAACGGTTTTGCGATCAAAAGAATATCTGCGAGCTCTGAGCCCTCTCCGAGTATCCGCTCTGGACCAGCGTACGCGAAGCTGGTGGATATCTCCCGCTGCATAGGGTGCAAGGGGTGCGAGGTCGCATGTAAGGAGTGGAACGAGTTAGGTATCGAACCAACCGAGAACTTCGGGAGCTTCCAGAGTCATAGGGATCTGACCCCCGACACTTGGCTCCTAATGCGCTTCAACGAGGTCGAGGTTGGTGAGGACGTTGAATGGCTCATCAAGAAAGATGCATGCCTCCACTGTGCGGAGCCCGGGTGTCTTTATGCCTGTCCCGCCCCGGGAGCAATCGTCCAGTATGAAAACGGGATTGTGGACTTCAATCAGGACTCCTGTATCGGATGCCAGATGTGTGTGTCAGGCTGTCCATTCGACATCCCGCGCTTCAATCCGGATACTCGGAAGGTCTATAAGTGCAACATGTGCGTCGACCGGGTTGAAGCAGGCCTCGAGCCTGCGTGCGTAAAAACTTGCCCGACTAACGCTATCTCGTGGGGAACCAAGGAGGACATGCTTGGGCTCGCAGACCGGAAGGTTGAAGGTCTTCAAGCGCGCGGATTCGGTGAGGCTACCGTCTACGACCCGGCGGGCGTGGGCGGCACCCACATGATGTACGTGGTGCCGCGTGGAGATCAACTCGAGGACTACGACCTTCCAGCTAATCCAACCGCCAGCCCGGGAGCATTGTCGGCCCTCCAGGGCCTCAAGAAATTGGGTGCCTCGACGTTAGGGCTCGGACTTCTTGCGGCTGGCCTACACTACCTCGGTTTTGGGCCTCAGGAGCCTGAGGAGGAGAACACGCCGTGAGGCCTGCGAAGATCCAGCGATTTACTTACGTGGAGAGAATCGTCCACTGGCTAGTAGGTCTCTCCTTTGTTTTCCTTCTACTCACCGGTCTCGCGTTCTCACACCCTCGGTTGTATTGGATTACCACCTTAGTTGGTGGTGGATCTACGGCACGGGTACTACATCCGTGGATTGGCGTACTCTTCTCCACATCATTTATCGCGATGTTTTTGATCTGGGTGCGGGACATGAAGCTTGACGCAAAAGATCGAGCTTGGCTCGCGGCTATCCGCCACTATGCTGTGCATGACAAGGAGAGGGTGCCACCTACCGGCAAGTACAACGGTGGCCAGAAACTCTTTTTTTGGGGCATGACGGTCTTTGGATTTCTGTATCTACTTACCGGCATCCCTATGTGGATGCCGGAAGGCTTTTTTGGAATGGGGCCGTTCTATGGAGATGCAGTGAATGCGAGCCGGCTCGTACACTACCTGTTGACCGTTGCGGGAGGACTTCTGCTGATCGCGCACGTGTACTTGGGGACCATCGCCTACCCAGGGACGCTGGGAGCGATGCTTCACGGATCAGTGACCCGTGCCTGGGCCAAACTCCATCATCCGCTCTGGCACAAGGAACAGTCCGAGTCTTGAGCGAGGCCTTGTGGGCCACTCGACGGGCTCGGGCAGGCCAAGTGCTTCGTGAAGCCCCTCATGCCGAAGAGCTTCTCTTATTCTATATCAGACTCACAGAGCTGCAGGAAAGTGTGGCGGAGTCACTACCCATTGATAGAATCATCGAGGCGGTTCCTACTGCTAAAGCTAATGAGCCGGCACTGAGCCCCAAGCATCTGCCAGTAGGTGAGTTACTTCTACTTTTTGAGGGATTCCTCAGGAGGGTCACGGGTGTCGGAACCGATGTGATCGCAGCAGGTGCACGAGCGCTGCTCGGCGCGACTCCAACCCAAATGGAAGCCACCCTTTGCACTGCAGAGGGGTTTCATGCTCGGGCGTTTCTTGAACCCGTGATGACGAGGTTAGCCGCAAACACCTCAGAGCCGAACATCAGCAAGGACCCGAAACACTGCTACATCTGCGGGTCACGGCCCGTAGTGTCGTTTATCCAAGACCTACCAGACACCCTAGGAAGCCGAAGCCTGGCCTGCTCGCTCTGCAGTACCGAGTGGCGGATTGACCGCTTGAGATGTGTAAACTGTGGAGAGACCAATGCGGATCAACTTCTTGTTCATAATGCCGAGTCGATTCCGCATGTGCGCCTCGAAGAATGCCGCACGTGTCGCGGCTACCTCAAGACTGTCGACCTTCGCGAACGCGGTGATGCTGTGCCCGTAGTTGAAGAGCTCGCCACGATCGAAATGGACCTTTGGGCACGCGATGAGGGACTCGAAAAGCTGCAACTCAACATCTTGGAGCTATAGAGGCTAAAGTCACCTGAGCGGCGCAACGCCTCAGGGCCTGCTCATCGCTCACCTTTTTTATCCCTGTCAAAGCCTGAGAAGCCGATTCAATTTGATGACGAACCCGCGACCTACGAGTTCCGACCAACGATTGAGCACGTCCGTGTCTCTGGCCTCTGTATAAACGAGGAACAGCTCACTACCGGGAGCCCACTCCCAGCGAAGACGCAGGTCCGATGTGAAGCTGTCGCTGCGGGAATTGTATTGGACAAGACCACTCACAAACATCCGAGGTGATACGGTATAGGTCAGCCGGGTTACGGCCACGTGCTGGTCAAAGCGACCCTGCGGAAGGTCGAGCCAATTAAAGGAAATGCTCGGCTCGACCGAAAGCTGTGGCGTCAGTTCTAGCCGGGTTTGCCGGAGCCCTACTGAAGTGAGGTCGCCACCGTAATACCTGCCACGGCGCGCGGAGACGGTAGCCGAGACAGGTCGCTGGCGGCCAAAAGTGAAAAATGCTTCTGCGTCCTGGAATGAGTACCGGCCACCCGGAACAAGCGCGCCTGAAATCGCCTCATCTTGAATAAGATTCTCGTACTGATCATTGAAGCCTAAGCCCAATTGGTCGCTGCTCTCAAACTCAAGGCGAAATTGCCCACGTCGAGAACGGCTCTCGACATAGCCAATCCGCTCGTTCTCGATGTAATCAAGGTCTCCCTGGAACGTGAGTTGTCTAATTGAGGAGACCGATTCTAGCCTCGGGCTAAACCGACCTGACAAAGTGCTCTGACGGAATCCTCTTCTCCGCAAGAAACCCATTTCCGGATTGAAATTATCTCCTACAACCAGGTGATCCATCTGGCCACCCCAGGAGTCCGCATCGTAACTGAACTGACCTCGATAGCTCTCATCATGACCGCTCATGCCATCGGTCCGCGTCCGTGAGTAGTACCCCAGAAGGCCGGCCTCATCCGAAAACGCGAACCACCCATCCATGCCCCACGCTTGGTTCGAACCATCGGCGGCCACTAATGACGTTGTTCGATTTTCGAACAGCACTCCGACCGTACTTCTGGAGAAGAGGTCACGCCGGAGCCGGAGCACTGTGAAGTTCGTCGGTTCCGCCTCCACCGCCGGTACACCATCCGTCTGGATATTCACTGCACCCACATCAAATGAACCAACCTTACCCGTCAAGCGGCCTCCGGCGACGATCGGCACTTGTTGGCCGTCTTGAAGCCCGATACCTCGGCTATAGAATAAAACTGGCGCACCGCCACGTCCGCGGCTGCTTCCACCCCCACCTACACCGGAACTGCCACCACCTCTTCCAAAACCGCCCGTTCGAGCCCCGGTCCCAAAGTTAAAAATCCCCTGACTCTCTAAGAAAAACTCACGCTTCTCTGGGAAGAAAAGGCTAAAGCGCGTGAGGTTGACCTGTTGCTCATCCGCCTCTACTTGAGCGAAATCAGGATTGAACGTCAGGTCTGCTGTAAGGTTCTGAGTCACACCGTACTTCACGTCCAGACCCAAATCACCGTGAGCATCCTTAGAGGCATCAGAATCCACGTTGAAGTCATTACGGAGTCCTGAGATCACATACGGCTTGACCTCTACATTTTTCCTACTGGTGGGGGGAGCCTCAATGCCAACCAGCGTGCCGTATCTCGACACCCTGAACGTCCCAGTCGACCCGTTCGGCGCCACGGCCGTCGGAACGAACGTCAGGAAGTTCCATTCATTACGCCGGGCCACGGAACGTCTCATCTGGATTCCCCACACTTGCTCCGTACCCGAGCGGTAACGAACCGACCGGAAAGGGATGGCCATCTCGACGGTCCAGCCACCGTCGAATTGCCCGGTTCGGATCTCAGTGACTGGATTCCAGTCGCGGTTTGGGTTCCCCTCATTTGTAATCTGCTGGTCGGTGACCCCGCCCAGAGCGTTCACATAAAAACCAATCGAGTTTCGCCGGTCGTAATACGTGTCTAGGTAAACGCCGAAGTTGTCGTTCCGGCTCAAGTGCCGGGAGTCTCGCCGCATCTCGTTGGCGATCCAAGCGTCCTGTCCTCCTGAGTCCCACACTCTCGCAGACACATAGACGTTGTCGTCGTCGAACGCGACCCATGCTTCAGTTCGTTCACTCGGCTCAGCCCCCTCGATTGGCAGGGTCTGGATGAAGCCACTCATCGAAATGGTCGTTTCGTAGAATTCTTCGTCCAGCACCCCATCGATGCGGTGTCCTTCGGTTACTCGTACTGCCCGGACTGTGGCCTGCCCTCGGTCATCTCGGGTGATCACCGCAGGTGCTACAGGTGCAGAAGGACCAAAAATCTCGACGTCCGTGGAGTGCGGAGGTGGTATTTGAATCCGTTGAGACGTCGCCCTGAGGGGGGAAAAGCTGGCCAAGGCGACAGCAGCGACTACCCGTATAATCCACCTGTGCTTCGAGTAAGTCATTCGTGCGCCTAATTACCCCAGTTTCACGAGAAATCGCGTACACTGCTCTACATGTTCTGGAGCCTCCGGAGCGGACTACTGCTAGATCTGTGTACCCAACCGGATTAAGATCTCACCCCCATTTCAGACTCCTTTAGGTACGATGATACAGAAACACCTGACCATTGTCTTAGTGATCAGTGCAATCGTCACTGCTCAAGGCCTCCCAGTTGCGGCACAGACCGCGACATCCGAGTACCGAGAAGAGGCCAATACTCTTGCCGCACACCCAACAGTAGTGGAGGCATTTTCCCGTATCGAAGCCCTAGATGCTTGGTCACTCGATCGGCTCATCGAACTCACTGAGATCCCAGCTCCGCCATTCATGGAAACTGCACGCGGTCAGCGCTTTGCTGAGCACTTAGTTGAACTCGGAGCCGATTCTGTATGGACCGACGCCGTGGGCAACGTTATTGGGCTTAGACGCGGCCGCAGCGGCGAGCGTACCATCGGCTTCGGCGGGCACTTGGACACCGTCTTCCCGGAAGGAACCGACGTGACAGTCCGGCAAGTAGGTGACACGCTGTTCGCTCCTGGAATCGGAGACGACACGCGTGGGTTGGTCCTCGTCTTAACCGTGCTGCGCGCGATGGAAGAAGCTGGCGTCGAGACAGAGGACGACATCTGGTTCGTGGGTTCTGTAAGTCACGAGGGACTTGGGGATCTCCGCGGGATGAAGCACATATACCGGGAAGGTGCTGACGCACCGGACGCCTGGATCGCAGTTGACGGCGGCGGACTTTCTCGGCTCGTAACAATGGGGCTCGGTTCTGTTCGGTATCGGGTAACCTTCGAGGGGCCAGGTGGTCACTCATGGGGTGCATTCGGCCTAGCAAACCCAGCCCACGCGTTGAGCCGCGCCGTCCGCTACTTCCAAGATACTGCTGATACGCTGACCAGAAGTGGGCCACGGACCAGCTACAGTGTCGGGCGAATCGGAGGAGGAGCTTCTGTGAACGCGATTCCGTCCGAAGCGTGGATGGAGGTCGACATGCGCTCAGAGAGCCCGGAAAGCCTGAGCGGCATCGAGCAGGCTTTCTTGTCAGCAGTAAGCCGTGCCCTAGAGGAAGAGAATGGCCTTCGCAGAGACGGCCCAGCTTTGACTGTTGATGCCGACAAGGTAGGAGACCGTCCATCTGGTGCACTCGATCCTGCACTACCCCTCATCCAACGCGCACTAGCAACAACCGCGGTTTTCGGCGAGGAAGGTGTGCTCGCACGCTCATCTACCGACTCGAATGTCCCAATCGCTCTCGGCGTACCCGCTGTGACGATCGGGAAAGGTGGCATCTTCGGTGGCGCACACGCTCCCGGAGAATGGTGGATCAACCAGGACGCACATCTGGCGATCCAGCGCGCCCTGCTACTAGTCGCGGCTGAGGCCGGGTTGGCTAGGCCACTTTCATAGGTCGGAGTGTCTGAACGTCATCTCTCAAGACCAGGGACTAATACAGTGACAGACGATGCGCGAAACGTGAACGAGGGGTGCAAGATTAGTCGTAGGGATTTATTGCTTTCCCTATGCGCTGCAGGATTTTGGCGACCCAATGCCTTACACGGCCTACTCACGTCGGAGCTGAGTCAGTCTGTATTGCCAATCCGTGTCCTCACTCTGAACCATGTGAGCTTCGGTTGCGCTGATCTCGAGGAAACGGTGGCTTGGTACGAAAAGGTGTTTGGTATGCCTCGCCATGCTTTTCAAGACTACGCTGGTGGACAGACAGTACTCCGAGTAGGTGTCGATCCGCCCGCGTACATGGCCCTGTCGCAACAGGCACCGCAAAGTCGCGAAGCAATTCCGGCTCGCAGACCGCACTTCTGCTGGGGGATCGAGAACTTCGACGTGCATCAGATCTTAGCTGCGCTCGCAGAGGTGCGCGCTCCTGCTCGATCGGTTCTCCGCGAAGGAACGACGATCAATGGCGTAAATTTCGATGGGCCTGACGGCGCACCACTCCAGTTCAATCCTGTTATCGCATGTGGTGGGCTCGGTTTTCTTGGAGAGGTTTGTGACCAGTCGGCTATCGTTGTTCAGCGGACGGGTGACCCACCACCGATTCCCGTGCGAACCATGAACCATATCAAGTACTACGTGAGTGACCTTGCAGCGTCGCTAGAGTGGTACCAAAGCCTCACGGATATGGACACCATTACCTACCAAGAGGCAGAAGGAGGGCCACGGACCGTTGGTTACGAGGGGAAGCCTATTCCAGTTCTTCGAGTGGGTACCGGCCCACAGCACATAGCACTTGTGGAGGGCTCAGGACCCGAGGCCTTTCGATTACACGTAGGCTTTGGTGTGGAGGGGTTTGATCCCGACAGAGTTATGAGTCGACTCAATGACCATGGAGTAGAGGCCCAGATAAGGATGCGTGAGGGTGCCACACCAGAGGTCCTTGTTGATGCCCCGGACGGAGTTAAGGTCCAGTTACAGGACGTTTCCTACTGCGGTGGGCAAGGACCCTTAGGGAATATCTGTACGGCCTAGCCAGACAGCGGCGACTTGGTTGACCGGCAACCACCTAGAGATGGGACATCTCACCTGCAGTGGCTGCGGATCAAACCCTCTTACGAGCCCCTAAACTCACCGGGTGTATCATCAGGCTCCTGATCGGTGGGCCCAGTTGAATCCTTGTGATCAAGGCATGACACGAAAGCCGTTGTGGACAGCACCATCAATATGAGACCCAACAGTTGAGTCAACCTCTTCCGCATCAAAAGTCTCCGCTTAAAAACGTCGATGTCACGCCCGGCAACCTCAGTGCTGCCCGGCTTGCCCGCATGAATTTCTTCTACACATGGAGTTCTGCCAATGTGCCGAGGCCGGGCTAGCATCACATCCACGTCCGCTCGTCATCCTCATCCACAAACCTGCCCGGCTCAACATCAACTTTAATCTCGGTGTCCTGGGTGACGCTGAGTTCTATGAACACTGGTTCGATATCGATCCTCCACACACTCAATTCGTGTGAGCCACTAGACACTTCCACCTCTGCAGTTCCATCGCTGTCGGTCATCGTCCGGTAAGCACCTACTCGTACCTCAATGCCCTCCAAGGGAGCTTCTATACCCTCAGGAACGACCCGCACACTGACCGTGTGCTCAGGAGGCTCCAGACAGCGGAATGTGAAATCCCCCACGATACCGAGGTGGGGCAGGGAGAAATCTTCTGGTGTGAAGCTTACAGAAGCTGTAAACACACCTGCATTCTCTGGGGCTATCAGGTGCACTTCCCCTTCGTACAGGCCTTGCGTGCCTGGCTTTGGATCATCTCCAAGACGCCCCTCACCTAGTTTAACGCCGTCATCGTCATGGACCTCAACCCGCTGCCCTCCTAGTCGACACAGCGCTGAGCACTTGATTCCTACCTTTACCGTGAAAGG